>Ga0306912_1000232_pt1 | contig 34310 bp, 41 predicted proteins | sample AntRauFillE10628_FD_190443 | JGI IMG/M metagenome (GOLD analysis project Ga0306912, IMG submission 190443) | Saline lake microbial communities from Rauer Islands, Antarctica - Metagenome Filla E10 #628 (v2) (version 2) | ecosystem: Environmental > Aquatic > Non-marine Saline and Alkaline >...
GCCCAGCTAGACGATCGATCAAGTCGGCAACAAGACTTTCAAATTTTGCTTTTGTAAGGTTGATATTTAAATGTTTAGGCCCTGATGAATCTGCCGTAATAAAAGGCAGGTTAATATCAGTGCTGGAGACACTTGAGAGTTCATGTTTCGCTTTTTCTGCAGCCTCTTTCAGACGCTGAAGGGCCATTTGGTCATTACGAAGATCAACGCTGTTGTCTTTTTTAAACTCATCAGCCAAGTAATTGATGATAATTTCGTCAAAATCTTCACCACCAAGGAATGTATCCCCATTCGTGGCCTTAACTTCAAAAACACCATCTGTGGTGATCTCGAGAATTGAGACATCAAATGTCCCCCCACCGAGGTCGAAAACGGCAATATTTTTATCGACTTTTGTATCTAGACCATAGGCCAAAGCAGCAGCTGTGGGCTCGTTGATAATTCTTTTTACTTCTAGTCCGGCAATGCGACCAGCATCTTTTGTGGCCTGTCTTTGAGCATCGTTAAAGTATGCAGGAACCGTAATAACAGCTTCTGTCACTGTTTCACCGAGGTAGCTCTCTGCTGCCTTTTTAAGCTTGTCGAGAACGATCGCTGAAATCTCTTGTGGAGACATTTCTTTACCATCAACTTTTACCCAAGCATCGCCGTTTTTATTTTTAAAAATTTCGAATGGGGCCACTTTTTTAAACTTTGAAACTTCTGCGGCTTCAAACTTACGACCAATCAAGCGCTTGATACCATAAAGAGTTTTACTAGGGTTAGTCACAGCTTGCCGCTTGGCCACCTGTCCAACAAGTTTCTCTTCATTTTTACCAAAGCCCACAACTGAAGGTGTTGTGTTATGCCCTTCTTCGTTAGGAACAATTTTGTATTTTCCGTTTTCTAAAACAGCGACACAAGAATTTGTGGTCCCTAAGTCAATTCCAATAATCTTACCCATAATGCACTCTCCTTATTTTTTTATATCTTAATATTTTATTGTTTTTCGTTTTTAGCGACGACGACCTTAGCCGGTCTCAGCAGGCGTCCGTTAAGAACATAGCCTTTTTGGAAAACTGAAACGACCTCTTGATCTTCCTTATCTTCTGATGGCTGCTGCGCCATAGCCTCGTGATAATTAGGATCGAAAATTTTACCTTGAGCGTCTACTTCTTCCAGACCATTTTTCTCTAAGACCTCGCTCATTTGGCTTTTGACCATCTTAATCCCTTCAACAATATTTAGGATTTTCTTGTCTTCTTCTTCTGTTTCCAAGGCCTGTAAAGTTCTATCGAAGTTATCAACAACTTCAACTAAACCGTTCAAAAGTTTTTCATTTCCGTATTTAAGCAGGTTTTGCTTCTCTCGCTCAAAACGCTTTTTCATGTTGTCCATTTCAGCCGCAAGATAGTAAAATTTCTTTTTAAAGTCTTCCTGCTCTTCGTTTTGCTTTGGTCCTAGGTTTTCAACATCAGCTTCATTTCCAGAGCTTTCATTTTGCTCCGCGTTCTGCGTTTGAGCCGCTTCTTCGCGCTCAAGCCCCTCATTGTTTAAGTTTTCAGACATTTTCGATCCTTAGTTCATTCATTTGCTTCTTTTTACAAGTTGGTTTTTAAGCTGCAGGTGTCAAGGTTACGACACAAAAAAAGACAAAGTTTTTTAAGCTGCCGATATTACATACATCTAAAGAGCTCTCCCATCAGAGTATCTAGCAATAAATAACCTTGAGATGTCGCTTTTAAGCGCTCTTCTTCAACAAAGACTAAGCCGCGCTCTTTCCATGACTCTAGCATTGGGTCTAGCTCACTTGGGATTTTCAGCATTGAACTCAGCTTCGAGAGCTCAATTCCCACACAGCTTCGAAGCCCCATATAGATGAGCTCGATCTTCTCTTGTTCCTCGTCCAGCTGCTCCCACTTAACGAGTCCGGCCCGGTGACCCCACTTAAATCGACTTTTTGACTCTGCGAGGTAACCCGTTCCCGAAGGACCAAGCGCCGCTACTGTTTCACATTTCCAATAGGCCAAATTATGACGAGAGCGCTTCCCTGGTAAAGCGAAGCTAGAGACTTCATAATGCTCAAAACCCTTTGATTTGAGGTATTCGGCGACTTTTAAATACTCCTCGGCGATCCAATCCTCATCGGGAATTCCTTGAGCATGAACATAATCGCCACGGGTTGTGAGTATATAGAGGCTCAAATGTGACGGCGCATAGCTCAAGATTTCTTCAAGCTCTCGAACAATGTCACGCCCAAGATCTTTTGAATTCGGTAGTCCCAACATAAAGTCTACTGAGTAATCTACTCCCATTGCTCCAAATTGCTCTAAGGTACTATGAACTTCATCTAATGAGTGAACGCGGTCTAAAAGCTTAAGAAATCTCGAATCAAGAGATTGAACTCCGAGGGAAAACCTATTTACACCGAGATCTTGCCAGGCCTTTAAAGAAGATGAAGTCCAGGTGCCTGGATTGACCTCCATCGTCCACTCACAAGACTTTTCCAAGCGCATGGCAGGGTCATCGAGAAAGTTTTTGAAAAAAGTGGCGCCTTTTTCTCCCCATAGAGATGGAGTTCCCCCTCCAAAATAGAGAGTCTGCCACGGACCCATCTCAGGGCCATTCTGCAAGGCAATATGTTTAAGCTCACCGAGTTGAAAATTTAAAAGTTCATGGAAAGCAGAAATCTCAAGTTCTGACTTGGGTACTTTCTTGTAAAAGTCGCAGTAGTTACAAAGATGCCGACAAAAAGGGAAATGTAGATATAGTGACTTCACTGTTATTCGACCTCTTCGATATCGGCCCAAATTTCTGGGACGACAGACACACATCCCTTGACTATACTAGTTGATACACAACAACAAGTCTCAAAGGCCGCGAACTATGAAGCACGAACTCAAGCAGCTCAGCAACCGACTCAACACTCTTTTCATCGACTCTCCAGGCAGTCCATGCGCCTGCGTTCAGATATGGTTTAGGGCCGGAAGTGCGATGGAAAAACCGGAAGATTACGGCATTGCACATTTTCTTGAGCATATGTTCTTTAAAGGCACACAAAAAAGGCCTGGGGCCCAAATTGCCCACGACGTAGAGTCTTTTGGTGGTGAAGTTAACGCCTTCACTTCGTTTGACTACACCTGCTACTACATTAATGCCCCAAATAAGCACTTATCTGAGACGATCGACATTCTGCTGAATATGGTGGCCGAGCCAATGTTTAACAATGACGATATCGTCCCAGAAAGAGATGTTGTATTCGAAGAATTTTTAAGAACTATGGACAGCTCTAGTCAGTACTCCTTTCTTAAAATACAAGAAACAGCATTCAGCGGAGGCTATGTTCACCCGATTCTTGGAACGGAAGAAAACATAAAGTCTTTTTCCCAAACCCAGCTCAAGGACTTCCGAAAAAAGTTTTATAACCGAGAAAATGCCCTCTTAGTCATTGCTGGCGATTTAAAGAAAAAATCTCTCATCGAAACACAGATAGAAACTTTTAAGTTGCCAAGTGGACCAGAATCTAAAACTCCCCGTTTTGGCCTCAAGAAAAAGCCGGCCCTAGAAGTTCACCAGAAAGATGTTCGAATGGCGCAGATGACTCTTACGATAGATGCGCCAGGATTTAACGACATTTCTGCTCCTTCAGAGGACTTGGCGCTCAACTGCCTAGGCCACGGTGAATCCTCGCGTCTTTATCAAAAACTAGTACTCAAAGATAGCTTGGCGAACTCATCAACCACCACCACAATGTTTATGGGTGATGGCGGCGTCCATTTTTTAAGATTAAGTGCCCCCTACGAAAATTTTGAGCAGCTCTGCCAAGAATTTTTTGAAGTTATCAATGAATTCATACAAACCGGTGTGGATAACAAAGAACTTAAACGTATTAAAAATCAGCACGTGGCCTCCAAAGTATACGACATGGAATCCCTTGAATCCTACGCATTTTCTCTAGGCCACGGTTATGCACAAACAGGGGATGAGAACAGCGAGGAAAACTTTGTTGCGAGAATAAAAAGTACAACCAAAAATGAAGTCAACCAATCCATCTCGGATATTTTTCAACGCCCTATTCACATCAGTTTTCAGGTCCCCAAAAGCCGTCCCCTCAAAGAGGCCAAAACTCTTGCGAAAAACTTTTCCAAATCCCTCAAAGCACTCAGTGCTTCTCAGGAGAAAAAAGCTGAAGCTAACCTTCCAGACAATTACCTAAATATCAAAGAAGACCCTCAATTAGTCGCTTATGAAATTCAAAAAGGGGTCAAACTTCTTTATAGGTACAATCCCCTTAACCCAACCTTTGTCCTCCATACTTATATCAAGGGTGGTCTAACTGAAGAAACAGACACAAATAATGGTATTCATCATCTGCTGAGCTCTTTGCTAACAAAAGGTCATAAAAAGGCCAACTACGAAAAGTTAAAGGCCGAACTTGAAGACCTCACGGCCTCCTTTTTTGGCTTCGCCGGTAAGAATGCATATGGTCTTAACCTGCATGGACAATCAGAGCATTTCAAAATTCTCGCTAGTCACTTTTTCGAGTCGCTTTTATCTCCAAAGCTTGAAAACCGATTTTTAAAACATGAAAAAGAACTCACCTTTAGGACGTTAGAAAACCTTGAAGAGGACCCAATACGAATTTGTTTTCAACATATCAATGAATTGTTTTTCAACCAGCACCCCTATAGAAGAAATATTTTGGGATCTCCCAAAGCGTTGAAGAAGCTAAAGAAAGTTGATCTGTCTCGGCTTCATCAAAACAATTTAAAAGAAAAAGAAATGCTCATCACTTATTGTGGTGACCTTCCTCTCAATGAGGTCCTAGAGAGTATTACCCCGTACACCAATGAACTCCCCGCAAGATCAAGAAAAAAGCTCAGGCCCAAAAAGATTATGCCTCTTACAGGTCAAGAAGTTCATGTTCCCTTTGATAGAGAACAAACACATATTTTTCACGGAATTCCCGCAGGGAAGCTCAACTCGACTGAAAATATCGTTTTAAAAATGCTCACCACCTATCTTTCAGGCCAGTCATCTCCACTGTTTGTCGAAGTTAGAGACCGACAAGGACTTTGCTACACGGCTCAACCTGTTCACTTCAATGCACTTGAAGGAGGTTATTGGGGTGTCTATATGGCGACGAGTGCAGAAAAAGTCGACTCCGCCATTACTGCGATTAAGAAGATTATTGATGACTCTTTTAATAAAGGTCTGAAGAAATCTCACTTTAATCGTATTAAAAAGATGATTGAGGGTCAATCGCTTATCAACGTACAAACCAATGATGATTACGCCAATGTTTACTCGGTTCCTTACCTTCAAGGTCTAGGTTTGGATTTTTATCATCGTAACAACCAACACATTAAAGAGCTCAAGTACGATGAGTTCAAAGAGACACTTGCAAAACTTTACAAGAAAAAGTGGAGCTCTGTTATCGTCGGCCGTGAAGAAATGTGATTATGCAGTTTTGCGGTCAACAATTAAAAATGCATCGTCAGTGTTCAAACCCTCATTTTGCTTGGAGACAAGATAAATCATCTCAGCTAAATGTTGAAACCTGTCAGAAAGCAGATCGTAAAACTCAGGGTAGTCATAGAGTTCTGGAATATAACTATTAAGCCTTCTATAAGCTATCCGTCCCAGTTCATGATAATAACTTAGATCAATGAGTTTTTTATTCACTGAATCCGAAAAGTAACCACACATAAAAAGGGCCGTATCTCCGATATCTCTCAGCATTCTCTTTTGCACGGGGCGTGGCTTGCCTGAGCTTTCAAGCAGTTTCGTTCCCAAAATCTTCTCTCGAACTTTTCCTTCTTCGACTTCGAAGTACTTTTGAGATTCCCCAAAATGATCCATAATAAGACTAGAGTAGTACACGGACTCGTTGGGAAGGGGATTGAGGTTCTTTTTATTAACCTCATGGAGCTGGTCATAGAAAAAAGCCTGTAGGCTTGTTTCTAATATAATATCGTTCGTCTCGGACTGGCTTGATGACATCAAAACCTCCTGATTATGTCCTCATTATATCATATAAGAAAAATGGGACCCATCGCCAGGAGGCAAGTCTTTCCGCAGGGTTACAACACTACAAGTCGATAGATCCACCTTGCTGGACTTCTCGAGACGTTTTATAGGTTTTGTACTCAAAACTATTATTTACTTTCGAGTATTCAATATTCACATCTGACTCGTAGTAGCGCACAGGATCTCTTGTAACTCGGCCGTTTCGATAGTCGGGGTTAGTCAAAGCATGAGCTGGCTGCGTGTGAACAACAAAAATCAGATAGTTATATGACGTCCACCCATCCCTTGGAACATTGACGGACTTAATCGCAACGACACCATCCCCGGTGATTCGGTATTTCTCTGGGCCTTTAAGCACTTTATTGACGTGTATTTCCTGACCATTTGTACCCAGACCGGCAGGTCGACCTGAAACATAGTAAAGACTCAACTTTGCGCCAGAATACTTTTCAAGACCTCTGACTGAAAAAGCGCCAACCTGTGTTCCGGCTTGAGCTGTTAAAGTTAACAGTAGTAGCACCAGCCCTGAGCAGACGGTCTTGTATATTGTTTTCATCTTCTCTCCTAATATTTTAAAAAGTCTAAATATATAAGTAAGTGTCCATTTTTATCGATTTCAGCATTTTTCTTTATCATAGGAATACCAAAAAGGGCATCAGGGAGTGGGAGGCCTTCCATAATGACATAACCGTCTAAATCCGATTGCATCTCTTTGATTTCATCTTTTGCGGCCGCTCTCACCTTGCTGGTAAAAAGTCGGATGTACTTTGAGTCCAAAAAAACAGTATCAAGATTCACGCCGCGACCAATAAGTGAAATTTGCCCTTGAGCATCGGCAACAAAATCAACCATCAGATCAAAAGAGATTCTAATCGGGTTTTTCACAAACCAGCCTTGAATCCCTTCCACTTCGTATTCGACTTCAATTTGTAACGCTGGCTTCTTTTGATCGAGCTTTAACACAGGAGTTTTCGTGAGCTTAATACTTTCTCCAGCATCTAACTCGACGTGAGAAAAGTATCCTCTCAGCGAGCTGAGCTTAATAATTTTGTTCACAAAGCCTTGGTTTAAGCTAAGGGCCAGGTCACGCCCCTGAAGTTTTGATGAGTTCATGTGAGGCAGAGCTTGAGCTTGCAAACTCTGGTCAAGATCAAAATCATTTGATTGTGTCGGATCGGTGACGAATCCATCAAGGCCTATATGTAGATGATCACCAAACATATCTATACCGGCGACCTTGAGTCCCCATTCAAAATTGCGTGCGAATATATTTGGAGCTCCAGGTGGTAGCATCGTATTGGTCTCAATCAGACCAGAGTCAATTTTTTTCATCGCGACCTGATTTATGAACGCCGCCGCATTCTCGTCCGCCCAAATCTGAAGCTCACGCTGTGCCGTCTGAAATATCTGCTCTTTTTGTTCATTAAACAATAACTCTACTTCATCTTGATTCACCGTAATTGAATGGCCATTTATATTTAGCTCTACGCTAGGAAGTATCATTGGAGGGCGATATTCCATTCCAAGGTTCAAGGCTTCGAGATTCATATCCGGTGTCCCTACCTCTACATAGAAGCCTTTTTTTTCGCTTGAATAAAAATTAACAGGAAGATTCAAATACAATGCAGGGCCATTTTGCTGCATTGAAATCATAAGATCATCTAGGCCAATCTCGCCAAAGATAGGATGGTTAATATCTCTTGCCCTCACCTTTCCTACTGATAACTGGAAGCGGTCCACTTCAAGATTTAAATTCATGGTCAGAGTGGGTGTATTACTCTCAAGTTCATCATCAAAAAGCTGCGGGTCAATAATCTCAATCCCGAGCTCTCTCCAGTTGATCGCCACATCTAGATCTTCAAAATCAATTTGAAACTTATGCTTACCCAGCTCGAGACCCACGAGATAGCGTGCAATTCCCTCTCTCAATGTGCGTATGACATTTGCAAGCTGATGCTGATTAGGAATCATTTCTTCTAGATACTTTTCCTGTGTTTCGTACTGAAATTTTCCGAAATAGGCCTGATTGATAGAGATACCGTTATTGTAAAATAGCCCCTCAAGGTCCTGAGCAAAGAAATCCTGACCTTGAGGCGTAAAATATACGCCTATCGAATGCGGAATAAACCGACTTCCTTCTTGTGCTTGGGCCATTGACCCAAAAACAAGCAGGTACAAGAATAACAATATCTTAAGCCGTTTGGCCCATCTCATAAACTCTTCCAGGTTCGGTGATCCTAGAGAGTCTATCACCGCGGCTAGAGCGCCGCGGGTAAGACTGTAAAAATGATAGGGGTGTTAGTGATCTGATCTCAAATACTTAAGAAAGTCCGAGTCCAAACTCATAATGAACTGAGTTTGCTCTCCAAACACTGTTGAATAAGCTTCCATCGTCCTTAAGAACTCGAAAAACTTAGGCTCTTTACTCAAAGACTTAGTAAAAATGGCAGTGGCCCGTGCTTCTGCTTTCCCTCGGATCTCCCGCGCCTCACGGTAAGCTTCTGACTCAATCTTATTTAAGTCTTTTTGCCTCCGCCCTTCAATTCGCGCACGCTCAGCTTGACCGATAGATCGAATTTTCTGAGCAATCCTCTGCCGTTCCGAAATCATTCTATCGTAAACACTTTCCTCAACAGACTCTTCATAAGAGATTCGTCTCAACTGAACATCAACGAGCTTAATCCCAAACTGAGTCAATTCAGTATCCGCTGACTCCGCAATTTTTAAACTCAGTTGCTCACGTCCGATCTGAATCGGCTCGATGTCACCAAGCACTTCTTCCTCGACAACGACCTCGCCCTTTTTTTCTTTTTCGGCAATTTCTTTTTCTTTGGCAGAAATTCTATCAACAATCGAATTAGAGTTTCTGACGGCCTCAACAAGGTTATGGCCGGAAATAATATCTCTCGTGATTGAATCTAGAATCGTGTCCAGGCGAGATTTCGCACCTTTTTCATTTCTAACCGTTTGGATAAATTTTAAGGCGTCAGTGATTTTCCAACGTGCCGTTGTGTCTACCGTAATAAACTTCTTATCCTTAGTTGGAATTTGATTAGGGTAACCATCCCAAGAGAGGATTCGCTTATCAACATAGCGGACATCGTGAAAAAAAGGTTTTTTCATATGCAGTCCGGCTTTTACAACAGGTTCACCTATGGGCTTACCAAATTCTGTAATGATGGCCTGACGACCTTCTGTCAGAACATAGAAGCTAGACTTTGCTGTAAGTGCGAGCAGAACCAGTACTATAGCTGCAATTGTTTTTTTATTCATTTGTTACTCCCTTTTCCCATGGAATCGAGACCTTTATAGACGGGTAGAAGTCCTTTTATGTCAGGATCCACTAGAGTGAGATTTTTGAAGTCTTTAAAAATATTTTCCATCGTCTCGAGGTACATACGCTTTCTCGTGATTGTTGGGGCCCGTTGGTACTCTTTTAAGAGGGCCTCAAAGCGTTGCACATCACCAAGCGCTCGGTTTACTACCCGCTCAGCAAAACCTTCAGCTTCAGAGATACTTTGCTCGGCCTTACCACGTGCTTCTGGAATAATTTTGTTATATTGTTCTTCAGCTTGGTTGATGACAGTTTCTTGCTCTTGTTTTGCAGCGTTCACTTCATTGAAGGATGGCTTTACACGATCAGGTGGGTTCACATCCTGTAAGCGAACCGAGACGATCATAACGCCCATATCATAGCGCTCAAATACCTCTTGCATTAAGACCTTCGCTTCATCGTTAATTTCGACTCGTCCCGTGGTCAGGATTTGTCCGACAGAGCGGTCTCCAACAACCCTTCTCATGATCGATTCCGAAACATCTCGAATATTTCGGACCGGCTCACTGGTTTGAAAGATAAACTTAAAAGGGTCAGCAATTTGGTACTGCACGGCCCACTCAACATCAGCAACGTTCAAGTCGCCTGTCAACATGAGAGATTCGTCCTTGTAGTCCCGTTTTGAATATTCTGAGCGCCTACCTTGCGTATCACGTGTCCGGTAACCAAACTCCGCTTGAAGCACCTGACGCGTTTTGACCTTAATCACTTCGTCGACTCCAAATGGCAACTTAAAGTGGAGTCCCGGTTGGGCCGTCGTATGGTAGGCGCCAAAACGGATCACAACAGCTTCTTCATCGGGTTCTACTGTGTAATACGATGTTAGCAAAAACCCTACAAGTATAAGTACACCAATACCGGGTACAATAAATCGCATGGCCTTTTTAAAGTCTTGTTTCATTCGTTCTATATCATTTACAAAATCATCGGGTGAAGGCATTCATCCCCCTTTATCACCTAGGAATACTTGATCTAAGCAGTCATTCTAACGGTAGCTTATCGTAATGAACACCACAGTGAGCTCTCTAGACCACTGTTTTTACATTTATCTAGTCTGTTTTTTAGACAATTTTGTTTTATTACGCATTTTTGCCGTCAAGTTTTCTGTATAGGCCGCCGAAAAATTAAACAGTTTACAGGTGAAGCCGATAAGTTCTTTGAACTCGGGCCGTCTTAAAAATATACGATACATAGGTTTCGTACCTAAAAGAATCAGGAGCACGACATGATTAATTGGACAGAAATTAGCAACCTTCACGTAATTGCAAAACTTGAGCAAATTCTCAATGAATGGTTTGGCGTAGAGCAGGTCTATAGCGACCTCCATTACAAAATTCGCAGCTCTCATTTAGAGAAAGATTATAAATTCAAGAGTCCTTTTATGAAGACTGTTATGGGAATGAATCACGGGTACGATCTGATCTGCCAGGACATTGAAAAAGTCACTGATCAACTACAAGACAGTGATGCTCAAGTGATCGTTTTTGAGACATTCTTCAAGCATGTTAAGGCCGTTGTGGCCAAGGTAGATGTTGAAGGTGAATTTCTAGGAACTGTTTTTGCCTGGCCTTTTGTTAAAGATGATATCACTCCAAAAGAAGAGAAAGAGTTGATTGCTCAAATGCAAGAGTGTGGAGCGACAGAGGCTGACGCTCAAAGTGCTGTAAAGGGACTTAACAAGCTAACTCCAAAAGATCTGGGCTACCTTGAAGAACTCGCGGACCTCGTGGCCGACGAAGTTGAAACTTTTCACCTTGAAATCTCTAAGCGTGAAGAGCGTATCCAAGAACTGAACTCTGAACTTGGTGATAAGTACCGCTATCATACGATGATTGGTAAATCTAAAAAGATGCAAGTCGTTTATAGATTGCTTGAAAAAATCGCCGGTTCTGAATCTAGTGTTTTTATCCAAGGTGAAAACGGTACAGGTAAAGAGCTTGTGGCCAAAGCTGTGCATTTTTATTCTCCACGCAAAGACAACCAGTTTCTGGCAGTTAACTGTTCAGCCTTTAATGATAACCTCCTAGACTCAGAACTTTTTGGACACGTAAAAGGTTCATTTACCGGCGCAGTCAAAGATAAAAAAGGTCTTTTTGAAACCGCTAACGGTGGAACTCTTTTCCTAGATGAAATTGGTGACACAAGTCTTTCTATGCAGGTAAAGCTCTTACGCGTTCTCCAAGAGGGGACTTATCTACCAGTTGGAGCCTCATCACCTAGAAAAGCCGACGTCAGAATCATTGCGGCCACGAACAAAAATATTAAAGAAATGATGGCGAAAGGTGAATTCAGAGAAGACCTTTATTATAGAATAAATGTTATCAACGTCGGCCTACCTTCTCTGAGAGAACGGACCGAAGATATTCCACTCCTACTGGAAAACTTTTTGAAAAAGCGTTGTGATGAATCAGGCGTTCCGATGAAAACGTTTTCCAAGAAATGTATGGAAAAACTTCTAGACTACCCGTGGCCTGGTAACGTTAGAGAGCTTGAAAACGAAGTTGAAAGACTTGTTGTTTTGGCCAGTGAAGACAAAATGATCACGCCAGAACTTTTGAGTGCCCGCATACTAGATCATGGGGATTCACAAACTCCTCATGTTACTAGAGGAATCAATACCTCGGGCAGTCTTAAGCAAGCACTTGAGGAACTTGAAGCCTTAATGATCAAAGAAGGACTTAAGCGCTGTAACTTTAATAAGTCTAAGCTTTCAAAAGAACTGGGCGTGAGCCGTGCTAGCTTGATTATGAAAGTTGATAAGTACGGACTTGATAAACGTAAAAAAGCGGCCAACGAGTAAAGACGTTAGTCGCTAGGTTCTTGGGAAAGGAGTTTTTGGGTTCGATCAATAAACCCCTTAAGCTTCCAATCCTGGGGCCCTATAAATTTAGTTAAAGTTTTTCCTGTGCCGGCTTCGAATAAATAAGTCTCTGGCACCTTTACTGTCCCAAATTTTTCTAAACTGCTTCCATCCTCATCAATCGCCACAACAATGTTTTTCGGAAGATCTCGAAGACGTTTCTCAAGAAAGTTTTTTACCTTGAGCGACTCATCGTTTACTGCCAATAGAATGAACTTAACACCTTGGCCCTCAAATTCTTTTGCGAAGTCAACAAACTCGGGGAGCTCTGCTTCACAAGGTGCACACCAAGTTCCCCAGAAATGGACAAAGCCGCCCTTCCACTGACCTTCAAAAAGATTTGCCTGATTAAGGTCTTGATTACTGTACACATCTTGTGCTTCAAACTGCGGTAATTCTCGCAGGATTGGCCTTGCTGCCTCGGCCTCAAGTGCATCAATTTTTTTCTTCTCTACAACTGAGTAAAGTAGAGTAAGAGCAATAACTAATGAGATAGATACAATTTTTGAACTTGCTGACATAAAAAAACCCCCGAGCACGGGGGTTTTATAACCTATGAATAGGTAAATTTCTACGTTATTCGCTCTTAATCAACAAGACAAATATAACTCATTGAAGCATTATCACCAACACGACCATCGGCCATCTTGAGGACTCGTGTATAACCACCATTTCTTTCCTTGAAACGCGGTCCTACATCTGAAAAAAGCTTCTGAACTGCTAGTTTATCATTTAAGCGTGTTTGGGCCAAACGACGGTTAGCAACGGTATCAATTTTTCCCAGAGTGATCAGCTTCTCAACGTAACCTTGAACGGCTTTACACTTAGCGTGTGTCGTTTTGATTTTTCCGTGGTCGATAACTTCGACGGCCAAGTTTCTCAAAAGTGACTTTCTATGGGCGGGAGTTGTCCCGATTCTATATCTTTTTTTCTGATGTCTCATTATTGACTCCTACTTTCCAGCATCGCCTTCGGGCTTATCTTTGAGGTCCTTCATAATAGAGTCGACTTTCATTCCCAGTCCAAGACCCATTGATGTTAGAATTTCCTTAATTTCGTTGAGTGATTTACGGCCAAAGTTTTTGGTTCGTAGCATCTCACCTTCAGTTTTAGAAACGAGCTCATAGATATACTTAATATTAGCATTTTGTAAACAGTTTGCAGATCTTACAGACAATTCAAGTTCCGAAACAGGCTTTAATAAAGCGTTGTTTGTAGGAGTTTGGGTCTGCTGTGGCTTTACACTCTCAACACGAGCGACTTCTTCTTCGTCTTCGAAGTTCAAAAACACTGCAAGTTGATCTCTCAAGATCTTTGCAGAGTAAGCAACGGCATCAGATGGATCAATGCCAGCGTTTGTCCATACTTCGAGACTAAGCTTATCGTAGTCAGTTCTTTTACCAACTCGAGAGTTGGTCACAGTGTAATTCACACGGTGAACAGGTGAAAAAAGCGTGTCGAGGTAGATCCAACCAACAGGAAGATCGTACTCTTCTTTATTGTCAGTCGCCGTGACATAACCTTTACCGCGAGCAACTTGAAGTTCAATTTTAATTGAACCACCAGAAGATACGTTGGCAATCACATGATCAGGATTTAAAACCGTCACGTTATTATGCTCAGAGATATCAGAAGCTTTGACTGGCCCTTCACCTGATTTCTCAAGTGTTAAGACAACGTCTTCTCTCTGAGTCAACTTAAAGCGAACTTCTTTAAGGTTAAGAATAATCTCAGAGACTTCTTCTTTAACATTGTTAATAGTGCCGAATTCATGCTCAACACCATCGATACGAATTGCCACAATCCCAGCACCCTGGAGTGACGAGAGCAAAACACGACGTAAAGAGTTCCCGAGAGTCTGGCCGTAACCTCTCTCGAGTGGCTTAGCGATGAACTTACCGTAATTAGATTTTAGAGAGTCTGTATCTGTCTCGAGTGCTACGGGACGGATCATGCTGCTCCAGTTTTTTTGAATAAATGAATTTACTGACATAGGAAGTACTCCCCTTCAATGGCTTATTATAATCCTTAGACTCTTCTACGCTTTGGTGCTCTACATCCGTTGTGTGGAATAGGGCTTCTATCTGCAACAGATAGAATCTTCATTCCAATCCCCATCAACGCACGGATAGCGTTTTCACGACCAGCACCAGGTCCCTTGACTCGGACGTCAACAGTCGACATACCGTGCTCTTGGGCCCTCTTTGCTGCTTCCACAGAAGCTTGTTGAGCAGCAAATGGAGTCGATTTTTTTGACCCTCTAAAGCCCAACTGACCTGCGCTTGCCCAAGAAACTGCGTTTCCTTGCATATCAGTGAATGTAATGATCGTATTATTAAAGGACGCCTGAATATGGCAAACCCCATGTGAAATATTCTTTTTGACTTTTTTCTTTGTAACTTTCTTAACCATGACTCACCACCTACTTCAATGACTTAACGGATTTTTTACCAGCAATGGCCACAGCTGGACCTTTTCTGGTTCGGGCATTCGTATGCGTTCTTTGTCCACGAACAGGCAAACCTCTTCTGTGACGAACACCGCGATAACAGCCCATATCCTTAAGACGTTTAATATTAAGACCTATTTGACGGCGCAGATCCCCTTCGACATTGTAGTCAGCTTCAAGGATCTTACGAAGAGTATTGGCCTCTTCTTCAGTGACTTCATTTGAGTTTTTATTGTGATCGATTCCCGCTTTTGTGAGCACTTCTTTTGCGACGTACGGGCCAACCCCATAAATATATCGCAAAGCTACACTCACAACTTTATTTCGCGGAATATCAACGCCTAGAATTCTTGCCATAGCTACACTCCTACTATTGTTGTGACTTAATTAACCTTGTCTTTGTTTGTGCTTAGGACTCGCCTTGCAGACGACTCTCAAGATGCCTTTTCTTTTAATCACTTTACAGTTTTTGCACATTGCTTTTACTGAAGCTCTTACTTTCATATTATCACCTATAAGCTGTTTAGCCTTTATCGGCCTTTACTTCTGTACGTTATGCGACCTTTTGTCAGGTCGTATTTACTAATTTCAACCAAAACTTTGTCGCCGGGCAAAATTTTAATAAAATGCATTCTCATCTTGCCGCTAATATGGGCAACGATCGAATGACCATTGAGGAGCTTCACCTTAAACTTTGTGTTTGGCAATAGCTCTGCAACTTCCCCTTCAACTTCAATAACTTCGTTTTGCGCCATAATCCTCAATTTCCACTTTGGTCCTAGCTATATATACGGGCCAGGACGTTAATGCAACCCCACAGGGCATTTCATTCTAATCAATTACCGAGAGCAGCTGCTCCATGACTTCATCAGGAGAGCGTGAAGCATCAACCTTCACAAGGTCCCCTGTTTTATTATAGTATTCAAGCACTGGATCTACTGTAGATTTAAATACATTCAATCTATTCCTGACCGTTTCTTCATTGTCATCTTTACGCTGAATAAGCTCTTCACCAGAGATATCACATTTACCGGGAGTTTTTGGTGGCTTAGTTTTCAAATTGTAGATCTCGCCACTCTTGGGAGCGACACGTCTATTAGTCACTCTTTCAACTATAACCTCTAGGTCAATATCAAAATAGATCGCTATTTTAGAAACGTCTTTGAGCACGACATTATCTAGAAGTTTTGCCTGTTCATAATTTCGGGGGAAGCCGTCAAAAATATATGCATTGTTTTCTAAGTCACAGTTTTTTTTCAAAAGCTCGAGAACTGTATCATCGTCAACGAGATCACCCTTATCCATGACAGACTTAACTTTGTTCCCTAAATCGGAACCTTCATTTATCTCTTTTCTTAGAAGCTCACCTGTCGAAATATGGGTGTAGCCGAGTTTTTCAACTAGCTGAGCTGCTTGAGTTCCCTTTCCAGATCCTGGAGCTCCTAAAAGAATAATCTGTGGCTTCATGTTCTAGAACCTTCGGTTTGATCCGCTGTACTTGCCTTTCGACTTGTGAGACATCTCAAGACGATCAGCATACATAAATGATTGAATATTCATCATGACCCGAATCGACACACTTACTAAAATGAGCATAGCTGTCCCACCGAAGTTTGTATGAGAGCCAGAAATCATACTGGGCAGAATACACACTATGATAAGATACAGAGATCCAAAGAAAGTCATCCTGTTCAGGACGTAGTCGAGGTATTCTTTTGTCTTGGCACCGGGACGTATCCCTGGAACGAAAGCATTATTCTTTTGCAACATCTCTGTGATTTTCTTTGTTTTAAACTGAATAGGGGCGTAAAAATACGTCATATAGACGATCAGGAGGCCAAAAACGATATTGAATAAAAGTTCACCAGGCATTAAAGACTGTTGGACGGTGTCGAGATAAGGCTTGAGAGGGCTATTCTCTGAAACAAAGCTGGTCAATGTAGCCGGAGCCGCTAATAACGATGAAGCTAAAATAGGTGGCATTACTCCACCCGTGTCGACACGTACAGGCAGGGTTTGAGTTCCACCGTAAACGCGATTGTTAACTACTTTTTTAGCGTATTGAACAGGGACACTACGATAGGAACGCTCTATAAATGCGACAACAAAAAACGCGACAAGTATGACGGAAAAGAAGATTAACAAGCTTATGCCAGTCATCTCTCCGTTACGAAAAAGAGTAATCTTTTGAATAACCTCGGAAGGTAGCTGAATCGCTATCCCCGTAAAGATAATGAGTGATACACCATTTTCGAGACCGTATTCAGTGATTCTTTCACCTAGCCATAAAAGGAACATGGTTCCAGCTGCCAGGGTAATCATCGTGGTTAAGCGAAAAAGGAGACCAGGGTCAGGGATCACAGCTGCGCCACCTGACGAGCGGAATCCTTCAAATACAGCGGCCATACCGTAGCCCTGAATACAACAAAGGACAACCGTTGCGTATCTTGTCCATTTCTGGATTTTCTTCTGGCCTTCAGAATCTTCTTGAAGTTCTGCAACTTGAGGTATGACCTCTCCCAAGAGATTAAAAATAATAGAAGTTGTAATATAGGGCATAATACCGAGGGCCAGAACAGAAAACCTGTAAAATGACCCACCACTAAAAGTGTTGATGAGATCAAATAGGCCCCCACCGGAGTCTGAAAAGTGTGATGCCAGCGCCGCTGCGTCTACACCAGGAACAGGCACTTGTGCGACCATTCGGAAGACAATAAGTAGGAGTACTGTGAAAAAAATCTTTTTCTTAAGCTCTTCAAGCTTTCCTTGAGCAATTGCCATCCCTAAAAATCCTCTTTAACGCTGTCTATTTAATTTCGCCACCAGCTGTTTTTACAGCTTCTGCGGCAGACTTTGAAAACTTATCAATACTAACAAAAGTTAACGCTTTTGAAAGTTTTCCGTTAGCAAGAACTTTAATTGGACGCTTCTTTTGTATACCCTTGAGAAGTCCTTTTTCAATTAAGAGCTCACGGGTTACTTCACCTGAGTCAAACTTGTTCTCAATGTCGGACAAGCTCAATTCGGCATAAACCTTTTTGAACGGAGCATTAGAAAAGCCTCTTTTTGGAAGTTTCATATAAAGAGGTAAGGCGCCGCCTTCAAAACCAGTTCTGACACCTGCGCCAGCTCTGGCTTTTTGCCCTTTATGCCCTTTACCGGCTTGAGTACCTTGACCAGAACCCTGTCCTCGACCAATTCTTTTAATATTTTTGTGTGCGCCACGTGGGCTCGAGATATTGTTTAGCGTTAACATAACTTAATCCTCATCTTTTGATGATGTTCTTTATTACTATTCTTTTATATCAAGGAGGTGAATTGCCTTCTTGATCATGCCTCGCACGGACGGAGTATTTTCTAACGTACTTGAAGACCCTGTTTTACGAAGACCAAGACCTTTAACTCTTGCCTTCATCTTCTCTGTACATCCAATCGTGCTTTTTTTCAATGTCACTGTAATTGTTTTTGCAGTCATAATTGCCTCTGGGTACTACTTATTGTTTAATGCGAAAGCCTTTTGATTCTTTACCGCGTATTTCAGCGACTTGCTCCAATGAACGAAGTTGCTTGAGGGCCTGAAAAGTTGCCTTCACGATATTGTGCGGGTTATTTCCACGAAGTGACTTCGTCAAAACGTCTCTCACTCCTGCAAGTTCCATAATAGAACGACATGCACCAGCAGCTTTAACACCAGTACCTTCTGCAGCAGGCTTAAAAAGAATTTTTCCAGCATCATACTCTCCGAGAGTGATATGAGGAATTGTTCCACCATCGAGAGGCACCTTAATCATGCTTTTTTGCGCAGCTTGAGTTGCCTTACGGATGGCCTCTGGTACTTCTTTCGCTTTACCAAGACCAAAACCGACTTTGCCTTTTTTGTCGCCAACAATCATTAATGCAGAGAATGAAAATCTACGTCCACCCTTAACAACCTTAGCAACACGGTTTACAGCAACAACGCGCTCTTCAAAGTCGGGCGCTGCGATCTGTTGCTTCTTACGTGGAGCCGGAGCCTTCTTTCGAGGAGCTTTCTTCGCTTCTTTAGCTTCTACTTGCTCTCCAGAGTCTTGCTCCGTAGCTTCAACTTTAGTTTCTTCTTTTTTAGTTTCTTCAGTCATAGAATTCCTCAGTCCTTAAACGCGAACGCCGTTTTCTCTAATCGTGTCAACAATTGTCGCCATGATTCCCGTGTACCTGTAGCCCGCACGATCAAAAACAGCGGACTCGACCTTATTTTCTTTAAGTTTGTTGGCCACAGCTGCACCGACAACTTTAGCCCCCTCTTTGGAAGCTTTAGCTTCAACACCATTTTTGCCATAAGTTTGTACAACAAAGAGTGTCTTGCCTTCGGCATCGTCGATGACCTGGACACTAAGGTGCTTGTTTGAACGGAATGCACAGATACGTGGTCTTTCAGCAGACCCTTCCACTTTCTTACGAATTGAGAGACGTCTTCTGTAGCGCCTCTTGTCCGAATCTACCTTAATTTTTGCAATATTTTTTCTCATATGGACTCCACACTCTAGATGGCATCACCATCATCATAAAGCACTAGTTATTATTTACCGCCGGTTTTACCAGCTTTTCTTGTAATCACTTCATCAATGTACTTAACACCTTTACCTTTATATGGCTCTGGTTTTCTCATTGATCTAATTTTCGCAGCAGCAAAACCAACAAGTTCTTTGTCGCTTCCACTAATATCGATAACGTTTTTCGTCACCTTTGCTTCGATTCCTTCAGGTAACTTGTATTCAATAGGATGTGAATAACCCAAGTTAAGCGTAAGAGTCGTTCCGCTTACGCTGGCTTTATAACCGACACCATTAAATTCAAGTGTCTTTGTAAAACCTTGAGAAACACCATGAATCATATTGCTTATGAGTGTTCTAGTAGTTCCCCACATTGCACGGCTCTTCATTGAATCACTCTGAGGAGTTACAACCACGGTCTTATCTTTCATTTCAATGTTTACTAAATTAGCAAACGTATATTCAAGGTTTCCCTTGGGCCCCTTGACGGTCACATTAAGTCCATCAACTTTGACATCGACTTTCTCAGGGATCTCTACGGGCATTTTTCCAATTCTTGACATGACTAGCTCCTACCAAATCGTACAGACGACTTCGCCGCCTACTTTTCTTTTCTTGGCCTCACGATCCGAGAGAAGTCCTTGTGATGTTGAAATCACTGACGTCCCTAGACCACTAATAACGCGAGGAATCTCTTTGTAACCACGATACTGACGCAAGCCTGGGCGAGAGTATCTTTTAAGGCCGACGATAGCGTCGTCTTTCAAGAGAACTTTTATTTTAATATCACTTTTTGTCTTCGCAACAATCTTGAATGAACGGATGAAACCTTCATCTTTTAAGACTTTACAAACCCCGGCCTTCATTTTACTGGCAGGGAACTCAACACGGTCTTGTCCAGCATGAATCGCGTTACGAATTCTTGTCAACATATCTGAAATTGGATCGGTCATCATAATTATAAACTCCTACTAACTACCAGCTAGACTTGGTTACACCAGGGATCATCCCTTGAAGGGCAAGTTCTCTAAAAGCAAGTCTAGAGAGCTTGAATGTTCTAATAAAAGCGCGTGGTCTTCCAGTGAGCTCGCAGCGGTTTCTAACGCGCACAGGGCTCGCGTTTCTTGGAATCCTCTGAAGCTGCAATTGTGCTTCAAACCGTTCATCCTCAGGAAGGTTCATATCCATAACCTTCGCTTTCAGCTCATGTCTCTTCTTGTTATACTTCTGAGAGAGCTTTTTTCTTTTTTCGTTACTTACTTTTTTTGCTAAACGTGCCATGCGCTATCCTCAATTCCATTTTTATATTATTTTTTAAAAGGCATCCCAAAAAGAGATAAAAGCTCTCTTCCTTCGTCGTTATTTTCAGCTGTCGTGACAATTGAAATCCCAATGCCGCGGATCTTATCAATCTTATCGTAGTTAATCTCCGGAAAGATAATCTGCTCTTTAATACCGAGAGTATAATTACCACGTCCATCAAAGGCTTTTGCAGAGACGCCACGAAAGTCTTTTACTCTAGGGAGTGAAACAGAGACTAGGCGGTCCAAAAATTCGTACATTCTCGTTCCACGCAATGTAACACTAGCACCCAATGGCATACCTTCGCGTACCTTAAAGGAGGCAATCGACTTCTTAGCACGAGCAACTACTGGCTTTTGACCACTTATTGCTGCCAAGTCTTCCATAATGCTGTCGACAACTTTAGCGTTCGTGACCGCATCACGAGTACAGCAGTTAAGCACAATCTTTTCTACCTTAGGAACCATGTGGACGTTCTTGTAGTTGTACTTTTTCATTAAGCTCGGCTTAACATCTGCTTTGTATTTTTCGTAAAATCTACTCATCTTATCCCTCGATCTCTACTTAAAGCTCAGACCCGCACGAAACTGCGACTCTTACTCTTTTACCGTTTCTATCTTCAATACGGACTCTTGTTGGCTTTTTTGTTTTTGGGCTCATGAGAGAAACATTGCTCACATGAACGGGGTTCGTTTTTTCAATAATTCCACCGTTTGGGTTTTCCTGTGTGGCACGAACAGCTTTTTTCACTATGTTCACACCTTGAACAACAACCTTTGATGTTTTTCTATTAATAGAAACAACAGCGCCTGTCTTGCCTTTGTCTTTACCAGCGAGAATCATCACTTCATCATTAACTTTTAGCTTTTGCATAATATTATCCTCTCTGCCTTACAATACTTCAGGGGCCAACGAGCAGATTTTTGTAAAGTTACGTCCGCGAAGTTCGCGAGCAACAGGTCCAAAAATACGTGTTCCCACTGGCTCATTGTTGTTGTTCAAAATAACTGCGCTATTTTTATCAAAACGAATATAAGATCCGTCTTCTCTACGCAATGGATAAGTCGTTCGAACGATAACCGCTTTCTTGACTTCACCTTTTTTAATTTTTCCACCGGGCAGTGCTGTCTGTACGGCCACAACCACGATGTCTCCAAGGCCAGCTGTCATTCTTTTCGAACCACCAAGGACTTTTACACACTTGACTACTCGGGCTCCCGAGTTATCTGCGATTTCTAATTTACTTTGCATCTGTATCATGGCTATTTCTCCACCTGGTCTACTTTACGTTTTATTTAACACTAACGAGTTGCCACTTCTTAAGCTTAGAAAAAGGCTTCGATTCAATAATCGTCACACGATCGCCGTTCTTCGCTACTTGCTCTTCATCATGAGCGTGATAGTTTTTAGTTTTGTTAACAAACTTGCTATAGTCGAGGTCTTTAAACCTACGAGTCACATTAACAACAATTGTGTTGCTGTTTTTTGTGCTAACAACGACGCCTTCAAGCTTTCTTTTGTAACCTTTTTCTTTAATTCTCATGACTAAGCACCTTTAGAGTTTGTTTTTTCTAGGGCCGTTTTTTGTGTCAACAGCCGAGCTATGTTTTTCTTAGCAATTTTTAAAGTGTGAGGCTTTTCAACCGCTCCTGTCGCGGCCTTTTGCATACGAATATTGAAAAGCTCCACTCTTATACTTTGGACTTTGGCATCAATTGCCTTGCTGTCCATATCTTTGATTTCTTCTTGTTTTAAACCAGCCATTTTTTTATCCTCACTTCTGCATTTAACCAAATTAGGCTTCAGCAGACTCTCTTTTTACAATTCGTGTCTTCACCGGAAGCTTATAACACGCTAGCCTTAAAGCGTCTTTACTCAAGTCTGTATCTGTATGAGAGATCTCAAACAAAATACGTCCCGGCTTAACTACAGCAACCCATGAATCTGGAGAACCTTTACCTTTCCCCATACGAACTTCAGCAGGCTTTTTTGTCAGAGACTTATCTGGAAAAATTTTAATCCAGACGTTCCCGCCCCGCTTGATTTTACGAGTCATTGCAATACGAGCAGCTTCAATTTGTCTATTCGTAATATAACCACATGAGGTTGCTTGTATAGCGTATTCACCAAAAGTGATAGTATTTCCACGATAGGCTTTTCCTTTCATTCTGCCTTTCTGCTGCTTACGCCATTTTATTTTCTTCGGACTTAACATCTTAAACCTCTACAGGTACATATTTTCAACTATTTATAGATCTCGCCTTTATAAACCCAAACCTTCACACCTATAACTCCGTATTGTGTGTAGGCTTCTGCCGTATTATAATCAATATCAGCACGAAGAGTATGAAGCGGGACTTTTCTCTCTGAGTAACCTTCGACTCGCGCCATTTCAGCTCCACCTAGTCGGCCAGCTGTTCTCACACGAATCCCTTTTACGCCGGCACGAAAAGCCGACTGCATAACTTTCTTCATCGCTCTTCTAAAAGCAACACGCTTCTCTAGTTGTGAAGCAATATTTTCAGCAATCAATTTTGCATCAGCGTCAGGTCTCTTTACTTCTGCAATATTAAAGATGAGTGAACCGCGCGTAAGGTTTTTAAGGTCATTGCGGATCTTTTCGATGCCAGTACCTTTTTTACCAATCGCAACACCAGGCTTAGCCGTATAAACAGTCACTTTCACCTGATCAGAAGTTCTTGAGATCTCCGTACTCGACACAGAAGCATTTTTCATATTTTTTTCGATATACTTACGTATAGCAAGATCTTCATGAAGAGCTGTGGCGTAGGTATCCTTGGCATACCAGTTAGAGTGCCAAGTTTTAATGTATCCTAGTCTAAAGCCGTATGGATGTACTTTTTGTCCCATTCTTCCTTCCTATTTTTCAGTCAGCTGAACTGTCACATGGCTTGATCTTTTTCTAACTCTGAAAGCACGGCCTTGAGCACGTGGTTGAACACGCTTTAGGGTCGGGCCTCCATCAGCAAAAACTTTACCAATGACAAGGTTGTCGATATCATATTTATCGCTTTCGTTTGCGATTGTCAGTCCACTATTGATGAGTTTTGTAAGCATAAGAGCGATTTCTTTTTTCTCACAAAATCTCAAAATCTTAAGGGCCTCTGACGCAGGTTTATTGCGTACGAGGTCGCATACTTGACGCACCTTGCGAGGCGCAACACCAACTCTCGAATTTTTTACTGTAATGGCCATACCAGCCTCTCCTTAACAACGAATATTTCGCTTATTTCTTACCTTTCTTATCTGCACCATGACCATTGTATGTACGAGTCAAGGCGAACTCTCCGAGCTTATGTCCGATCATGTTGTCTGTGACATAAACGGGGATAAATTTTTTCCCGTTATGAACAGCAAATGTACAACCAATAAACTCAGGGATAATTGTTGATCGACGTGACCAAGTCTTAATAACTTTCCCTGATTTCGTCTCATCACCTTCTAGCAATAGAGCTTTTCTTACGAGGTGCTCGTCAACAAAAGGACCTTTTTTTAGTGAACGTGACATCCTTTACTCTCCCTACTTCTTACGTCTTCTTACGATGAAGCTATCTGTACGCTTATTTTTTCTAGTTTTGTAACCTTTAGTTGGCATGCCCCAAGGGGTCACTGGGTGACGTCCACCTGAAGTTCTACCTTCACCACCACCGTGCGGGTGATCAACCGGGTTCATCACAACACCACGAACAGATGGTCTAAAACCGAGCTTTCTCTTCTTACCGGCTTTCCCAATTGATACTTTTTCGTGGTCAAGGTTACCAACTTGACCAATCGTTGCACGACAATCAAGTTTTACATTTCTAAGTTCACCGGATGGCATGCGTAAAAGACAAGATTTGCCTTCCTTTGCCATAACCTGGACATATGAACCAGCAGATCGAGCGATTTGTCCACCTGCACCAGGGTATAATTCAACATTATGAACCAAAGTCCCAACTGGAACATCTTTTAACAACTTTGAGTTCCCAACTTTAATGTCAGCATCTGTAGAGGCAATAATAGTATCACCTTCTTTAAGACCTAACGGCGCTAAAATATAAGTTCGTTCCCCATCAGCATAAGCAATAAGTGCGATATTACATGTCCTGTTTGGATCGTAAGCAATACCTTGAACCTTCGCAGGGATATCGGTTTTATTTCTTTTAAAATCAATAGTCCTGTACTGCTGCTTAACGCCACCGCCTCGGTGACGAACTGTAATTCGTCCGGCGTTGTTACGCCCTGCTTGTGACTTTTGGCTTGAAAGCAATGACTTGACAACTTTTAGGCCTTTAGTGAGCTCTCCGCTATCGAGAATTCTCATCTGCCTAAGTGTAGGGGTCGTCGGTTTAAATTTTTTGATACCCATATATTCCTCTTAACTTAAGTTTAAGACTTATATTCCTTTAAAAAACTCAATCTTCTGTCCTTGCTCTAATTGAACAAAGGCTTTTTTACTTTTAGAAGTCCGGCTTACCGAACTTCCGACTCGCTTGAGCTTTCCAGGTAAAATATTTGTTTTTACGTTTAGCACCTTTACGTCATAAAGCTTCTCAACGGCCATTTTGATCTGATTTTTATTGGCCTTAAGATCGACTTTAAAACCATAACGGTTTTCTTTGTCGCTCTTCATGGAACTTTTTTCTGTAATAAGAGGGCTAATAAGTACTTGTTCTAGCTGGGCCATAACTTACACCATTTTGTTAAGCAATGCTTCCATTGCTTTCTTTTCTATTACGAGGTTTTCAAACTTAAGAGCTTCATAAACGCTAAAACCTTCAACGCCCATGCCTTTTCCATACTGTAGATTCTTAACTGCTCTTAAGGCCATTGAATCTTTCTTTTCAGTGACAACCAATGCTGGAAGGAGTCCCTTACCGTTTAAGAGAGTATGCATCTCTTTGGTCTTACCTGAACTCGGAAGCGTTTCAACCACCGTGAGCTTTCCTGCTTGCAGCTTATCAGCAATCACGGATTGAATCGCACGTATCATCATCTTTTTATTAACTTTTTGCTCATACGATCTTGGCGTTGGGCCAAAAGCAGTACCACCACCAGGCATAAGAGGTGATCTTATTGAACCTTGTCGTGCACGCCCTGTTCCTTTTTGCTTAAAAGGTTTCGCGCCGCCACCACTTACTAAACCTTTCGTCTTTGTGCTGGCATTCCCTTGACGTCTGCCAGCAAGAGTCGCTTTAACAACCTGGTGTACCGCAGGAACTTTGATTTGTTCTGGAGTCAACTCTACTTGAGTAGTAAGTTGACCTGCATTTTCAAATTTTTCATTAAGTACGTTTATTTCAGCCATGTTCTCTTTCCTTCCTCTTAAGCTTTCTTGAGGGCCTTCGCGATTCTTACAAAACCATTTTTAGGTCCTGGCACGGCCCCTTTTAGCAAGAGGTAACCTTTATCTTCGTTAACTTCTACGACCATTAAGTTTTGAACTGTCTTTTGGTCAGTTCCCATATGTCCCGGCATCTTCTTTTGTTTATATACGCGGCCAGGTGTTGCAGAACAACCAATTGAGCCTGTACTTCTGTGGAGATGAGAGCCATGTGTTGCAGGTCCGCCAGCAAAGTTGTGTCTCTTGATGACACCTTGAAAACCTTTACCTTTAGAGATTCCGGTTACGTCAATATATGTAGAAGGAGTGAAGCCGGCCACCGAGATTTGTTTTCCAAGTGCGGAGGCATCAGTGGTGTCAGTCTTAACTTCTGCAAAGCGTGCAACGGCTTTATCAAGTTGAGCTTTCTTAGACTTTCCAAGATGGGCTTTCGTGACGAGCTTGTCACGTTTTTGATAATAACCGAGCTGATAGGCTTCGTAGCCATCTGCTGCTTTCGTTTTAACTTGAGTTACATAGTTAGGGATAAGCTTAATCACTGTCACTGGGACGTGGTTTCCTTCTTTGTCGAAAATTCTGGTCATACCAGCTTTCTGTCCATAAAAGGCGTTAAGCTCGAGCTTTTGATTTCCAGCTTCTGCAGATACAGTTTCGTTTTCTGCAGCTGTTGTTTCTTCTGCCATCGGTCCTCCACAGCATCACCCTGACCCCAGGGATGCGTGCATGGGTTAATATTGATACGACTTAATTTCTTAAGTCATGTCTTCGTACTAGTATTTAATCTCTACGTCAACACCTGAAGACAGGTCTAACTTCATGAGGCTGTCGACGGTTTGTTGCGTAGGATCGACAATGTCGATCAATCTTTTGTGCGTTCTCATCTCAAACTGCTCACGAGACTTCTTATCCACGTGAGGAGATCTAAGCACTGTAAACTTGTTTATTTCTGTCGGTAAAGGAATCGGTCCGGCTACACGGGCACCCGTTTCTTTTGCCGTTTGAACAATCTCATTTACTGAGTTATCCAAAAGTTTATGATCGTAAGCTCTAAGTTTAATTCTCAATCTTGTTGCTTTCATTTTTGACACATTCCTTTAAATTTACTGAAACAGCTTTTTATTTTTTATAGGGCCCAATGTCAAGTATTAATGCCCATGTTTTTTTTTGCATACCCAATTTTTTCATCGTTTTAAATAAAAATTCCTCTTTTTTCCAAAATCTCTTTGGCCATCTCGTGAGAGAGTGACTCATAGTGATCAAAAGTCATTGAGTAATTTGCTCGACCTTGTGATTTCGATCTTAAGTCAGTGCTGTAGCCAAACATCTCTGATAACGGGACCTTGGCAGCAATTAAGTCTTTGTTCTGCTTAGCACCCATAGATGAAACCTGTCCTCTTTTTGTATTTATGTCGGAAATAACATCGCCGGTGTAATCTCCAGGGGTTAAAACTTCAAGGGCCATGATTGGCTCGAGAAGTTTTAGGCCGGCTTTTTGACAAGCCTGCCTAAACGCGTTGGATGCAGCAATAGAATAGGCCACTTCGGCTGACTCATCCTCGTTATATTTAGCTTCCAGGATCGTAACCTTGATATTAATAAAAGGATATCCGGCCAAAAGTCCCCCTGGAGCAGTATCTCGTAAACTTCTTTCAATTGAATCAATGAACTCCTGTGGAAGCTCCTTCTTAGTGACTTTGCTTTCGACCTCTATTCCCGCTTGCTCATCACAAGGCTCAACCTGCAAAAGAACGTGGCCAAACTGCATCTTTCCACCGTTTTCTTTGTGAAATGACTCTTCAGCTTTTGCTATTCCCTTGATGCTTTCACGGTAAGAGACTTGTGGCTTCCCGACACGAACACCAACTTTAAACTCTCGCAGGAGACGGTCAGATATGATCTCTAGGTGAAGCTCACCCATACCATAGATCAATAGTTGACCGGTTTCTGTGTTATTTTTGTATTGAAATGAGGGGTCTTCTGACTTGAGTTGGTCCAGAGAGACCATAAGTTTTTTTTCATCTGCCGCAGTTTTAGGCTCAATGGCCACGGAAATCACAGTCTCCGGAAACTCCATCAGGTCAAAAACAATTTGCTGTTTTTCCGCACAAAGAGTTTCACCTGTAGTTGTGAACTTTAGACCGGCCAAGGCCACAATATCGCCTGCGCAAGCAGTCTCGACTTCCGTTCTTTTATTCGCATGCATGCGAAGGATCTTATTAAGTCGCTCTCTCTTGCCTTTCAGAGGATTCATCACGTTTTGACCAACTTTGACCGTTCCGGAGTAAATTCGGATATAAGTCAAAGAGCCGACAAATGGATCTGAAGAGATCTTGAACGCCAAAGCGCTGAAAGGCTCGTCTCGATCGGGTTTGCGAGTGTCTTTTTTATCAAAATCTTTGGCCATGTGACCTTTAACTTCTCCTCGATCTAGAGGTGAAGGCAAATAGTCTACGACGGCGTCAAGTAAAGGCTGCACACCTTTATTTTTAAAAGCAGACCCGCAAAGGATGGGGACAAACTCTTTATTAAGTGTGGCATCTCTTATGATTTTTTTAATTTTCGCTACCGGTATTTCTTCACCGCTTAAATATAGTTCAGCAAAGTCATCATCAAAATCTGCGAGCGTCTCAAGGAGTTCCTCGCGTGCCATCTCTGCATCTTCCATTAGATCTTTCGGAATATCGCCCTTAATGACTTTGGCCCCGAGGTCATCATCATTGTAAGTAAGACCTCGCATTTCGACCAAATCGATCATGCCTCGAAAATTATCTTCTTTTCCGATAGGCCTTTGAATGGCCGCTGCTGTTTTATCTAATTTCTCTCGTATCTCTTGGATGCAATTATCGAAATCTGATCCAACACGATCCATCTTGTTTACAAAAGCTATCCGAGGAACGCCATAACGGTCAGCCTGGGCCCAGACAGTTTCGGACTGAGGTTCGACTCCGGAGACAGCATCGAAGACTCCGACAGCTCCGTCTAAGACACGCAGAGATCTTTCTACTTCGATCGTGAAGTCAACATGACCAGGAGTATCAATAATGTTGATTTCACATGGGCCCCAAGCACAAGTTGTGGCGGCCGAAGTAATCGTAATCCCCCTCTCTTGTTCTTGGACCATCCAGTCCATCGTCGCGGCGCCATCGTGAACTTCACCAATCTTGTGACTTTTGCCGCTATAATAGAGAACACGCTCGGTTGTCGTTGTTTTCCCGGCGTCAATATGGGCCATAATCCCAATGTTTCGAATGTTATCTAAGCTGATTCGTGCGGCCATAACCTACTCTTTGGCGCCTCACAGGGCCTCAACAAAAAAAAGGCTTCTTCAGTTGTAAAACTCAAGAAGCCCCATATAAATACAGTTTAATTTCTTACCACTTAAGGTGAGCAAATGCCTTGTTGGCCTCGGCCATTTTATAGACATCTTCTCTTTTCTTAACAGCTCCACCACGTCCGTTAGCAGCGTCAACAATCTCGTCAGCTAAACGTTGAACCATAGTTTTACCTGCGCGATTTTTTGCATAATCACGTAACCAGCGAAGGGCCAACGACTGCCGACGGGCAGGTCTTACTTCAACAGGAATTTGATAAGTGGCTCCACCAATACGACGTGACTTTACTTCAACGGCCGGCTTGATGTTAGTGAGGGCTTTTTTGTACATTTTGAGAGGCTCTTCGCCTGTTTTTTTCTCAACTTCTTCAAGAGCTCCGTAAAAGATTCTTTCAGCAGTTGATTTTTTACCGCCAGTCATAAGACTATTGATCGTTTTTGTGACCACAATATCTTGATAACGTGGATCTGGAAGGACTTTTCTTGGGGTTGCTCTATGTTTTCTACTCATAACTTTCCTCGCTTCACCCATCTCTTAATTGAGAAGGATTACTCTGTGAAGTCCAAAGTGCGGATCATCACAGTGCATTATTAATAAACTTTATTTTTTAGGCTTCTTGCAACCGTACTTTGAACGACGCTGACCTCTTTTATCAACACCAGAAGCATCGAGAGCACCACGAACTGTGTGGTAACGAACACCTGGAAGGTCTTTAACACGCCCACCACGGACAAGAACAATTGAGTGCTCTTGTAAGTTGTGACCTTCACCACCAATATATGATGAAACTTCAAAGCCACTCGTCAACTTAACACGACAAACCTTTCTCATTGCCGAGTTCGGCTTTTTAGGTGTTGTTGTATAAACACGGACACAAACACCACGTCTTTGAGGACATGATTTTAAGGCCGGCGCTTTTGTCTTTTCATACTTATCAACGCGACCATTTCTAATTAACTGGTTAATCGTAGGCATTCTAATGCTCCCTTCAAATCCACTTCTACAAATCTGCTAGCTAGTCGATTTAGCACATCAATCTAGCTAGCACAAGTTTTTATTAAATATTGAGCGTAACAGAATCCTCTGCCAACGCCTCTCCTTCATCTGCAACTACCGCATCAAAGTCTCTGTATCTTGAAATACCAGTACCTGCAGGTATCAAGCGTCCCATAATAACGTTTTCTTTGAGACCTCTGAGCTGATCAGCTTTTCCTTCTAGGGCCGCTTGTGTCAAGACTTTCGTTGTCTCTTGAAACGATGCCGCAGAAATAAAAGATTCTGTCGTCAATGAAGCCTTCGTGATGCCCAGTAGTAAAGGCCGCCCTTCAGCAGGCTCTTCATTGAGAGAAATCAACTCTTCATTTACGGCCATGAGCTCCATCTTTGTAGCTGTATCACCAACAACAAACTGAGAATCCCCTGAAGCAGTTATTTCAACCTTTTTCAACATCTGACTCACGATAACTTCAATGTGCTTGTCATCGATTTTCACACCCTGAAGGCGGTAAACTTCTTGAATCTCATCCACAATATACTTAGCAAGGGCCTTAATCCCCATAACTCTAAGAATGTCGTGAGGGTTAGAAGGACCATCCATAATTGGCTCACCAGCACGGATATAGTCACCTTCATTAACAATCACATAGCGGCCTTTTGGCACACTATAAGTTACCGACTCCGTACCATCATCAGGCTTCACAACAATTCTTCTGTTGCCTCGAAGCTCAGGACCAAACTCAATTGTTCCTGAAACATCTGAAATCTGGGCCGCATTGGCGGGCTTTCGAGCTTCAAAAAGTTCAGCAACTCTTGGAAGGCCACCAGTAATATCTTTTGTTTTTGTCGTTTCACGTGCAACTTTTGAAATCGGTTGACCAGCTTTGATCTCATTTCCGTCTTGAACGATGATATTTGCACCAGTTTGAATTCGGTACGTCGCTTGTCGCTTTGTTCCCGGAATGATCAATGGCTTACCAGCCTCATCAACAACCGTTACCCGCGGCTGCAAAGATGGATCTTTAGATTCCATGACAACTTTATTTGTTAGACCAGTCACAGCGTCGACTTGTTCAATAACTGTTGAGCCTACAATTAAGTCTTCGTATTTAATTGTCCCAGAAACTTCTGCAAGAATAGGAATTGAGAACGGGTCCCATTCAATAATCTTATCACCAACAGAAACCTCATCTGCATCAACATAGAAGAGCTTGGCACCATAAACGGCTGGGTAACGCTCTTTTTCAACGCCTCTGTTGTCTTTAATGACAACTTCACCAGTTTTGTTCATGATGATCATTGTGCCATCATCTGTTGTTGCGTAGTTAACATTGTCGAGGTGTACAACACCAGCAGTCTTGATTTCAGTTTTATTAACTTGAGCACCTGCGGTGGCAGTACCACCAACGTGGAATGTTCTCATCGTTAGCTGTGTACCTGGTTCACCGATCGACTGAGCGGCAATAACACCGACAGTTTCACCAACACTTACTCGCGTCCCACGAGCTAGGTCACGGCCAAAACATGAAGCACAGAAACCATACTTTTCATCACATGTTAAAACTGAGCGAACTTTAATTTGGTCAATTTCGTGTTCTTTTAGCCCGTCCATGTCTTTTTCAGTCAGCATGTAGTTACGTGGAAAAATTTCATTACCATCAACATCTGTAATCGGTTGAACAGTTACACGTCCCATCGCTCTTTCACCAACATGCTCCGCGATTTCACCACTCTCAATACGAGACGTAAGGAGAATACCATCAGTACTTCCACAGTCTTCGTTACGGATGATTCCATCTTGAGCAACATCAACCAAACGGCGAGTTAGGTAACCAGAGTTGGCCGTCTTAAGGGCCGTATCAGCTAGACCTTTACGAGCACCGTGAGTCGAAGCGAAATACTGAAGAACCGAGAGTCCCTCTCTAAAGTTTGAGGTAATCGGAGTTTCAATAATTTCACCTGATGGCTTGGCCATAAGACCACGCATACCGGCCAACTGTCTCATCTGAGCAGTTGAACCACGAGCGCCGGAGTCGGCCATCATAAACAGAGAGTTAAAAGAAGGAGCCTTAAGCTCTTTTTCATCTTTACTAGGGTTCTCTGGGACAAAAGTATCAGTCGAAATTCTTTCGATCATTACTTTCGTTAATTTTTCATTGGTCTGGGCCCACACATCAACGATCTTGTTATAGCGCTCACCATTTGTAATTGAACCTTCGTTGTATTCTTCTGTAATCTGAGCAACCTCATGGTGGGCCTGATCAAGAATTTCAACTTTTTCAGTTGGGATCGTCATATCGTGAACGTTAATAGAAATACCAGCTTTCGTGGCATTGTCATAACCGAGTCTCATAAGAGAATCAGCAAGTATAACAGTGTCTTTCTCTGTACCGACCCTATAAGCGAGGTCAATAAGCTTACCTAGGGCCTTCTTATCAAGCACCTTATTGATATCTTTATAAGAAAGGCATTCTGGAACAGCATCGTAAACGAAAGTTCGCCCGACAGTTGTTTCAATCATCTCACCATTTAAACGCACATAGATTGGCGCTTGAAGGTGAAGGTTGCCAGAGTGATAAGCAAACTGCGCCTCTTCCTTACTTGAAAAGGTCTGGTTGTAACCACGGGCGTATGGACGAATTCTCGTCATATAGTAAAGCCCAAGAACAATATCTTGAGACGGAACGATAATCGGGGCACCGTCTTTTGGAGACAGGATGTTGTTTGTCGACATTGCGAGAATACGACATTCTACCTGAGCCTCTAAAGAGAGTGGGAGGTGAACGGCCATCTGGTCACCGTCAAAGTCAGCGTTGAAGGCCGTACAAACGAGCGGGTGAAGCTGGATAGCTTTACCTTCGATAAGGACTGGCTCAAAACCCTGAATACCGAGACGGTGAAGAGTTGGCGCACGGTTAAGAAGTACTGGGTGCTCTTGCACGACGTCTTCTAAGATGTTCCAAACTTCTTCTTTTTGCTGGTCTACCATTCTTTTAGCGACTTTGATTGTCGTACAGTGACCTTTTTCAATAAGTTTGTTGTAGATAAATGGTTTGAAAAGCTCTAGGGCCATTTGCTTTGGGATACCACATTGGTGAAGCCTCAATGAAGGACCAACAACAATAACAGAACGACCAGAATAATCGACACGTTTACCTAGTAAGTTTTGGCGAAATCGACCCTGCTTACCTTTGAGCATGTCAGAAAGTGAGCGAAGAGGTCTTTTGTTTGCGCCAGTAAAAACTTTTCCACGTCGGCCATTATCAAAGAGGGCATCGACGGCTTCTTGAAGCATTCTTTTTTCGTTACGAATAATAATTTCTGGAGCATTGAGCTCTTTAAGACGCTTGAGACGGTTGTTTCTGTTGATGACACGACGATAAAGGTCGTTTAAGTCAGAAGTTGCAAAACGACCAGCTTCTAGAGGAACTAGTGGTCTAAGATCTGGTGGCAATACTGGAATAACATCCATCATAAACCACTCAGGCTGGTTGTCAGATTTTAAAATTGATTCAACAACTTTAAGTCGTTTGACAATTTTTGCTCTCGCCATTTCAGTCGTGACGCTTTGTAGTCCACGGCGTAACTCTTTATTGTCTTGGTTAAGGTCAATTTTCTTGAGTAACTCAAGAACAGTTTCACCACCCATGCTCGCTTCAAAATCAACACCTTGCTCTTTAAGCTCTTGGTATTGTTGCTCAGAAATAACACGTCCAACATCAAGGCCGCCTTCAACATCAGTTGTAGCGGAAGCAGTGACAATATATGCTTCGTAGTAAAGGACTTTTTCAAGCTCTTTAAGTGTTAAGCTTAAAAGAGCACCTAAACGTGAAGGGAGAGATCTTAAAAACCAAATATGGGCAACAGGAGCCGCGAGCTCAATATGTCCACAACGTTCACGACGTACTTTTGAAAGAGTGACTTCAACGCCACATTTTTCGCAGACAACGCCTCTGTGCTTCATTCTTTTGTATTTACCACAGATACATTCGTAGTCCTTTATAGGACCAAAAATTTTGGCGCAAAAGAGTCCATCGCGCTCAGGCTTAAAAGTTCTGTAGTTGATAGTTTCTGGCTTTTTGACTTCTCCAAAAGACCATTCACGGATCGTGTCTGGTGAGGCCATTTTTATTGAAACGGCTTCGACACTGA
>Ga0306912_1000236_pt1 | contig 34235 bp, 31 predicted proteins | sample AntRauFillE10628_FD_190443 | JGI IMG/M metagenome (GOLD analysis project Ga0306912, IMG submission 190443) | Saline lake microbial communities from Rauer Islands, Antarctica - Metagenome Filla E10 #628 (v2) (version 2) | ecosystem: Environmental > Aquatic > Non-marine Saline and Alkaline >...
TTTTACCTTTTGTGCTTTCCTTATCAATATTTTAAAGAACTTCTCTTGCTTTTTAAGCGGGTGCAAATGTAAAAACTAATTCTACACTTATCACCATCTTTTGAAAATTATTTTGATAAAATTTTAAGCACTTTTTTCACCGGTTTTCCCGCTTCATTTAGACTTAAAATAATATTCAAAGAACTTCCTTTTTCAAGGCCACATTCCTTTCGAAATGGGTCGGCAAATATAAGACGAGTTTTCTTATTGACAACCGCATTTTGATAAATTTTATGACAAAAGCACTCTTGAAAAGCCTCAAGCCCTTCACAAGTCTGAGGATCCTAAGTATGGGCTTCGTCAAAAGACTCTAATTATCAGCCTCTAAGAACGGGGAAGCAATCCTAGCGTAAGGCTTATGGGTTTTGAGAACTGATGGAAAAAGTTTTACCATTCACTAAAGGAACTGAGTTTTTAGCAAAATTATAGATGTATTGCGCCATATCTTGGGGCTGTGATGCCGCCGATAAGTCTGGGAAAGCAGCTTTAAACATTTCTGTTTCGGAAGATCCCAAAGCCAAGGCATTGACAAATATTTGCTGCTCGCGTAATTCCTCCGCCAGGCATTCTACAATTATATTTAATGCTCCCTTAGAACTACTGTATACCGATAGGCCTGGAAACTTCATACTGCCTCCTACTCCACCGACACTACTGATGGCCAAAATTTGACTTTTCGCAGGCATAATGTCTACTAAAGCTTGACTAAGAAAATAAGGCGCCATTACATTGGTATGGTAAACCGCCTGCATATCTGCGGGCTTCATCTCCTTAAAGGGCTTATTAATGAAGGTGGCAGCATTATGAATAAGAATATCAATACTAGTAACTACTTCTTTAATATCAGCACTAGCCTTTTCCCAATCGTTAATATCTACTGCCAAGGCCTCAATATTAGGATGGCCATCTGCGTAAGCATTAACCAGCGCCGCATTACGACTTAAAGCATAAACTTGATAACCTGCTTGTGCGAAGATTAAAACCAACTCTTTACCAATACCGCGGCTGGTTCCGCTAATTACTACTGTTTGCATATCTATGGAAATAAAAAAGCCCCGGTAATAACCGAGGCTTAGTAGATTATTTGCTGATTAGAGCAACATATTTAATGGGTTCTCTAAAATGTCCTTAACGGTATTTAAGAAAGCAGCTCCACTCGCGCCATCCACCACTCGGTGATCGCAGCTAAGGGTTACTTTCATAACATTACCGGGAACAACGGCTCCGTCTTTTACCACCGGTACTTGCTTAATACCTCCTACCGCTAAAATACAAGCGTCAGGTGCATTAATAATGGCAGTAAATTCTTCGATACCGAACATGCCAAGATTAGAAATGGTAAAGGTATTGTCCTCCCACTCGCTTGGTTGCAGTTTCTTGTCGCGTGCTTTTCCAGCAAATTCTTTGGCTTGAGTATTAATCGTCGCCAAGCCTTTCTGATCGGCATTACGGATTACCGGCACCAATAAACCTTCGTCTACTGCTACGGCCATACCGATATTAATCTCATGATTGCGACGAATCGTATCACCTGCCCAACTAGAATTAATAACCGGATGTTGCTTAAGCGCTACCGCACAAGCTTTAATCACAAAATCGTTAAAGCTAATTTTCTGCGGAGCAACAGCATTAATGCGTTTACGTGCATCAATAGCATTATCCATATCAATATCCATAGTAAGATAGAAATGGGGGGCCGAGAATTTTGATTCACTTAAACGACGAGCAATTGTTTTACGCATTTGCGAAACATTCACCTCATCGTAAGACATACCTTCTGGTGCTGCACCAGCGGAAGCCATATTAACTTGCGGTGCCGAAGAAGCTGAGGCAGAAGGAGCTTTAAACTCATCCACATCCCGCTTTACTATACGACCACCTTCGCCTGATCCTTTGACTTGATTGATATCAACCCCTTTATCTTCCGCCAATTTACGGGCTAAAGGAGAAGCCTTTACTCTGCTGCCATCGCTCTGCGATTCTTTTGAACTAGTTTCTTTTTCTGAAGATTCAGATGATTCTGACGAGGCAGAAATTTCTTCCTTCTTGTCTTCCGACTTATCTTCCTTTTTATTCTCTTCTTTGTTTTTTGCTTCTTCTTCCTCAGATGAGGAATCTCCGCCTTCTAACAATGAGCTAATATCTTCTCCTTCCTCGCCTAAAATTGCTAAAATAGAATCTACCGGAGCAGTGTTACCTTCCTCCACACCAATGTGCAATAAAACCCCTTCTTGAAAAGCCTCAAACTCCATGGTTGCTTTATCTGTTTCAATCTCTGCTAACAGATCGCCTTCTTCTACCTTATCGCCTATTTTCTTATGCCACTGCGCTACCGTACCTTCTTCCATGGTATCGCTTAGGCGGGGCATGTTTACTACTTCTGCCATTTAATCTTGTTTAGTGAGTTTTTATAAAAGGATAATCCTCTTCAATGTATACGTTCTTATACAGATTGTCTGCAGTAGGGAATTCAGATTCATCGGCAAACTTCACACATTCTGCTACCAATTCTTTAACGCGCTTCTCAATCTCTTCAAGATCTTCTTTGCTGGCGTACTTTTTATCTTGGATAACCTTATGAACGATTCCGATTGGATCGCGTTTCTGGAACTCTGCTACTTCTTCTTTGGTACGATAGTGCTGCGCATCACTCATAGAATGACCCTTGTAACGATAAGTACGCATCTCTAATAGAGTGGGTCCATCCCCTTTACGGGCACGATCCATCGCTTCCTGCATGGCTGGATAAACTACCGTCGGATCCATACCATCTACGGGTTCGCAGGGCATTTCGTAACCTAAACCTAATTTGTATAAGTCGCTATGATTGGAAGTACGGGCAACCGAAGTACCCATAGCATAGCCATTGTTTTCAATAATAAATACTACTGGTAATTTCCAGAGCATTGCTAAGTTCATGGTTTCGTGGAAACTTCCCTGACGGGTAGCACCATCGCCCATATAGCATAGGGTAACACCACCGGTTTCTTTATACTTATCTGCAAAAGCAAGACCCGCGCCCAAAGGAATCTGACCGCCAACAATGCCATGACCACCATAAAAGTTATGTTCTTTAGAGAACATATGCATCGAGCCACCATTTCCTTGCGAAGTTCCGGTAACCTTACCACATAACTCAGCCATAATTTTTTTAGGGTCTACACCCAAAGCAATTGGTTGAACGTGATTACGATATGCGGTAATCATTTTATCGTTTTCTTCCATGGCATAAACCGCTCCTGCTAGAACCGCTTCTTGTCCATTATATAAGTGTAGGAATCCACGAATCTTCTGCTGTATGTAAAGAGCCGCAGCCTTATCTTCAAACTTTCTCCAAAAAAGCATCTCCTCATACCATTGAAGGTAAATCTTCTTCGTAATTTTTTTCTTGGCCATTATCTATAATCGTTTATGCGGGCGCAAATTTATATAAAAAGCTAACAGCCTCTTAGTCTTTTGGCAAGTGACTTTTCTCAAATGCAAATGGAAGCAAATTTTGAACGCCTTTTGCTAAGTAAACTTGCTGACTTTGAGGGTGTTTCAATAAAATATTAATGGGTGATTCTTGTCTTTGTTGATATTCAGAAATAACTTGTAAGCAAGAACCGCAAGGAAAAGGAATATGTTCAGCCCGTTTTGGAACAGTTACGGCGATTGCTAGAACCTTTTGATTAGGGTAATTAGCTCCCGCCCAAAACATAGCCGTCCGCTCGGCACAAAGACCACTGGGATAAGCAGCATTTTCTTGATTGGAACCGATAACCACTTCACCCGAATCTAACAGAAGCGCTGCTCCTACTTGGAAATTACTGTAAGGCGAGTGACTACCACTGCGCGCTGCATCCGCCTTATAAATCAAATTCTGCCAAGCTTCACTGAGCTGATCTAATTGAAAATCTTGTAAATTACAAATGATATTGATATCTCCTTTATTATTCATCTCTACTGATCTCCTTGCTCAAAGTTGAAGAGCAGGCTAAATCGTAGCGTATTCTCTAAAGGAGATCTTACTACTGGAGAAGCAGGTATTAAATACGCAAAATCTAATCCGAATACATTGTATTGAATGCCTATACCAATGGTAAAGTATTGTCTACCCCCTTTTTCTGCATCTTCAAACTGATATCCTCCACGAAAAGCGAATTTGCTATCATACCAATATTCTGCTCCTACATTGTAAATAATTTCTTCAAGTTCCTCAGAAAAGCCACCGGGCGCATCATTAAATGATTGGAAAACTCCGGCAAAGGCCGAAACATTATCATCCAATCCAGCAGTTATATCACCATTGTCATCGCGCAGAGGAGGCGTAGGAACTAGTAATTTATTCAAATCGGCGTAAAAAGAAAACTTATTGTAGCGATCAATTTCTAAATGATAACCTGCACCAAGACGCATATTGGCCGGCAAGAAATCGGCTGATTCTTGCGAGGTTCCGTATGATATTTTGCCACCCACATTACTAATATTTAAACCGGCTGAAAAGCTTTGGTATTGACCTCCGCCCATACTAACGCGTTTACCTTGGTAGTAAAAACCTAAGTCAGCTGCAAGGGAAGAGCCCGGGGTAGTTTCTATACCTGCCGTTTGTAATCCATTGGTTAAATCGCTGAATATAAAACGTAAGCCCACGCCCATACTAAAGTACTCACTTAGTTTTAGACCATAGCCAGCATTAAGTGTTAATTCGTATGGTTGACCAGTTCCTTGAGGACTGTTGTTTTCGTCACGGAAATTAATTTCTCCCAAAGAAAAATAGCGCATGGCTAGTGCTAAGCCTTGACGATCATCAAATTTAAAAGCGTAGGAAATGTGAGCTAGGTTAATATCATTTACCAAGCGGTTCAGCCATGGTGTATAAGACAGAGAAAGAGAACGTGTCTCTTCTTCCATAAAAGCCAACTTAGCCGTGTTCCAGTAGATGGAATTCACATCTGGCAAGGTAGCTACCCCAACATCGCCCATACCTCCGGCCCGCGCATCTGGGGAAACCGCAATAATTGGCACTGCCGTAGAAATGGTTCTTAAAGATTCGAAATAACTACCATCCCCTTCTAAGGCACCAAACTGCGCCTTTAAACTACCAATACTTATTATTAAAGCGCATAAAATCGCTACTGTGTTCTTCATCATTTACTTTTATGGGTTGGCAAAAATAGATTAATAATAATTAAGGAGCTTAACGTAAAATAACGAGTTTTTCATATTCATCGGCCTGACTATTATCAAGCTGACTTCTAACTTTTAAACGATAAATGTAAACGCCTTTACCGATTTTATCGCCGTAGTCATCTAGTCCGTCCCATTTAATTCCCGTTACTCGATTACCCAGCGAATTTACTTGCTGATTTATGGTCTTTACTAGTTTTCCGGAAACCGTGAAAACCTGCACCTGCACTTCTAAATTTTGATTGGCGCGGTTATGTTCAAACTGAAACTCAGTATAAGTTGTAAAAGGATTGGGATAATTAAGCACTCGTCTTAAAGCTAAATCGGCACTTTCAGCCACAATAAAATCGGTGCTTACCTCTGTAGGGTTATTATAAATATCAAAAGCGCGCATTTCGATGGTATAATCACCCGGCTCTAAATCAAATAATTGATAGCGGAGTTCTCCAGAACGATAAGAGTTTAGATCCGCTTCATAAAATTCATTCAAGATATAGGGTTGATCCGTCTTATTATTTAAAACCGCTCGTAAATCTTGACCAACGCCATTACCCACGGTGTTAATACCAGCAGAATCGGACAGTCGGGCATAAATAAAAGGTGATTCGCCGGTAATTCCGCCTCTTACAAAGGAGGCGTCATTCATAAATAGTTCAATTTCTGGACCTTCATTGTCTAAAGGTGCACTATCATCATATCCGCCTACTAAAATACTATCGTACGAACCTGCTGCATCTCGATCTTGCGAATCAAAAGCATAATAGCTAATTCTGCCATTCCCAAATCTATAATTGATTCCTAGCGGAACTCTAAATTCCACTTTAAAATCGCCGTTGGCCACTTCTACTTTTCCACGGTAAATCAAGGCATTTTGCTCATCGAAGCTCAAAGCTGGTCCAACCCCATCATTAACTAAGGTTTTGCGTTCCGATTCCTTATCAAAAACACTAACACTTAAAATACCATTGAAGTCTAAAAGTTTCGCTCCACTTAAGTCTTGCACCTCTCCGTCTATCTCTACCAAGGAAAGAGCTTTGGCAGTGTCCTGCAGAGCCGTATTGAGAGGCTTTCCATTTATGGTATTGGTTACAACCTTATTATAAGGAACGGCTAGTCTTAAGGCCGGATCTCCAATTAAAGAGAATTTCGTTTTGGTGCTGCGCCCGATTACTTTGCTATCGTTTTTGGCTGCGCGTATAATCTGACCGAGCGTTTGGGGACTCCCTCCTGGCCGAACCAGAATAGTGTCAAAAATTGCTTCATTTAAATCTACTGCTCCTTGAGCCCCTACTACTCTGGTAGTTGATAATAGTGCAATGGCTCCGCCATTTGGATTTATAAGTAGTTGCTCGCCGGCAGATACGCGCTTAGGATCATCAAAGCGGGTAAACTCGCAGGTAATTGTTAAAAACAAAGACAAGGCATTTTTATTGGTCCAAGAAGTAACATCGACCAATTGCAGGAGTTTTTCAGAGGATAAACCGATTTCACCGCCGTGACCAATGTAATTAACCAGTAAGCAGCCACGCTCTATTTTACGGAACATATCGCGGCGAGCTTCTGGATAGCTTTGGCTGCCGGTTGTCGTTTCTTGGCGATAAGCATCGGTGTAAATCTTTTCAATATTGTAAGAGGAAGAGGTAGCCTTTGCTTTTCGTTCCAGATTTTCAGAGCCAAGCACAAATTTTGTTTCCCAAATTTGGTCAACGTCATCAGCCATTAATAATATTCGGTTTTGCCAATCGCCAAAACGTTCCTCACCTGCTACATATCTTTTAATCTTATCGACGTAAACTTGAGCTTGTTCAATTGTTTCGACAGGGATACGTCCCACCCCTAAATCCATAACGGAAAAACTAAAATTAGTAGCCTCACCATTATCCATGTAGGCAAAAAAGTCGTCGGTTATAAAGGACGCTCCTAAAGAGAAGGAAAAATTGGACTGATAGGTGGGAACAAAATTAGTGTTGCCGCTCAGACGGTCTTTATAATCGTAGGAAGCATCACCAAAAAGCAAAACATACTTAAAGCGATTGTTCGTTGATCTCTTGTAAAGGTCTTTTATAAAATCGCGAATTGCGGTAAGATCTGCTCCGCCACTGCCGTATTCGTTATAAACCTGCTCTACGCTAACAACGCTGGAAATAACATTTTCTTGATCCGTGTGAAAGCTGGCTAATTCTTTCGCGGCAGGCATAAAGTTCCGATGACTGATTACAATCATTTCTGGGATAGGCATGCCATGTAGATTCTGAGGTTCTACCGCATCTACATAAGTGGGAGTATTAAAGTTACTCCCGCTAAATGCTAAATACTGTTTTAAGCTGCTAGCATCTGCGCTAAAAGTATAAGTACCATCTGCTTGATAGCTGCCACCTATTTCTGCAATATTGGCTACGTCAGTTACATCCCATACCACTAAATTATTAGGCGCCTGGGCAAGGCTGTATTCCACTACATTACCGGCGGCCACCGAGCGAGCGTCTCTAAAATGCAATTGATTAGATATTCCCGCAAAGCTCAGCTGGCGGCGCACATTTAAAACAATTTTATCGAGCCAAGCTACACCACTTGGATTAGCGCTGTTATCGTAAGTTAAGTTTAGCGTAATGTTTGCACTTTGTGGATTAAAAGTAGTGCGCTTCAATTGGCGCTGCACAAAGTTTGGATAATCGCCAAAGGTGTTATAAGCCGGAATAGTGTTAGTGAGAATTTGCTGATTCGCATAGCGAGTGTTCATTACAGTATTACCAGAGCTAGCGCGCCCTACTACATCCACTAGAAGTTGTGCCGGCTCGCTACTTATTATGTTAGGGAAGTTGAAACTGTAATTATAACTTAAAGTAAATTCAAATATATCGCCGAACCACTGACGACCCGTGCCTACTAGATTAACATTTTCGTCTTCCACTGCGCTATAATCGTCGAAACTACTCACCGTAACCTGAGAATTAATCAGGCTGCCTTGATTAATAGGAGACTTCCCGTTTCCACGCCCAACCTGAATGAAGTAATAATTTGCTTCCCGGTAAATATTATGGACATAATCGTAACGCGCATTTCCATCGTTATAATTAAAAGTATGCGGGCTCTGAGCATAAAATAAAACATAATCATCACCATTAAAGACTCCGTCTGCATTGGCATCGTTAATTTTTAATGCTTGCTCAATTAAATCAACCGGACGGTTCTTAGCAAAAGGTTCTGGTAGCATACCACCACCATTTCCTGCTATGCGAATTGAGTTGATACTAACCTGAATATCTCCAATATTATTAGCAGTTAGAAAGGCGGGGGTAATTTTATACATGCCCGTCTCAGTAACCGAAAGTTTATGCCAACCTTCGCTATCGAGAAGTGAATTATTTAATCTTTTACTGAGAAATGAATTCTCCGCCAAGCTTGGTAATTCGCTGGTACTCGGAGTGATGGCAAAGGATACTAAACGGCTTTTTCGGCCATTATTGATGGCAAAAGGATAAAAACAAAAGCCTAGTTGCGGGCCAGCCTCACGTGATGTACCGCGACCTAACTCAATTTTTGGTTCAGCGGGAAAGTCGAAATTTTCAAGAGCAGCAAGCTCCTGAGAGGGAATCAGCTCCCACACCAAATTAGTGAATTCCAGATTTTTACTTTTAGGGAAACTCTTTGGCACTTGCGCGCAATATTTAGGTACGTTTGGATTATTGGGGTCAAAATCTGCGCCTTCAAAGTAAATTTGCTTCTGCATCTTTTCCGGCCCAACCGCCATAGGTTCTAACCAATTAAAAGTATATTTAAAGCTGTTACCTTCCTGAGCATTAGCACAATATGCGCTAATCATTGCTAGGGAAATAAAAGTAAATCGGTAAAATGCTCGCATTCTAATGGTAAAAATTCGTGTGATTTATTGCAAGATTAACGAAAGATCGTAGTAAAAAGTGCGCAAAACTAATTAGATTATATACTTTTAGCTGCGAAAACTGGTTCTACTAATATTGTTCCCTAAAAAATCGATATTTTCAAGTTTGATGATGCGAAAATTGGTGATGTATTATCAAATATTTGTATCATTGTACCCGAAACTCTTAAGAGAGTATGAATAAGAAACTACTAACCCTTACGGCTATTTGCGTTTTAGGCTTAGGCACTTTGCTTAAAGCCCAAGATGCGCATTTCAGTCAATTTTACGCAAACCCTATATACCTGAACCCCGCATTTGCTGGGACTTCAAAGTGTCCAAGGGTGAGTTTAAATTATCGAAATCAGTACCCCGTACTGAGTATTTATCAAACTTACAGCGCTTCGTACGATCAGTATGTTGAGGGCTTAAACGGAGGTTTGGCTATAATGCTTATGCAAGATGAGGCCGGTGATGGAGCTTATTCCACTACCGATGCTGCTGTTGCATATTCGTATCACTTAAAGGCTTCACGGAATTTCACAATTTTAGCAGGCTTTCAAGCAGGCTATCGTCAAATCAACTTAAACTGGAATAGCTTTACTTTCCCTGATCAAATTGATCCATTTTTTGGATTTGTGAGAGAGTCTAGCGAAGTTCCACCTGGAAATAACAGCGTAGGTACAGTAGATTTAAGTGCAGGCCTTATTGGCTATACCGAGAAATTCTACATTGGTGTTGCAGCTTCGCATTTAACATCACCAGATGTAGGTTTTTTCATTCAAGATAAATTACCAGTTAAATTAGCGGCACATGCGGGTTTTGTAATTCCTTTAGGACGTAAGCGCCTATATACAGATTTACAAAATTACCTGTTGCCTAATGTGGTTTATCAAAACCAAGGTCCTTATAACCAACTAACTTCCAACATCTCTTTTGCAAGAGGCGATATTAGTGGTGGATTGGGTTACCGTGTAAGTTCTTTCAACCCAGATGCCCTAGTTATTTTACTAGGTTATGCTCCTTTAGAAGGACAATGGGGTGTGGGTTATAGTTATGACTTCACCGTTTCTGGTTTGAATAATGATCTTGGTGGAGCACATGAGATTTCACTGAACTACAGGTTCCCTTGTAGAACATTTAGAAAGAAGACCAAGGCAATAAATTGTCCTAAGTTTTAGTTTAGATATTAAAGAGATTTACAGGCATATGAATAAACTTAAGTTTATACGCAGCATCAGCTCAGCTTTGGCGGGGCTCTTCCTTTTAAGCTCCTGTGGTGGCGATAAAAGTAATGCGACAGGCTGGTCTTATAATGACAGCGACAATGGTGGTTTCAGCGTAAACACAGACTATGATGGACAGGAAACTGGCCCAGGCTTAGTGTTTGTTGAAGGCGGGACCTTTACCATGGGAAGAGTAGAAGAAGATGTTTATAAGGATTGGGATAATATTCCGCGTACAGTTTCTGTACAGTCTTTCTACATCGACGAAAACGAAATTACCAATACTGATTACCGCGAATACCTTTATTGGATTCGTCGTGTATTTGATATTGACTATTACCCAGAAATTTTACGGACCGCACTTCCTGATACTTTAGTTTGGAGAACCCAGCTAGCTTACAATGAAATGTACGTGGAGAATTATTTCCGTCACCCAGCCTATAACTTCTACCCTGTTGTTGGAGTTAATTGGATTCAAGCGATGAAATTCTGTTCGTGGAGAACCGACCGTGTAAATGAGCAAATCCTTATTAGAGAAGGGATCTTCAATGAATTTCCTGACCAATCTGATGCGGATCACTTTAATACGGAAGTATACCTTTATAAAAGTGGGGAATATGCTCAACAAAATAAGAAAGGCCTAAAAGACAATAACCCCAATAGTGTTTACGGTGACGAAGGTCGTCCGGTACGCATTGAAGATGGTATTCTTTTACCAAAATATCGTCTCCCAACAGAGGCAGAATGGGAATATGCGGCTTATGGTAATTCTGGAAACAGAGTATATAACCGTATCGTAGACGCCAACAAGTTTACTTGGAATGGTGCTTCGGCTAGAAACCGAGAAAAGAAGAACAGAGGAGATATGTTGGCTAACTTTAAACGTGGCCAAGGCGACTTTATGGGAGCCGGTGGTTGGTTAAATGACCAAGCTGCTACTACCATGCAGGTTAAGTTCTACCCTCCTAATGATTACGGTCTGTATGATATGGCAGGTAACGTTGCCGAGTGGGTATTAGACGTTTATCGTCCCTTATCTTTAGAAGACATGACCGCATTAAATCCTTTCCGTGGTAATGAGTTCCAAACTTGGGACCAAGACTACCAAGGACTGGGTGCATTAGAAGTTTTACAAGAGCCTCAGTTTGACAGTGACTCGAGTTTAGTTCGCCTTCCAGGAGAACTGCCTGTGAGAGACGTGACGGAAGAAGAAAACTTAAACCGTCGTAACTATAAGAAGTCAGATTACCGAGATTTTATAGATGGCGACAAACAATCATCGCAATACTATGATCAGGAAACAGAAGAAGGTACTCCTTTGATGTATGACTACTCTACCACAACTTTAGTAGGAAATACCACCCGTGTTTATAAAGGTGGTAGCTGGAAAGACAATGCATATTGGTTAAGTCCTGGTACGCGTCGCTGGTTAGAAGAAGACCAAGCTACCGACTTTATCGGCTTTAGATGTGCAATGGACCGTGTAGGTTTCCAAAACCAAGACGAAGATCGAGATAAACGCAGTAGTAAACCGAAGCGAGATAAATTTGAACGTTACCGTTATAATTAAGATATTTAACCCTGACATAAACGTCAGGGTTTTTTTTTATGGAAATTTCAAAACTACACCAGCTATTTTTAAGCTCCCAAGGAGTCTCTACCGATACACGCAGTATTGAAACCGGCCAAATTTACTTTGCCCTTAAAGGGCCTAGTTTTGATGGGAATGAATATTGCCAAGCTGCTCTAGAAAAAGGAGCTAGTTATTGTATAATCGACGATTCTAAGGCTGAAATAGACGATAGAACCATCTTGGTTAATGATACGCTAGATACCTTACATAGCCTAGCTGTTTATCATCGTAAATCTCTTAACATCCCCCTTATTGCCCTTACTGGCAGTAATGGTAAAACCACTACTAAAGAATTGATTGTTTCTGCTTTGAAACAAAAGTTTCAAGTGGCTTATACCAAAGGTAATCTCAACAATCACATTGGCGTACCGCTAAGCCTTTTAAGTATTGGTCAGGAAGACGAGATTGCCGTGATTGAGATGGGCGCTAATGCCCAAAAAGAGATTGCTTTTTTAAGCTCTCTAGCTTTACCGGACATTGGTTTAATAACTAATTACGGCAAAGCTCACTTAGAAGGTTTCGGAGGCTTAGAAGGTGTGATTAGGGGCAAGAGCGAGTTATATGATCATCTGCGAAAGCACAAGAAGAAAGCATTAGTAAACCTAGGCGATACTGTGCAAATGGAGAAAAGCAAAGACGTGTCGCAAATTAGCTTTGGCCAAAAAGAACAAGCCGATTTTATCATAGAAGAGCAAAAAAGTGATAGTGATTTTATAAGCGTTAAGTTTTCGGGACAAATTATTCACTCGCAACTTACAGGTAAATACAACTTTAATAATATTGCCATAGCGATTAGCCTGGCCTCCTATTACAAGCTTAGTCCCGCAGAGATTAAAAAAGGTATTGAATCTTACCAGCCAAGTAATAATCGTTCTCAGTTAGACGAAGGCAGTCATAATAAACTTCTGCGCGATTACTACAATGCTAATCCAAGTAGTATGCAAGCCTCCTTAGAGAATTTCGCAGATCTGCAATCAGCGGAGCATCCCAAATGGGTAATCTTGGCCGATATGTTTGAACTGGGAGAATACAGTGAGGAAGAGCATCAAAAAATAGCTGAAAGCGCTGCAAATTATCAATTCGAGAAAGTCCTTTTAGTAGGACAAGCCTTTATGCAGACAGAATCAAGGGGCCAACGTTTTGCCACTACTGAAGATCTTCTTTCTTACCTAAAGGAGCTAGAGGTAAAGGGGAAAATCATCTTAATAAAAGGAAGTAGAGGTATGGCTTTAGAAAAAGCAGCAGAACTCCTTTAAACCATTTTTTACAAAAAAAAGCGGCTATCATTAAAAATGAAGCCGCTTTTCTACTTTTTATAAAGTCTTTATTAGTCTCCTAAAACTGCACGTGAAATAACAATTTTCTGAATCTCAGAAGTACCTTCATAAATCTGGGTAATCTTGGCATCGCGCATTAAACGTTCTACGTGGTACTCTTTTACATAGCCGTAACCACCGTGAATCTGCACCGCTTCAACGGTATGCTTCATCGCTACATCGGAAGCGAATAACTTGGCCATAGCACTTTCCTTATCGAAGTTCTCTCCTTGATCTTTTAGCCAAGCTGCTTTAAGACACATCAAACGAGCAGCTTCAATTTCCGTTGCCATATCAGCTAACTTAAAGCCTACACCTTGGTGCATTCCAATAGGCTTACCAAAAGTAGCACGCTCTTTAGCATATTTAATAGAAAGCTCATAAGCACCGCTAGCAATACCTAGGGCTTGCGCCGCAATACCAATACGTCCGCCGCTTAATACTTTCATGGCAAATTTAAAACCGAAGCCCTCATCGCCAATTCTATTCTCTTTAGGCACTTTTACGTCTTGGAACATTAAAGAGTGAGTGTCCGAACCACGAATACCCATTTTATCTTCTTTTTTACCTACTACAAAACCCTCCATACCGCGTTCAACGATTAGGCAGTTAATTCCACGGTGACCTTTATCAAGATCTGTCTGTGCCATTACTAAATAAACTGAAGCCGAACTTCCGTTTGTAATCCAGTTCTTATTACCATTTAATAAATAATGATCGCCTTTGTCTATGGCAGTCGTTTTTTGGGAAGTAGCATCGGAACCTGCTTCTGGCTCAGAAAGGCAGAATGCACCAATCTTCTCTCCAGAGGCCAAGGGCTTCAAATATTTTTCTTTTTGTTCCTCGGTGCCGAATTTTTCCAAGCCCCAACAAACGAGGCTATTATTCACACTCATTACAACCGAAGCGGAAGCATCTACTTTAGAGATTTCCTCCATGGCTAATACGTATGAAATAGTATCCAAACCTGCACCATTGTACTTAGGATCCACCATCATACCCATAAAACCGAGCTCGCCCATCTTCTTTATCTGCTCAGCGGGAAACTCTTGCTTATTATCACGCTCAATCACTCCTGGCAACAATTCATTCTGGGCAAAATCTCTTGCTGCCTGTTGAATCATCAAATGCTCTTCTGTTAGTTCAAATTTCATAACAAATATTAGTTAATCTTGTAGCTTATTGAAAGGTTTGCAAAGGTACATTTTATGAGTGAAAAAATTAATAGGAAACATTTATACCGGGCATTAGGACTTATGTCTGGCACCTCTTTGGACGGACTTGACCTTTGTGCGGTTGAGTTTCGCTTCGATAAAAGCTGGCAATTTCAAATAGTAAAGACTACTACTCTGCCCTATTCTGAGGTCTGGCAAGAAAAACTTTCTTATAAAAGCTTGTCTGCGGAAGCACTGTTAGAGCTAAACCACCAATATGGAAGCTATCTTGCGGAAGCTAGCCTAGCCTTTTTAAAGGAACACAGTTTAGAAGTAGACTTTATCGCCTCGCATGGTCATACCTGGTTTCATCAGCCAGAGAAAGGCATTACCTATCAACTAGGCTGCGGCCCTGAAATAGCAGCAGTTACTGGCATTACTACCATAACTGACTTCCGTATTAGCGACGTTATATTAGGTGGACAGGGAGCTCCTTTAGTACCAATTGGCGATAGAGATCTCTTTGCCCAGCATCAAGCTTGTTTAAACTTAGGCGGTTTTGCCAATATTTCGTTTGCCCAAGATGGACAAAGAATTGCTTTCGATATCTGCCCTCTCAATATCGCTTTAAACTTTTATTGCCAAAAACTAGGCCTACCCTACGATGACGGAGGAACTATTGCTGCCACTTTTCCCTTCGATGAAAAACTAGTAGCCAAACTAGATGCCTTGGATTTCTATCAAAAAAAGCCACCTAAAAGCTTAGGTATGGAATGGGTTCAGAAAGAAATCCTCCCCTTAGTGGAGCAGTATGATCTTAGTTTAGAAGTATTAATATCGAGTTTAAGCGAGCATAGTGCCCGTCAAATTAGCAATTGCCTGAAGCAAAATAATATTAAAAACTGCCTTTTCAGTGGCGGAGGCGCCCTCAATGAACATTTAGTAGATAGAATCCGTTTTTTAAGTGCTAAGAGTATCAGTCTCGCTTCTACGGAAGTTTTACACTTTAAAGAGGCGCTTATTTTTGCTTACCTAGGCTTATTGGCCTTGGAGAATAAGGTGAATATATTAAGCTCGGTAACAGGCGCAAAAATGGATCATTGTGGAGGGCACATTTATAAAGCTAATTCTATTTAGGATTTCCGACATAAAAGCCTCTTGATTTTATACTTTTGCGCCAATTAAGAAAAAGCATGAAAGACCTACTTAAACTATACGAAGCAAAACCAGCAGAAATTGTTTTTCATTGGCACGATAGCCTAACTACCGCCGAAGGATGGGTAGTGATTAACTCTTTGCGCGGCGGAGCTGCCGGAGGCGGCACTCGTATGCGAGAAGGTCTTAATGAACATGAAGTTTTGAGCCTAGCCAAGACTATGGAAATTAAGTTTACCGTTGCTGGCCCTGCTATTGGGGGAGCTAAGAGCGGTATCAACTTTAACCCTAATGACCCTCGCAAAGCAGGCGTTTTAGAGCGTTGGTATAAAGCGGTTAAACCTCTTCTTAAAAACTATTACGGTACTGGTGGTGATTTAAATGTGGATGAGATCCATGAAGTGATACCCGTTACCAAAGAGTTAGGCATTGAACACCCTCAAGAAGGAGTTTTAATAGGACATTTTCAGCCCTCTGCCGAAAGCAAAACTCAAAAAATAGAGCAATTACAAAAAGGAGTTCTCTTGCCGGTAGGGCAAAGTGAACTAACGCCTGGTAAAGCCAATCAATATACCGTAGCCGACTTAATTACCGGTTATGGCACGGCGGAGTCCGTACGTCACTTCTACAATATTTACGGTGGTGAGCTGAAAAACAAACGCGTACTTATACAAGGTTGGGGCAATGTAGCCTCGGCTGCTGCATTTTATTTAGCCAAGGAAGGTGCTAAAGTTGTGGGTATTATTGATCGCGTTGGTGGCTTAATTAATGAAGAAGGATTTAGCTTAGAGGAGATTATAGACCTTTACAATGCCCGTCAAGGCAATTATTTAGTTAGCGATAATCTTATCCCTTTCGAAGAAGTAAATTCCAAAATTTGGAGCATCGGTGCCGAAATCTTTATTCCCGCTGCTGCTTCCAGACTTATATCCAAAAGTAACTTAGACGAGATGGTTGCCAATGGCCTAGAAGTAATTTCTTCGGGTGCCAATGTACCATTCGCCGACAATGAAATCTTTTACGGTCCAATTGCAGAATATGCCGATCAACAAGTAAACTGCATTCCCGATTTTATTTCTAATTGTGGAATGGCGCGTGTCTTTGCTTACTTAATGCAAGACAAAATAGATTTAAACGACCAAGCAATTTTTGACGATACTTCTGAGCTTATTAAAAAAGCCTTGGCAGACACCTTTACCTTAAAGTCCTCTAAATTAGAACTTACAAAAACTGCTTACGAAATTGCCCTAAAGCAACTGGTTTAAGCCTCAAAAAAAAACTCTATGTACACTTTAATGATTGTGGTCTTTGTCTTGGGTTATTTAGCCATTGCCCTGGAACATAATATCCATGTAGACAAAGCTGCTTCCGCTCTTATTACGGGAACCCTGTGTTGGGCCATTTATGTTTTAGGAGCCGAGGGAATCGTAGACTTCAGCGCTATACCACATTTTATTAAAGAAATGTTTGCCGAGGAAAAAGGTATTACCGCTCCACTCGAAGTTACTCGACACTATGTCACCGAATTTCAGATTTTAAAGCACTTGGGTGAGATCGCTTCTATCCTATTTTTCTTAATGGGCGCCATGACTATCGTGGAACTTATTGACGCCCACGAAGGCTTTAGCGTAATTACCAACCTTATTAAAACCACCAACCGTTTAAAGTTGATGTGGATTATATGTGTTCTTACTTTCTTCTTTTCAGCTGCCTTAGATAACCTTACGACCTCCATTGTAATGGTTTCTTTGCTTAAAAAATTGATTGACGATAAGCAGGACCGATGGTTATTTGCTGGTATGGTTGTTATTGCCGCCAATGCTGGTGGGGCTTGGTCCCCTATTGGAGATGTGACCACTACTATGTTGTGGATTGGCGGTCAAATTACGGCCTCCGCGGTAATTGTGAAGTTAATCATCCCTTCACTTTTTGCAATCCTTATTCCTTTATTTATCCTCAGTTTTAAAATGAAAGGAGAAGTAAAGCGTCCTTTACGTTCTTCAGGAAAGGAGCACTATACCAATCCAACCACCGAAAGAGAACGCAATATCGTTTTTACTGCGGGCGTATTAGGACTACTCTTTGTACCCGTTTTTAAAACCTACACCCACCTTCCTCCCTTTATGGGCATGATGATGAGTTTAGGTGTTTTATGGCTAATCACAGAATTACTACACCACTCCAAAAACCGTGAAGCACGTTATAATTTATCTGTAATTGGAGTTTTACGCAAGGTAGATACGGCCAGTGTACTTTTCTTTTTAGGAATTTTATTAGCGGTAGCCAGCCTGCAATCTGCTGGTCAATTAGGCGAATTAGCTAATACTTTAGACAATAGCATTGGCACCGACACCGAAAGTGGCGTCTATTCAGTTAGTTTAATTATCGGATTACTATCCGCCATTGTTGATAATGTACCCTTGGTTGCGGCCAGTATGGGGATGTACGACATCGATGGCGCAGTGGGAGGCTTGTTTTCACAAGATGGCCTATTCTGGGAATTTCTAGCTTATTGTGCTGGTACAGGTGGTTCAGCCTTAATTATTGGATCAGCCGCCGGTGTTGCCGTTATGGGCTTAGAAAGTATTTCTTTCGGATGGTATATTCGTAAAATCAGCTTACTTGCCGTAATTGGATATTTAGCCGGTGCTGGGGTTTATATCCTGCAAGAAAGCCTCTTCCATTTCTAAATTGAAGCTTTAAACTATCGTTTGTTAATTTCTATCTGCAACAGCTATACGTAAGTGCGAGTTAGGCCGTTATATTTACGGCATTAACAAGCACGTCTATGAAAGTACCGTTTCTTCAAATTAGCCTTGCGGCAGAAGATTCCTTAAGTGAAGAACCCATCGAGAAAACCTTAAGCGTTTGGGAATTAGTAAGCAGTGGTGGACCAGGAGGAATCCTGATTATGACCGTGCTTTTTATTCTATCCATTATTGCCGTTTACATTTTCATAGAAAGGTGGGGAGCGATAAAGCGCGCCAATAAAATGGACATCAACTTCATGAATAATATCAAGGAGAACGTGATGAGTGGCCGACTAGATTCTGCCTTAGCGCAATGCCAAGCTGAAAACACTCCTGCTGCCCGCATGATCGCCAAAGGCGTTTCCCGCATAGGTAAACCCTTAAAAGATATTAGCACTGCGATAGAGAACACTGGAAAACTAGAGGTTTCCAACCTCGAAAAAAACCTACCCTCGCTTGCTACTATTGCCGGAGCCGCTCCTATGATTGGTTTCTTGGGTACTGTAATCGGAATGATTCTCGCCTTTCACGAAATGGCTGCTGCGGGCGGTCAAATCGATATTGAAATGCTAGCAGAAGGTATTTACACCGCCATGACTACCACGGTAGCTGGACTAGCGGTCGGAATTATTGCTTACCTAGGTTATAATATCTTGGTAAGTAAAGTAAATACCTCCATCTATAATATGGAAGTACGCGCTACGGAGTTCCTTGATTTACTAAACGAACCCGTTTAATATGAACTTAAATCGCAGAAGTAAAGTAAGCGCAGAGTTTAGCATGAGTAGCATGACGGATATTGTATTCCTTCTGCTCATCTTCTTTATGATTGCTTCTACTCTAGTTACCACCAGCGCCTTAGACCTGATATTACCTAAAAGTGATGCCCAATCAGTGAAGAGGAAGGATGTGGTGGTTAACATATCTGCTGACAAGCAAATTTCCGTGGGAAATAAGATTGTTAGCGCCAGTGAATTGCAAAACGAAATACTCAGCCAAATCAAGAATATTGACGAAGCGGTTTTATTATTAAGAGCAGACGGGGCCGTTCCCTACGAAATGGTAGTAGATGTTATGGATATTGCCTACCGCAACAAACTAAAAATAATCGCCGCTACTGACCCAAGTTAAGATGAAGAGCTATTTTAAAGATAAAGATCAACGCAACGGACTGATTGGGACCCTGATATTCCATGCAATCCTCTTTATCTTATTTATCTTTTTCGGATTAACATATTATGATCCTAAACCCGAAGCCGGAGTGGAGATAAATTTCGGCTATGCTGAAGATGGCTTTGGCCAAGAAGCAGTGGTTAGTCGGCAAAACCCCAGTACAAACAGCAGCAGCAATAATACTGAAGAAAGTATTAAAACTCAAGATTGGCAAGATGCCCCTAGCGTAAACGCTAGTGAGAAAAGTAAGCCCAAAGAAGAGGAAGAAGAAAAACCCAAAACTGAGGATAAGCCCGAGGAACCGAAAGTTGAGGAGCCTGTTAAGGAACCTGACCCCCAACCTTCTGATGCACTGCAAAGCAGCTTAAACAATATTAAAAACTCCCAGTCTGGTGGAGAAGGCGTAACCACAGGCGGTGGCGACCAAGGAAAGGAAAATGGCGACCCACGCTCTAGTAACCGCACTGGCGACGGCGGTGGTGGTGGCAATGGTGATGGAAACTATCTTTTGGGCAACCGTCTCGCTTTAGCGAAACCCAAACCCGATTACCCCTGCAGCGATGAAGGTCGAGTGGTAGTAAAAATTTATGTTAATCAATCTGGCAAAGTAGTACGAGCTATAGCAGGAGAACGCATTCCCGGGGGATCTGCCTCTACCACTACCAGCTCCTGTTTATACGAACAAGCCAAAAAAGCAGCCATGCAAACCACTTGGGAAGCAGATGGCAGTGCCCCCGATCAGCAATCTGGCTATATTGTATATAATTTCAAAAGAACTTGAGTCGTTATCAGGATACGCTGGACTGGCTGTTTCAGCAGTTGCCCATGTACCAGAGGGTAGGCAAAGTAGCTTACAAAGCCGATTTAAAAAACACTATCGACTTAATGTCGCTTTTAGGGGAACCGCAAAATTCCTTTAAAAGTATACACGTAGCAGGCACCAATGGTAAGGGATCATCCTCCCATATGTTGGCGGCAATTTTCCAAGCCGCTGGCTACAAAACCGGACTTTATACTTCTCCCCATTTAGTAGATTTCAGGGAACGAGTGCGTATTAATGGCGCATGTATTCCGCACGAAAAAGTTTGTGATTTTGTGGATGAGTACCGTGATGATTTTAGCAAATTAGGTTTAAGCTTTTTTGAAATGACCGTGGGTTTAGCCTTCCATCATTTTCGCGCGGAAAAAGTAGATATTGCCATTATTGAAGTGGGCATGGGCGGTCGCTTGGACAGCACCAATGTGGTAGAACCACTCATTAGCTTAATTACCAATATTGGCCTCGATCATACGGAGTTCTTGGGAGATACTCTCGAGAAAATAGCGGGTGAAAAGGCCGGAATCATCAAGACCAATCGTCCCGTGGTGATCAGCGAAATACAAGATGAGACTAAGAGCGTTTTTATAGAGAAAGCAAAAGATATGTCTGCTCCCATCTATTTTGCTCCCGAACATATTAGTTATCAGCAGAGCAACTACCAGACTGACCTAATTGGCAATTACCAAGAGAAAAACCTTTTAGGAGTATGCATGGTTGTGCGTCTAGCCGAAGAACTAGGTTTTCAACTGAAAGAAACTATGCAAACTGGCTTAAGCGCAGTGAGCAAGTCAACGGGCTTAAAAGGTCGCTGGCAAATTCTGAATCATCGTCCGCTTACTGTTTGCGACACGGGCCATAATGAAGCCGGCGTAAAATATCTAATAGATCAAATAAAGAGCAATAGTTATCGCCAACTGCATATTGTTTGGGGTATGGTAGGAGATAAAGATAGCGAGGCCGTATTAAGCCTGCTCCCCAAAAGTGCTATCTATTACTTCTGTGCGGCGGCTATTCCCCGTGCTAAAGACACCAAACTATTGAAACAGGAAGCTCTTAAAATAGGATTGGCGGGAAAAGCTTATCCCTCGGTGGTTTCTGCCTATACAGAAGCTCAAAATGCTACTCACAACGATGACTTTATTTTTATTGGTGGCAGCACTTTTATTGTGGCCGATTTACTTAAGTTTCTTGAAGAAGCTTAGGTTAAACTAAGTCCCAAAGTTCAGGCCCACCTTCTCGTCATCTTACGGTATCAAAAAGTGTACATAAATTCCCTAGACAAGCTAGGCCTCTTGGTCATATCACATTTTAAGCCTTTTTGGTCTTTATTTTTACTAGTATGGTAAGGTTAACCCACCTTTGGGCGTCCCCTCTCCCTTCCTAACTAAAGACTCGCATTTAGCTAGTTAATTTCTCTAGAAAGCTTAGCTATTTGGTCTTTTAGTTGATCAATTTGCTCTTGTAAAACACTCGGGCTGCTAATATTTTTAGTTAACACTCTTTCAACCTGCCATAAGTCCGTGATATCGCTAACTAAGATTTCTTCTTGATAAAAATCACCTGATGAAGGTCTTAGTAGCACATGCTCTTGGGAAATGCTAATTAAACGACGCAGCCTCCAGCCCTCCGCTGTTTCAAAAAGATACAGCTTATCCTCCTCAGCCTTACTCAGATTAAAGCTTGACGGTTGGTAAGCAATAACTATATCGCCTGCTGCAAACCCTTGCGCCTGGCCAAGCATACTATTATCTTCCAGTTCAAAAGCACGGTAGTCTTGCCCTTTTGTTAGCGGTAAACTTAATTGTGCCATTTGCGAAAATGCCTTTCGATTGGCTATATAATCTGTTTTCAATGCTTGAGAAATTAGGGGAACACTAATAAGACTGGGTGGTAATTTACTGGGACGCAAATTGTGCTTAGCCCCTTTTATTAAGTCCTTACGGAAGATGTCAAAATGGTAAAGATCATTTACCGAAAGATCTTTTTTTAGCAATTCATCCACAGAAATGCCAAAATAATTAGCTATTTCCATAATTGTCCCTAATTTGGGTTCTGCTCGTCCTTCTTCGTAGGCACCAATACTAGCTCTTTTTAAGTCAAATAAATCAGCAAAATCACTCTGATTCAAACCTTTAACCCCTCTAATCTTTTTTATGTTTTTTCCTATGCTCGACATATCCTAAAATATTTATTGCTAATTTTCTTGGCTAAACTAATATTTTTAGTAATTTAGCCCTGTAAAGCTAATAATATTACCATGAACTACTACAAAGAAGTGGAAAATCTTCCACCTCCAGAGAAAATTGCATTATCTTGAAGGCTTCAAAAGCATCAAAAAAGAATACTAAATATTAAAACTTAAAATCAATGACAAGCTATTTTGACAAGGTAAAATCATTTGTACTAGACCTCGACCTCAGCATTGTATATCAAAACGAAGAGGAAGAAATTTTAGTTATAGAAGACGAGGCTTCAGGTATCAGCAATTTGGTTTTAGCTTGTGCGGATCCCATCTTGATAATGGAACAATTTCTCTTCGAGTTAAAAAGTGACGACAAAGAAATTTTAAAGAACCTTTTGATTAAAAACCGTGATATCGTACACGGCGCCTTCGCCCTCGACGAAACTGGTAGTCGCGTTATTTTCCGTGACACCTTGCAACTAGAAAACCTAGACGCAAACGAATTAGAAGGATCCATCAATAGCTTAGGAATGCTATTAAGTGAATACTCTGACGAACTGATTAAATTTTCCAAACATTAAAAAAATACACCCATGAATATATTAAGAAGACTTTTTAGCATCGGCAAAGCCGAAACCAACTCTGCGCTCGACAAATTAGAGGACCCCATTAAAATGACCGAACAAGGTATTCGCGATTTAAAAATAGATTTAGATAAGGCCCTGCATGCCTTAGCGGAAATAAAAGCCTTAAGCATTCGCGCTCGTAACGATCAGAGTAATTACGAAAGCAAAGCAAAAGACTACGAAAAGAAAGCTATTATGCTTTTACAACGCACTGAGAAAGGTGACATGGAAATGGCCGATGCTGAGCGTCTTGCCAATGAGGCACTAGCAAAAAAGAACGATAGCAGCGAACAAGCAAAGCGCTCTTTGGCAGACAAAAACAAGTTTGATGGTAACATTAGCACGATGGAGTCGAACACCAAAAAGCTTCGTCAAAAAATTAGCCAGCACGAAAATGAATTGAAAACCTTGAAAGCACGCGTAAAAGTAAGTTCGGCTACCAAAAACATCAATAAGCAAATGTCTAAAATTGATGCCTCAGGCACGGTTAGCATGCTCGAACGAATGAAGGAAAAAGTTGAGCAAGAAGAGGCCCTAGCAGAAAGCTACGGCGACATTGCCAACGAAAGCCGCTCGGTAGATGAGGAAATTGACAAAGCTCTGGAAGGCGCTAGCTCAAGCCAAGCGAGCGACGATCTCGCCGCCTTAAAATCGCGCTTAGGCATGAACAAAGATTCGAAAAGCGAATAATAACCCGCACCATCTAAGTGGCCAAAAAAGATTAATCTTTTTTGGCCACTTTATTTTAAAACGAAAATCTAAACAATGAGTCTATTTAAAAACCTATTTGGCAAAAAAGAAGACGAACCAAAACCCTTCAGCCGCACGGTGATGGATTTGGGCATGGGCTATATTTTCGAATATGACCTCAGAACTTGGGAAATAACCGGCGAATACGAATACGACTGGGGTGACGAAGAGTTTAGTAAAGAATATAAGGTTTCCGACGGCAAAGACAGCTTTTACCTTGCGGTAGAAGAAGACGACGAGATTGAACTAGTCTGGTGCTCTAAAATTAAGATGCGCAAATTAGGCGAGGGTATTGCTAAAAGCATCAGTGATGGGGGATCGCCACCCGAGTCGATTGTTTACGAAAACCAGACCTATCACCTTGATGAGGAATCTCCCGGTTTCTTTAACGATCTCACCAAAGGTAAAAATGATGATTGGCAAGAATTTATCGCTTGGGACTACTATAACGAAGATGAAACTTTAAATTTGACCATTGAACAATGGGGTGAACGATCCTTCGAGGCTTCTTGGGGCAAAGTAATCTCTGAATTCGAAATTTCTGATATTCTACCTAGAAAATAATTTTATGCGTATTTACCAATATATCAGTGTTTTAGTAGGCTTTTTTATGCTCAGTGCCTGCCAACTTGGTAAACCTCCCTACCAGAAAAAACCCATCGACGATATCGTTAAAAAAATGACCGAAGTTCCCAACTTCAGCATTATGCTTTACGATATGAATTACGATGAAAGTAGCGACAAGTATTTACACCAGTATCGCGTCCTTAAGGAGGATAGTTTTCAAGACACTTTGGTTTCCGAAACCACGGATTGGTTGCAGGTAAGCGACATCTACTTCAATAGTAATATCGACAATATGGGAATGGCTCTCATAACTAAAACCGACGGTAAGCTGGAGAAAAAAGTGGCTCCTCCCGGTTACAACAACTACGTAGGCAACGAGAAATACGGCAATTGGCAACAAGGGTCTAACGGCAATAGCTTCTGGGAGTTTTACGGCAAATACGCCATGCTGCGCTCCGTGCTAGGTTACGGTATGTCTCCTATTTACCGAGGCGGCTGGAACAACTATCGTCGCAATTATTACCCTTCGGGCAGAACCTACTATGGTAATATCTCTGGCGGCGGCACTCGCTTTGGCACCACTGGGAGCCACACCAGCAACCGCAACAGCCGTTCTACCTGGAACAGCAAACCCACCTCTTTCAAGCAGAATGTGCGGAGTAAGGTACAACGTAGTAGCAGTCGCACTAGCAGAAGAACCCGTTCTTCATCGCGCTATCGCAGTAATTCGAGCAGCCGTGGACGTGGTTTTGGTGGAGGTAAATAATTAAGCAAAATTAATAGCAATATGACAACCGAACTTGTAGCAAACGAATGGCTAAACTCCTTTTTGCTTTTTATCATATACTTAGCGAGCTCACTAATATTACTCTTTATTGGTAAGCTGGCATTCAAGTTGCGAAAAAGTAAAATCAATTTTAATAATGAACTGGTAGAGAAGGATAACCTCGCTTTTAGTTTTGCTTACGTAGGCTATTTTGCTGGACTGATTTTAGCGGTAGGCAGTGCCATTTACGGCGAATCCAATGGCATTCTGGTGGACTTAGTCGATATGGGAATTTTTGGTGTTTTAGCCATCATTCTCCTTAATCTCTCCTCAACAATTATTGACAAGATTACTCTTTCTAAATTCTCTATTTGGAAAGAGATTATTGACGACCGTAATGCTGGCATGGGCATTATTGAAGGAGCCAACTACCTAGGTTCTGGCCTTATTATTTTCGGTGCGATAACCGGCGAGAGCGGGAATTTGGAATTTGGAATTTACACGGCACTCCTTTACTGGGTTTTAGGACAAGTCTTAATCTTAATTAGCACCGCCCTTTACAACCGCATGGTTTCTTATGATATACATAAAGAAATTGAGAACGATAATGTGGCCGCAGGCATAGCCTACGCAGGTTTAATTATAGCCATGGCTAATTTAATTCGCAATGGCCTAATGGGAGATTTTGACAATTGGATAGATACTCTTTTAGAGGTTGGCTACGAAGCCGGCATTGGCATTATTGTTTTACCGCTTATTCGCACTTTGGTAGATAAGATATTATTGCCCGGACAGAAATTAAGTGACGAAATTGCTAATCAGGAAAACCCTAATTCGGGCGCTGCCTTGGTGGAAGCCTTAGGATATATTGGTGGATCAATGCTTATAATCTGGTGTATCTAATTTGAAACTCTCCCGCTCACCCGTTCTAAAACTTGCCCTTTTTGCTACCGGATTATCGGGCATTGTGGCAGAGTATATTTTATCGACTCTAGCAACTTACTTTATTGGTGACTCTGCCACGCAGTGGTCCCTCATAGTCTCGGTGATGCTCTTTTCCATGGGTCTAGGTAGTCGGTTTAGCAAGTATTTCAATAAGAACCTCTTACTTAAATTCATAGCCATTGAGTTCACCCTGAGCATTCTGGTTTCATTCGCTAGCCTTTTCGCATACACCGCGGCGGGCTATACCGAATACGTCGGCTTTATTATTTATGGCTTAAGTATTCTTATTGGTATTTTAATAGGTTTAGAAATACCTTTAGTTATCCGCCTCAACGAAGAGTTTGAATCACTGCGCATCAACGTGGCCAGTGTAATGGAGAAAGACTACCTCGGCTCCCTAGTAGGTGGTTTATTCTTTGCTTTTGTAGGCTTACCCATCTTGGGCTTAACCTACACCCCTTTTATCTTAGGCATGGTAAATTTTGTGGTGGCCATTCTGCTGTTTTTAGTAGTTAAAGACGGGATTAAAAAACAAGCACAGGCCATAATTTCCGTAGCAGCAATTGCAGTTCTCGCTATGATTAGCACCGGAGCTTATTACGCCAAGCCTATTGTATTGCAAGGCGAACAAGCGCGTTATAAAGATAAAGTCGTTTTTGAAAAACAGAGCAAGTATCAACGTATTGTAATTACCCAGTGGAAAAACGACTATTGGCTGTATATCAACGGTAACCAACAACTTAGCACTATTGACGAAGATAAATACCACGAGCCTCTCATCCACCCCGCCCTGAACATTATTAAAGAGCGTAAGCATATTTTAGTCTTAGGCGGTGGTGACGGTTGCGCCGTACGTGAAATCTTAAAGTATCCCGACGTAGAGAAAATTACCTTGGTAGATTTAGATTCAGTGATGACTAATTTGGGCAAGTATAATCCTATTTTAAGAGAGCTAAATAAAGATGCTTTTCATAACCCCAAAGTAGAAATCATTAATACTGATGCCTTCAACTTTATGGAAAAGGGAAAGCAATATTACGATGCTATAATTGTCGATTTACCCGATCCTCGCTCGATAGAACTAAACAGGCTATACACCTTGCAGTTCTATCAACTTTGTCACATGAAACTGAAAAAGCATGGCGTTCTATTAACTCAAGCGGGTAGTCCCTATTATGCCACCAAGGCCTTTCTATGCATTGATAAAACTATGGCTGAAGCGGGGTTTACTACCCAAAAAATGCATAACCAAGTAATTACCCTAGGCGAGTGGGGCTGGGTTATGGGCCTAAAATCATGGCCGGAGGAGCAAGATCTAAAAGGCGCTTTACAGCAGATGAGTTTTAATGTACCCACGCAATGGTTAAACCAAGATGCGATGCTTATGATGTGCAATTTCGGCAAGAATATTTACGAATACAGTGGCGATAGTATCGCTGTTAATCAAATTCAAAACCCCGTACTATACCGCTATTACCTAAAAGGTAATTGGGATTTATATTAAAGAAGATGGTAAAAACGAGCATCTACAATTTACGCTTTTGGTTAGAAGAAACCGACGCTGCTCTATTAAAGGAGAGTTTGGATAACTTTCTTAGGGATGCTGGTTATGGTATTGTAGGTTTTAGTGAGCATCAATTCCAACCACAAGGCTATACTGCCATCTGGCTTTTAAGCGAAAGTCATTTAGCGATCCACACCTACCCAGAAGAAGGCAGAACCTATATTGAATTAAGTGGTTGTTCTAAGGACAAGAATTTGCATTTCTCCACTAGTTGCCATCAAAAGTGGCCAAATCAAATTAATGATGAAGTGCTAAACATTAGCTAAATTAGCTACTCTATATTAGTGACTTAGTGGGTTTTCTAAGAAATAATACGATCCATTAAATACGCTTTAAAAAGATTAAATTACCCTTATGCTGCGCTTGCTTACTCTGCTTTTACTTACTCTCAGCCTCGGTGCTCAGACCACCAATTATGCAATTATTATTCACGGTGGTGCGGGAAATGGATTAAAACCAAGTAAGTATTCTCCCGCAAAGCAAGAAACCTTCCATAAAAGTTTAGCAAGGGCTTTAGAAATTGGCGATAGTGCCTTACAAATGGGTGCAGAAGCCTTGGACGTAGTTAGCTTAGTAATTCAACAATTAGAAAACGACAGTCTTTTTAATGCTGGTAAGGGCGCTGTTTTAAGCTACGAGGGAAAAGCCTCATTAGATGCGTCTATTATGGATGGCGAAAGTGGAGCGGCTGGGGCAGTTGCCGGACTGAGCTGCATTAAAAACCCTATCCATGCGGCCTTGGCAGTCTTAAACAATTCTCCTCATGTCCTTTTAAGCGGCGCTGGTGCAGATGCGTTTAGTATAGAACAAGGTCTAGACAAAGTAAATCCTAGCTACTTTATAACTGATCGTATTTTAAAGGCTCATCGCAAGCTTCAAGGAAAGCAAGGCTCCTTAGACAGTCTGCGTGATGATAAAATGGGCACGGTGGGTTGCGTAGTCAGAGACTCAGAAGGTAATATTGCCGCTGGAACCTCTACAGGTGGCACGATGAACAAGCGCTATGGACGCATTGGCGATTCACCCATAATTGGCGCAGGCACCTATGCCTCTAATGCAACAATAGGAGTTAGCTGTACCGGCCATGGGGAGTACTTTATCCGCCATGCCGTAGCCTACCAAGTAAGCGCGCGTTATGAATTTCAAGGAATTAGCAGTCAGGAAGCAGCTGATAAGGTGATACACGAAGTTTTGCAGCCGGGCGCTGGCGATGGTGGTCTGATTGGCATTGATCGCGAAGGAAACTTCATCATCGCCTTTAATACCGCTGGAATGCTGCGTGGCTTTAAACAAGAAGGAGAAGAGGCTCAGACCTTTATTTTTGGGGAAAACGAAAAATAAATCCCTTACTACTAAGGCCTTAGAAAATTATTTCATTTTTCTTTATTTAGCCTATCGCAAAATCCAAAAAGCCTCTTATATTTGCACTCCCAAATCAACGGGGCGATTAGCTCAGCTGGTTCAGAGCACCTGCCTTACAAGCAGGGGGTCACTGGTTCGAACCCAGTATCGCCCACCAAAAAAATCCGGAGATGAAAGTCTACCGGATTTTTTTATCTCTAATTCTGTCAGCACCTAATTTTAAAACGCAGTTTGGTCGATAATGCCTTCACAGTATTTCTGAATAGTAGACCTAAATTTTTTCCCTATAATAGGCTTCGCCAAAAAATCATCCATACCAGCCTCTAAACACTTTACCCTTTCTTTTTCTTGGATACCAGCAGAGACTGCGATAATAGGCACTCTACTGGGTTTATTTCCCGTCCCTTCTCGGCAGCTTTCTTCGATTTCTCTGATTTGTATAGTAGCATCAAAGCCGTTCATTATTGGCATTTGCACATCCATTAGTATCAAGTCTGGCTTATCCCTTTTATATAATTTCACCGATTGCTCTCCGTTGATCGCCTCAAAAATTGTGGCATTTGGCAATATCTGTTTCACTAAAGCCTTTGCCAGTAATAGATTTATTTCATTGTCTTCCACCACCATTACCTTTAAAGGGAGAGAACTAATGCCCTCTCCCAAGGAGGTTTTATTTTGACTAGAAACTGGGCTACTTGGCTCATTTGCAGAGACCGACCCAGACTTTACTGGTTCTAAAATAAGATCAAAATAAAACTCACTACCCTCTCCCCTCTTACTCTCTAGTGCTAACTGAGAATCCATGAGAGCAAGTAATCCGTTGGAAATGCTCAAACCCAGACCAGTACCTCCGAACTTTCTGGTAGTCGATAGGTCCTCTTGAGTGAAAGCCTCAAAAATTTTACTCTTATTTTCCGGGCTAATCCCTATACCCGTGTCTCGTACCATGAAACGAAGGGCATTTATACCTTCCCTTTCTGTATCGGCCACTTCTATAAACAACTCTATCCTGCCCTCTTGTGTGAATTTGATGGCATTACTCATTAGGTTTGTAAGTACCTGCTCTAATCGCAGTCCATCAGCAACTACATAGCGCGAAACTTCTGGTGAAAGCCTTGTAATTAGCTCTAAGTTTTTAGCCTCAGCCTGATAACTATTAATGCTTTCAACATGCTTAATAAGCTCTAGGAGATCTACCTGCTCTAAATCTAACTCCACCTTTCCGGCTTCAATTTTTGAAAAATCTAAAATGTCATTAATAATCCCAATTAGACTGTGTGCAGAGCGATTTACAATAGTTAAGTAATGGTCTTGCAAATCATCCAAACTGGTTTTTCGCATTAGTTCAGAAAAACCAATCACCCCATTTAAAGGTGTCCTTATTTCATGGCTCATATTAGCTAAGAAGTCAGACTTTAACTTATTGGATACTTCGGCTTGTTCTTTAGCAACCTGTAAGTTTTCTTCTTGAATTTTGTGTTCGGTAATATCTTTTACCACGCCCACAGCTTTAACAAAAGCACCCTGTGAATCAAATTCTACTTCACTTGCAGTCTTAATCCATTTAATGGTGTTCCCTACCACTACGCGATACTCAATATCATATTCCCTGAAACCTTCAACCGATTCCGACCAAGCATTCTTTACTAAATCAACATCACGAGGATGCACTATTTTAAACCAATCCTCAGTCGTAATATCTTTTTCAATAGGGAAATCGAACATCATCCTTGCTTCTTCATTAAGCTCAAAACAAGATGAGGCAGCCTCGATAACCCAGCTACCCAAATTTCCAATTTTTTGTGATCGCTTTAAGGAAGCGGCTAGAGTCACCAGCTTTATTTCTGCTTCTTTCTGTTCAGTAATGTCGCGGACAATACCCAAAGCCCGCACAAAGTCACCTTCCGCGTTATGAATTACATCACCGAAGGTTTCAATCCATTTAAGTCTGCCTTTTGCAGATATTATACGATAAACTATGGCATAATTACCTTCACGTGTAGCCTTTTGCCACTGAAAATCTACGCGTTCCAAATCATCGACATGAATGTAGCTAAGCATTTCTCGGTAAGTTATGGCCTCACCAAATGGTAAATCAAAAAGCTTATAAGTTTCGGCTGACCAGTCTAAAGCATCATTATCGGAATAGACAGCCCAAGAACCAACTTTACCCGCTTCTAGTACCCTCTGTAATTGTTCAAAGTGGTTTTTATAATCCCCGTATTCTTTAGCAATTTCAACCATCTGCAAATCCTAATAATATTGCCTAAGTTAATGATAATTACGCTGCATTGGCCGCTTTAATTATGTTTCGTAAGACTTATTTAGCACGTTTGATGTAAAATTAAATGTGGACTTAAGATAGGCCCTAAACTAGTATTTAAAACTGGCTTTATCGTCGCATTAAAGCGCTGCAGGTCTTTTAACCATAAATCAAGCTTAAACTGCCAACCTGGGTTCGATTAAAATTATCATGGTCTTTGGGCTTTTATTTAGGGCGCAATCAATAGACTACCGAGCTAGACCATTCAGTCCAATGTTGATATAATGCATAAAAATGTAATTAAGCTTAAGCTGCTACTTCTTTATGGAAGCAACTGTTCTCGTTAATCTTTTATCGCTAATCAAAAAGCCTTTTCCAAACTTAAAGCATCACCTTGACCTATCCTCACTTAATGAAAATTAAGCCTTCAGAAAACCTCTGGCTTTCACCAAAAAAAAGAGTATTTTTTTTTTAGAAAATTTCTGCGTTGGCAATTTTGATGAACAAACAGAAATTCAGCCCAATCATAATTTGCTTCCAAAAAAAACAATATACGTTAGCTTGAGAAACCCGATAGATTAACCCTATATTTCTTAGTTAGCACCCTCAAAAACCCTATATTTGCTCTCTCGTAAAGAAAAGGTAATTAGGTCATATTTAAGGCAATCCGCCTGAAAATATGTATCCCCACCCATAGTGTTATCTGCTTTCCGTAATTACATGCGGATCTGTTTCATGAGACATTGGAAATGGAGCAATCTATCAGAACTCACTTTTGAATGAGGGAAAATTACATAAATAGTTTAATAATTAAAAAACAGAAATCATGGGAAAAGAAAAAGTATTTACAGGTATAGTTGCAGGTGCAGCTTTAGGAGCAGTTTTAGGCATTTTATTCGCTCCAGATAAAGGATCTGAAACTAGAAAGAATATTGCTGACAAAAGCACTGAGACTGCAAACGAAGTTAAAACAAAGTTTAACGGTTTAATGGAAGATATTTCCAAAACCATTGACGAAAAAAAGGACGAGTTAGCAAGCGCTTACGATAAAGCCAAGTCTAAAATGAAAGAGTTGGACAAAAGCGCCTCAAAAGCCTAATAAAACAATTTCATTACACGCCGTGTTTGCTTAGAAATAGGCAACATGGCGTGTTTTGTCATTAAGAAATCTAATATGGAAAATAGCAAAGACGGTTTAGAACCTTTGCTCGAAAAAGCAGGGAGTTATCTACAAACCTATTTTGAGCTAAATAAGCTCATAATTATTAACAAAGTGGCTAACATTTTTTCTTCACTTGTTTCGCGAGTAGTTGCAGCTATTTTCTTAGTCCTATTCATAATTTCCGCAAGTGTTGGCGCAGCTTTTTGGCTAGGTGAACTCTTGGGTAAAGTATATTATGGCTTTTTCGGTGTGGCGGGGTTTTATGCCCTAGTTTATTTGATAGTTCGCCTTTTCGTGTATAAAAGCATAAAAAGAAATATCAAAAACTCCATCATTTCGCAAATTCTAAATAAAGCGTCATGAAAGTAGAAGACGAAACAGCAAAGCTCGAAGCAACTATTTTAATGCTCGAGAAAATAAAGGAAGTTGAAGAAGGACAACTCAAAAGTCAATTTAAGCAAAGTATTGAAGGTTTACAGCCACTCAAACTAATTAAGAAATCTTTAGAAAAACTGGCTAATCAACCAGAATTTAAAGAAGACTTGGTGGATACTTCTATCAGTCTAATTACTGGTTATTTTTCCAAAAAATTATTTTTTGGATCCTCCAAAAATCCTATCAAGCAGGCTATTGGTAACCTAATGCAATTGGGCATAACCGCTATGACGTCCAAATATGTTGAAGAGTTGAGAGAATTCACAAGTGTTTTTATAACTAATCTTTTTTCAAAAAAAGAAAAGACTGAAAAAGTAGATTGAGTTTGATCCCTTTAACTTCTATAGATTCTTTTGGCGAGTATAAATGATGCTGCCAAGGGAGCCATACATTTAATTCCGCTTCATAAGCGGTTTTTTTTTGCCTAAAACTTAATAGTCATTTGTCGAACTCTCAGTGCCATTTATCGAATTCGTAATGTCAAGCAATTAGTTTAAGGGATATTCGTGCATCGATAAAGAGATATTCTATTCGATAAGCAACATGTCCCTATCTATACCCCTATATACAGAGAAAGATCCTCACCTAACCGTGAGGATTTTTTTTAGCTCCAATTATTATCCTGAGTTAGATTCTAAATTAGGCTTCAAACAGAAAAACTGAAGCTGAAAATTTCAATCGAACCCAGGTTATTAGCTAATGATCAAATAGCAAGGTTCCGAAAATTCAATAAACAACAAATCTCAGTTAGTAGTTTATCCCATACAATTTTAAATAAGGTTCAAAAAATTGAGCAGTAATAAATACCCATCTAAGCTTATCACCATACCTTCGTGCTATGGACGAAAAAGATATCCCTACTAATCTCTACGCTGAAGACAATAAGGCACCCCATCTGCACTGTAAGGTCTGTGGTGTGCATTTATATGAAGTGAAGAATTATGGCATTCAGAAAGTTTATAAAAAATATCCCAATCAATCTAAACCACAAGTCCTTTTCGACTTCGCCTTATGTATGCCTTGCATGGAAAGTGCCAGAGCCGAGTTAAGCACGGAGTCAAGACAAAAAATTGATTCTTTTATGCAAGAAAAGATGACTAACCTGGCCTATTGGCTATTTCGGTCTGACCGTGCCACTGATTTCGGAGTAATGGTGCCACTTTAAAAGACTAGACAATGATAGTTAATTTTACTTTATCTATTGTTTAATAATTCCTTTGCGAAGCGACTCTCCTTGGAGTTGTATTCTGTGAGAAGAGTTAACGATTCGGTCGAGAATAGCATCGGCAATAGTATTT
>Ga0306912_1000237_pt1 | contig 34221 bp, 48 predicted proteins | sample AntRauFillE10628_FD_190443 | JGI IMG/M metagenome (GOLD analysis project Ga0306912, IMG submission 190443) | Saline lake microbial communities from Rauer Islands, Antarctica - Metagenome Filla E10 #628 (v2) (version 2) | ecosystem: Environmental > Aquatic > Non-marine Saline and Alkaline >...
TTTTATAATATATATTTAATATTGTTTATTGTTTTTGAAATGATAACATTAATGAAAAAAAACATAAGCTTTAGGTTTAATTCAAGAAAAAAATTTAAAAAGAGCTTTTAATGTTCGAAAAGATTTTGAATCTAGTGAAACCTATTAGTTTAACAGGTTTCACTTTTGTTTATTTTAATATTCTATTGCCGACGTTTCAAATGAAACTTATAATCGATATTTTCATAGAAAGAAATAACTTTAATTTGAGTAATATCTTGCGTTTGAAGTTTGTTAATTTTTTTACTGAATCCATCTATTAGTATATTTTTTAAACTAACAGGTGGATAATTATTAAGTATTAAGATAAACAAAGTCGATAAAAAACTCCAGAAGGTAAATCTGCTTCTGATAATAAATCAAAAATAGGAACTTCTAAATCGTAATAAATCTCTAATATTCGCTTGTGAACTCGAATTTCAAAATGTTCTCTTGAATCTTTATCAACGTGAGGCGACCGTAAAACACAATAAATACGTCTACGAGTTGGTAATGTTACAACTCCAATTGAATGTAATGGAGTATTTTGTAAAATATTAATTATTTTTTGACATGAAGAAACTAAGAGTTCATGGTCAAAAGATTCTAATCTTACACGAATTTTTGCATTCGTTTGTATTCCCATAAAAATTTTTAATTATTTAACAATTTTAGAAACGACACCTGCTCCAATAGTACGACCACCTTCACGAATTGCGAATCGCATACCTTCTTCAATTGCTACAGGATGAATTAATTCTGCTGTCATTTTAATACGATCTCCTGGCATTACCATTTCAACAATCGATCCATCGTCTGCAGTAAATTGTGTAATTGCACCTGTTACATCAGTTGTTCGTACATAAAATTGCGGTCTATAACCTGTAAAGAATGGTGTATGACGACCGCCTTCATCTTTTGTTAAAACGTAAACTTCTGATTCAAAATTTGTATGAGGTGTAATTGTGCCAGGTTGAGATAATACCATTCCACGTTCGATATTTTCACGTGTAACACCACGTAATAAAATACCTACATTATCACCAGCAAATCCTTCCTCTAATGTTTTTTGGAACATTTCAATTCCAGTAATTGTTGTTGATTGGGTATCAGTAATTCCAACAATTTCGACATTGTCACCAACTTTGATAACACCACGTTCAATACGGCCAGTTGCAACAGTACCACGACCTGTAATTGAGAAAACATCTTCAATAGCCATTAAAAATGTTTTTTCTGTATCACGCTCTGGTGTTGGAATATAGTCATCAATAGCATCCATTAACGCATAAATTTTATCAACCCATGGATCATCACCACGGCGAATTTCTGGATTGTTTGAAATAGCTTCAATGGCTTGTAATGCTGATCCAGGACAGATTGGAATATCATCACCTGGGAAATCATAAGTAGAAAGTAATTCCCGAACTTCTAATTCTACTAATTCTAATAATTCAGCGTCATCTACTTGATCTTCTTTATTTAAAAATACTACAATATTCGGAACACCTACTTGTTTTGATAATAAGATATGTTCACGTGTTTGAGGCATTGGACCATCAGCAGCAGAAACAACTAAAATAGCTCCATCCATTTGAGCTGCACCTGTAATCATGTTTTTTACGTAATCTGCATGACCTGGACAATCAACGTGAGCATAATGACGATTTTCAGTTTCATACTCAACGTGAGCAGTATTAATTGTAATACCACGTGCACGTTCTTCAGGAGCACCATCGATATCTGCATACGCTTTAACATCAACATTTCCATCTAATGCTAAAGTTGCAGTAATTGCTGCAGTTAAAGTTGTTTTTCCATGGTCAACATGACCAATTGTACCAATATTAACATGTGGTTTTGTACGTTCGAATTTTTCACGTGCCATTATTAAATTCCTTATAAATGTTAAAAAGTTATATTTTTATCCTTAAGCTTTTAGCGAGAATTTGGATATATTAGAAATTAATATCTAAAATGTGCAAAAGCTTTATTAGCTTCTGCCATTTTATGAGTTTCTTCCTTTTTTTTAATAGTATTACCGATATCGTTTCCTGTGTCAATAATTTCATTAGCTAACTTAATGGACATACTTCTTCCAGCTCGTTGATGAGCATATTGAATAATCCAACGTAATGATAAATTTGTTGCTCTAAAACCACTAACTTCTACTGGTACTTGATAAGTAGAACCTCCTACTCGTCGAGCTTTAACTTCGACAACTGGACTTGCATTTCGTATAGCTTTTTCAAAAATCACTAATGGATCTTCATTTGTTTTTTTCTTGATAATTTCAAATGCTTGATAAACAATATTTTTAGAAATTGTTTTTTTTCCAGATTTCATAATTCTCGTAATAAGTAAACTAACTAAATAGCTATTATAAATTGAATCAGCTTCTGGAAAACGTTTTTTAGAAATATTTCGACGTGACATAATAAGTAGTTCAGTTAATTATTATTATTTTTCAGCTTTTGGTTTTTTGACCCCATATTTTGAGCGACCTTGTGTGCGATCTTTAACACCACCTGTATCTAGAGCACCTCGAACAATATGATAGCGAACACCAGGTAGATCTTTAACCCGACCACCACGGATTAAAACTACAGAATGTTCTTGTAAGTTATGACCAATTCCTGGAATATAAGCTGTTACTTCAAATCCTGATGTTAATCTTACTCGTGCTACTTTTCGAATTGCTGAATTTGGTTTTTTAGGTGTTGTTGTATAAACGCGAGTACAAACACCTCGACGTTGAGGACAATTAACAAGAGCTGGACATTTTGTTTTTTTTTTTATTTGTACCCGTCTTGAACGAATTAATTGTTGTATAGTTGGCATAAATTCTTTCTAAATAAATTTTACGAATTATTAATCATTTGTATCTAATCGATATTTTTTCATGAATTTTTCAACTCGACCTTCACTATCAATAAGAACTTGTGAATCAGTATAAAAAGGATGATTAGCTAACCAAATATCGACTTGTAATTCATTTTTTGTTGAACCAATTAAACAAAGTGGTTTTCCATCACACATTACTGGAGTATTTTCAAACCATATAGGATGTATATCAGATTTTGGCATATCTATATTTTATAAAAATTAACGTTTTGAGTATTGTGGAGCTTTTCTCGCCTTTCGTAAACCATATTTTTTACGTTCTTTAATTCGTGAATCACGAGTTAAAAATCCCCATGGTTTTAAAATGGGGCGATTTTTTTTGTCCATTTTACATAATAATCTTGCAATTCCTAATTTGATAGCTTCAGCTTGTCCTGTAAGTCCACCACCTTTTACTAATACTATAATATCAAAACTTTTTTCTAAGCTTAATTTTTCTAAAGGTGCCCAAACTGAATTTAGGTAATTATCGTTATATTGTAAATATTTGTCACCAGAAATTTTATTGATGATTAAATTTCCATCTCCTGGGACTAGAAAAACACGTGCACTTGCTTGTTTACGCTTTCCTAACCCAATATTCTCTTTTTGAAAAATTAACTCTACTTTAGACTGCATAAATGTAAATATTTATAAATAGTTTTTTTAATTTTAAATTTATCATTAATTATGAAATTATAATTTTTAGAGAATAACTTATTTAAATAAGTTTTATATCTTCACTATTAAATTGTGTTGTCGAACTAAAGCTTGAAATGTCAATCTTAATTGGAGATTGCGCTTGATGAGGATGATTTTGTTGATTATAAATATTTAACCTTCTCATTAATCGTTTAGTCTCTGTTTCTGACAACATTCCCTTAACAGCGCGCTCGATTGTTATTTTTGGAAGACAATCGATAACACTCTTTATTTTTAAAGAACGACCTGGTCTACCAGGTTTATTAACAATATAATGCTTACTATTTTCGTTTAAAATAATAGAATCTGCATTTATCAAAATTATATAATCTCCAATATCAATGGATGGAGAATAATGTGGTTTTACTTTACCTTTTAGTAAAGCAACAATAATTGTTGCAAGTCGACCTAATTTTTGTCCTTTACAGTCAATAATAAACCAATTACGATTTTTATAATGTTTTGTAGGCAAAAATGTTTTATTTAATGAATTCATACTTTTGGTTAAAAATAAATAATGAAAAATATTAGTTAATTAAAAAGTCACAAATAAAACCATTTATTATTTCAAAATAATCCCAAGTTTATTTTTCAATGTAGAAAAAACTTCATCTGCAGATTTCCGACCAAAATTTTTAAGTTCTTGTAATTTTTCTGGAGAATATTGTAATAAATCACCAACGGTATTTATTTGAGCTTTTTTTAAACAATTATATGCTCGAACAGATAATTGCAATTCTTCAATAGCAATATTTGTATAAGGTTCTATATTTATTGATTGAGCTTTTGTTTTTAATTGATCACTCTCATTTGTATCTTTATTGTTAATTAATAAAGTAAATAAGTCAATAATAATTTGAGCTGCTGATTGAAGAGCATCAGTAGGAGAAATACTACCATTTGTCCAGATATCGATAAATAATCGTTCTGTAATATTATTGGTAGTATCATAAACATTTTCTATCTTAAAATCTACTTTTTGAACAGGCATGAAAATAGTATCAATCTGTAAAAAATTATCAGCTTGATCGGAAAAACTTGGAGATGCTAATTTATACCCAATTCCATATTCAAATTTAAATTCAATCTCCAGAATATTGGATGTTGAGATTGTTGCAATATATTGATTTGGATTTACAATTTCTAAATTGGGTGGAAGTTGAATTAAATCCGCTGTTACGACACTTGGTCCTTGAATTTTTAAACGTCCAAATTGTTTATCTTGATCTTGGACTTTACTCTTAAAGACAATTCCTTTTAAATTTAACAAAATTTCAAGAATGTCTTCTCGAATCCCTGGAATCGTCGAGAATTCATGACTTATACCTGCAATTCGAACTGCTGAAATTGCAATTCCCCCTAAATCACCTAAAAGTACTCGTCTTAATTGATTCCCAAGGGTTATTCCTTGTCCTGGTCTTAGAGAATTTATCAAAAATTGTCCATTACATGCACCTGATTGAATTTTTTCTGATTTAAGACACTTAATAGAAATGTTATTCATAGTTTAATATTATTAGAAATAAAAATTCTTTCTAAACACGACGTCGTTTTGGAGGTCGACATCCATTATGTGGAACTGAAGTTATATCTTGAATTGAAGAAATATCAAATCCTGCTCCTTCAATTGCTCTAATAGCTGTTTCACGTCCTGATCCTTGTCCTTTCACTAAAACTTCAACATTTTTCATACCAGTACTTAACGCTTCAAGAGATGCTTTTTCTGCAGCTGTCTGTGCTGCAAATGGCGTACTTTTACGTGCTCCTTTGAACCCTGAACTTCCTGCAGAAGCCCATGCAATAGTATCACCTGTTAAGTTGGTAATTGTGACTATTGTATTGTTAAATGTTGATTGAATATGAACAATACCATTTGTAAAACTATTTTTATCTTTTCTACTCGATTTTTTAATTGTTTGTGCCATATAAAAATATTACAAATAAAATTATTATTTTTTACCTTTACCAGTAACAGTTTTCTTTGCTCCACGTCTTGCGCGAGCATTCGTTCGAGTTCGTTGACCACGAACTGGTAAACTATTTCTATGTCTTTTTCCTCGGTGACAATTAATTTCATTTAACCGTTTAATATTTAAACCATTAAATCGTCTTAAGTCACCTTCTAGTTTTAAGTCGATATTTTCTAATGTTTGACGTAATGCAATTGTTTCTTCGGTAGTTAAATCATCACTTCTTGTTTCTGTATCAATATCTGCCATTTCAATAATTCTTTTTGCAGACGTAAGACCAATACCATGAATATAAGTAAGTGCATAAACAATTCTTTTATTTCTTGGTAAATCAACACCAACTAATCTGACCATTTTCGAAACTCCTTTAAAATATTATCCTTGACGTTGTTTATGTTTTGGATTTGGACAAATTACCATAATTCTACCATGTCGTTTAATAACTCGACATTTTTCACACATTTTTTTTACTGAAGGACGAACTTTCATTTCAATTTAATTTTTTAAATAATAATTTTTATTTTATTGATACATATTGTTATAAATATTAGAATAGTAAATATTCTTTACTTCTCGACCTAAATCCAAGACAACCCCAGCTAAAATTAGTAATGATGTTGTACTTAAACCATTAAGACCAGTAAGATTTAAAGCTGATTCTAAAAAATTTGGTACAGTTGCTAAAGTAGCAAGCATGGTTGCTCCTATTATAGTCGTTCGCTTCATTAACTGTTTTAAATAAAAAGTGGTCTTTAACCCTGGTCGAATTCCAGGTATCGTTACGGCCATCTTTTGCAACTGATCTGAAATATCTTTCGGATTTAAAACAATTGTTGAATAAAAAGAACTAAAAACAAGTATTAATGTAAAATAAGCAATCCAATAAATGAAATTTAATGATTCAAAGTTTATTGGAAAATTAATTTTAGGTACCAACCCTGAATTAATTATATAATTTGGAACAACTAAAACAGCAGTTGTTAAAATGATTGGCATAACACCAGCTTGATTAAACCTTAAAGGAAGATAATTAGTAGTTGTTATAGAATTTTGTGATGATGATTGATTTAATTGTTTAGACGAAATTAATGGAATAATTCGAATACCTTCTTGTAATAAGACAATTCCATATAAAGAAACACAAATTAAAATCGTAAATCCTAATCCTGACAAAATAGAAAAGTTTCCACTATTTTCTGTAATGATCTTAGCACAAAGATTTGGTAAACTAGAAATAATATTGGTATAAATTAATAAAGATGCACCATTTCCTAATCCATAATCAGTAATTAATTCACTTAACCATAGAACGACCATTGCTCCTGTTGTTAACCAAATAACAATTTCAATAACAAGAACATAGTTCCAATCAAACAATATTTGTCGTAAATAGAACGCAAGACTTAAACTTTGAATAATAGCCGAAATTAATGCAATAAAACGAGTTAATCGATTAATGTAACGACGTCCTTCAAGATCACCTTCCTTTTGTAATTTTGAAAGTTTCGGTGAAAGTCCCAATATTAACTGAATTATAATCGATGCATTTATATAAGGAAAAATGTTCAAAGTAAATAAACCAATAACAAAAGTATCATTACCTGAAAAAGTACTTACTAATCCTTTTGTAACAGAATGCTTTTGAAGATAAAATGCTAAATCTGTATGATTAATACCTGGAACTGGAAGAAATGTACCTATACGAATAAGAAATATTATTCCAAGACTTACGGTTAATCGTTTTAGTAGAATATTTTTAATTTCTTGATTGATTTTCACAGTTCTATTTTTAATTAATGTTTATTAAATTATTTTAAATCCAAATTTCTTTTTTTTGCCACTTGAGATTTTGTCGTTAAACTATCAAGTGCACAAATTGATGCACGAGCATTATTTAATAAATTATTTGAGCCTAATTGTTTTGCAATTACATTCTTAACACCTGCTACTTCTAACACAATTCGAACAGCTCCACCTGCAATAACCCCAGAACCTTCTACTGAAGGTTTCATAATTACTTTGCAAGCTCCAAAAATTCCTTCAACATGATGTGGAATACTTAAAGATTTTGTAATAGGAAGTCTAATTAAATTTTTTCGCCCATCACTTTTAGCTTTTTTAAATGCATTTACAACATCATCAGCTTTTGCTACACCAACACCAACTTGACCATTTTCATCACCAACAACTACAATTGCGCGGAAACTTAATTTTTTTCCACCTTTGGTTACTTTTGAAACTCGACTAATTTTGATTAACCGTTCAACTAATTTGGGTTCTTGAATACGTCGAGAATTCTTTCTTGATTTATTTATTTTTTTTAAATCGCTACTCATAAGATATATTTAACCTGTATACTTATTTACAAATTTTAATTTAAAATTGAAGACCACCAGCTCTAGCACCATCTGCTAAAGCTTTGATTCGTCCATGATATAAATAAGGACCTCGATCAAAAACAATTTTTTTAATATTTTTTTTTAAACTTAACTCTGCTAATTTTTCTCCCATAAGTCTAGAAGCATCACACGTTCGTCCATTTGAAAGAACAAGTTTAAGTGAGCGGTCTAATGTTGAGCAAGCAAGTAAAGTTTTTGAACTTGTATCATCAATAATTTGTGCATAAACATTCTCATTTGAACGATAAACTGATAATCTTGGTCGTTCTAAAGTTCCTTTAATTCGACCGCGTAAAGTTTCACGCTTCAATTTTTTATATTTTTCGGGTTTTAATCTTTTATTTTTATTTTTCAATTTTAATAAAGTTCGTTTTGAAAGTTTCATAGTTAGAATTTCTAATTTTTTAAAAAGGTAAAATTTTTTAATTCATAATTTACGAATTATAAATCTTTGTAAATTAACTACTTAAAAATAAAGTTAATTAAATAAGTTATTTTGCAGATTTTCCAGCTTTTCGGACAATCTGTTCTCCATTATATAAAATTCCTTTTCCTTTGTAAGGTTCAGGACGACGCCAAGCGCGTATATTTGATCCAAATAATCCTAACAATTCTTTATTACATGATTTTAAATTAAGAGTTGTATTTTGAACAACCTCAACGGATATATCTTGTGGAATTTCAATTTTAACAGGATGACTATAGCCTAAATTTAAGACAATTTCATTTCCTTGAACTACTGCACGATATCCAACACCTTTTAAGATAAGAGTTATTTGAAATTGTTCAGAAACCCCAATAACCATATTATTAATTAATGTTCGATATAAACCATGTAATGAACGATCACCACGTGCTTCAGATTTTAAACTTACTTGTAAACTGTTATCATTTTGTATAATAGCAATAATATCTGGAATTTTAGTTTGTAATGTTCCAAATTTACCTTTTACTGTAATTTCTGATTCACTATAGTTAACATCAACGTTCTGTGGTAACGTGATTGGTAATTTACCTATACGTGACATTTTAGAGACTCCTTGTGTTTACCAAATATAACATAGAATTTCGCCCCCAACCCCAAGTTCTTTAGCTTTTAAATTTGTCATTACTCCTTTCGAAGTTGAAATAATTGCAATTCCTAAATTATCTAAAACTCTTGGTAACTGTTTGGCATTTGAATAAACTCTTAAACCTGGTTTACTTATTCGTTCAATTTTACAAATAACAGGTTTTCGAGATTTTCCAATATATCGTAATGAAATTAATAAGTACTTTCTATTTTTTTCAATATAACTTTCGAATTCTTCGATATATCCTTCTTCCTTTAAAATTTCAGTAATAGCTAAAGATATTTTTGTAGATGGAATCTGGACAATTTGATGTCTTACCATGTTGGCATTTCGAATTCTTGTTAACATATCTGAAATTGTATCGTTTACCACAATTCTCTCCTTAACCAATATATTTTTTCATTTTTTATTCTTGTGACCAACGTTTTCGTTTTAAATGTTTTTTCTTATCCCAAGCTTGATTAATTTCTGGAATTGACGCATATTTTTCGTAATACCCACAATCATTTAAAGGAAAACGTAAAAACTTAAATAAAATCATTCCATTCAAAATTTTATCAATAGATTTTGATCTATAACTTGGAGAACGATTTTCTAAAATGATATTGATCGTAAATCCTTGAATTTGTTCTACATCATCATACTCAATCTCTGGAAATATTAATTGTTCTTTTAGACCAAATGTATAGTTACCAGCTTTATCAAAACTTCGTAATGATAAACCACGAAAATCACGAAGTTGAGCAAATGTAAAAAAGATCAACTTTGTTAAGAATGCATACATTTTTTTACCACGTAAAGTGACACTTAAACCTAATTCCATATTTTCCCGAATTTTAAATCCGGCAATTGCTTTTTTAGCTCGTGTAATAACAGGTTTTTGACCAGTAATTCGTTCAAATTCCTCAATGTTCTTTTTCAAAACATTAGTATTTTGAGCAGCTAAGCCTAAGCCACGATTAATTTGAATTTTTTTTAATTTTGGAACAGTATGAGGATTCTTAAATAATTTTGGACTATTTTTAATTAAAATTGGTTTAATACCTTCATTGTACTCTTCTTTAATGTTTTTAAGTAAATTATGGATATCAGCAATTTCTTCTAATGAATGTTGATTTAGCATATTAAGATACTTCGTTTAATTTTAAATTTAATTTCACATTAGAATGATGAATGGGAGCTTCCAATTGTTTAATTTCTCCAATTTCATTTTCTGTATTTGGTTTAACATGTTTAAACTTGAAATTAATCCCTTTTACAAGAACTTTTCCTGTTTTTTTATCAATTTTAATAATTTCACCCGTTTCATTTTTATGAAACCCTGAAATAATCATTACAATATCACCAGTTTTTATATGTATTTTTCGTTTTTTTGACATTTATAAAACCTCCGGTGCTAATGAAACAATTCTAGAAAAGTTTTTATCACGAATCTCGCGAGCAACAGGTCCAAAGACACGAGTTCCACGAGGATTATTTTCCATATTTACAATTACTGCGGCATTATCGTCGAATCGAATATACATTCCGTCTGGACGACGAATTGTTTTTTTAGTCCGAACAACAATTGCTCTAACTATATCAGAGCGTTTTATTGGCATATTAGGAATAGCTTCCTTAACTACGGCAATAATGGTATCTCCAATTTTTGCATATTTTTTACTACCACCTAATACTCGAATACACATAACTTTTTTAGCACCGGTATTATCGGCTACTGTTAACATTGTTTGAGGATAAATCATAAAAATACCATTTAACTTATTAGTGATGATTTTGAAAGAACTTTTATTAACTTCCAACGTTTTCTTTTACTTAATGGACGACATTCTTGAACTACTACTTGATCACCAATATTACAAGTTTCTAACTCATCATGCGCTAAATATTTTTTAGTTTTTGATAATGTTTTAGAATAAATTGGGTATGAATATCGATCTTCAACTTTTACCACAATAGTTTTTTGCATTTTATTACTAATTACAATACCAATTTCTTTCTTGACTGGCATTAAAAACTCCTTAAATATCTATTGAATAGTATAATTTTTTACCATTTAATCTTAATTAGCGATTAAGTTGCTATTTTTTTATTTTTGTTCAAGATTTTGTAATCTTGACGTTAAAAGTGTTTTTAATTGAGCTAAACGACGTTTTGTAGATTTTATTTCATGCGACTTAAAATTTTGACGAGTAGCTTTTTTAAAACGTAAATTAAATAATTGATTTTCAGTTTCAATAATTGCTTCAGATATTTCTGTATTTGAAAATGAAATAATATCAGTAAATTGAGGTACACCCATATCTTTATTTAATATTGTCTTTAATAATAAATTTTGTTTTTATTGGTAATTTATAAGATGCTAAAGTTAATGCGCTTTTCGCAATGTCCTCAGGAACAGAACCAATTTCAAAAATAATTGTTCCTGGTTTTACAACAGCTACCCAATAATCTACTGCCCCTTTACCAGAACCCATTCTTGATTCAGCAGCACGAGCTGTTACCGTTTTATCAGGAAAAATACGGATCCATAGGGAAGCTCCACGTTTTGTATATCTTGTAATTGTTCGTCGAGCTGCTTCAATTTGACGTGATGTGATCCAAGTTGGTTCTAATGCTTTTAAACCAAAATTTCCAAAGCAAATCTCATTTCCACGAGTTTTTTTTCCACGCATACGTCCACGATGATGTTTTCTATATTTTGTTCTTTTTGGACTTAACATAACAAATTAATTTAATAAATATAATGTTTCTCACTAATTGAAAACTTCTCTTTATTTAGATAAGATTTCACTTTTAAATAACCAAACTTTAATTCCTAAAACTCCATATATTGTATTTGCTTCTTGTGTAGCATAATCAATATCTGCACGTAAAGTTTGTAGTGGAACTCGGCCATCACGAATCCATTCATTTCGTGCAATTTCAGCACCATTTAAACGTCCTGAAACTTGAATTTTGATTCCGTTTACATTCTGTTTTTGAGCTCTTTGTAATGCTTCCCGAATTGCTCGTCTGAAGGCAATACGTTTTTCTAATTGTTCAGCAACTAAGTCAGCAAGTAGCGAGGCATTTAAATCAACTTTCTCCACTTCAAAAATATTAATTGTAAGTTGACGATTATCTGGTAATATTTTTTTAATATTTTTTAATAAATTGTTAAGCCCAGAACCTTTATCGCCAACTAATATTCCTGGTTTTCCAGTTTCAATATTTAATTCAATTTGATCATTTAAACCATTTCGATTTATATGAACATTTGAAATACCATTCGTTTTTGAAATCGTGTTTATATACGTTCGAATTTTATCATCTTCTTGTAAAATATTGGCATATTGATTAAAATTAGCATACCATTTCGCTCTATGTTCTTGCGTAATACCTAATCTAAACCCTAACGGATGTGTTTTTTGCCCCATATAATTAATTTTTCTAATTTAAAATTAAATTTATTGTTTGATTGTTTAAGTATTTGCCTTCATAATAACTGTAATATGACAGGTTGGCTTTAAAATTTTGTATGCTCGACCTTGAGCACGTGGTCGAATTCTCTTTAATTTTGGTCCTTCATCTGCAAAAATTTCATCAATAATTAATTTTTTCTTATCTAACCCATAATTATGTTTTGCATTTGCAGCTGCCGAATGTACTACTTGCCAAATCGGACCACCTGCGTCATAAGGAAGAAATTCTAAAATCATTAACGCTTCTTGATATGAACGACCTCTAATTTGGTCTAAAACTCGTCTTATCTTATGAGGAGACATACGAATATATTTAGCTACTGCTTTGACTGATTGGTTGTCTGACATAAATAATTTTTAATATGTAATATTCAATAAATATTCAATAAAAAGATTGAACTTTTAAAATCTTAAGAATCTAGACATTCATAATTTTTCATGAATCTAGTCAAAAAATAAGCATATTTCTTAAAAAAACTCTAACCAAATATTAGAATTTACCATAATGTATCTGGCTTTTTAGACGGACTTCTTCTTTGATATTCAAACTTGATTGTTATATAGTTCTGCTGATTAAAATTTGAAGAATCATTTTTAAGAAACTTATTAAGCTTTGATATTTCATGAATATAAATTTCATGGATCCAAATATCAAAGAAATGAATAGAAAAATTGTTCTGCAAAGAAATTACTGGTGAATACAAAATACCTAAAAGATTCTCACGTTCCTTTGAATTTAATTGAGGTGAATATAAAATATCATCAATTGCATAATAAATATATTTCTTTTGGAAACTATTTAAAATAAGTTTTGCAATTGGAGATAATTTTTTTTCATATCGTATTTGAAAAGTTTTAACTGAAACCGGAGTCAGATATTTCAGTGGCCTTGGTTCACTTGGAAGTTTTTTAGAGCTAAGTCGATTCATTTGTTAATGAGGTTAACGTTTTGTTTTTTTATCGGCTTTTATATGAGATCTAAAGTTTCTGGTAGAGACAAACTCTCCAAGTTTATGACCAACGAATTGATCTGAAATAAAAATTGGAACATGTTGTTTACCATTATAAACTGCAATTGTAAATCCAACCATACTTGGTATAATAGTTGATGATCGAGACCAGGTTATAATCGTATCTTTCTTGCCAATCTTATTCATTTGGTTAATTTTTTTTAATAAATGATAAGCAACAAACGGACTTTTTTTTAATGATCTTGGCATCTTTAAAATATTTTCTATAAATTTTTAAATTATTTAATTATGCTTTAAGAACGTCGACGAAGAATATAAGCATCGCTAAGCTTTTTACGTTTTCTTGTTTTAATTCCTAATGCAGGTTTGCCCCATGGAGTTAATGGACGAGTTCTACCAATTGGTGCTCTACCTTCACCACCACCGTGCGGATGATCACATGGGTTCATAACCGAACCACGAACTGTTGGGCGCTTACCTAACCACCGCGTTCTGCCAGCTTTTCCACTACGGACTAAAAATGCATCGTTATTGCTTACTTCTCCAATTGTAGCAAAGCATTCCTTACGTAATAAGCGAATTTCTTTTGATGGCAATCGTAAAGATACATAGTTACCCTCTTTAGCCAAAATTTTTGCTGATGTTCCGCCTGCTCGGACAATTTGACCACCTCTATTTGGAATTAATTCTATATTATGAATTAAAGTTCCTAATGGAATTTCTTCTAATGGTAAAGTGTTACCAAAATTTAAGGATGAACCAGAACCAGAAATAATAGAATTGCCAATAGTTAAATTTTTTGGATGTAGAATATATCGTTTTTCACCATCAACATAATGAATTAATGCAATTCGAGCATTTCTATTTGGATCATATTCTATTGATGCTACGATACCTTCAATACCCGATTTATTTCTTTTAAAATCAATCATTCGGTAACGTTTTTTGTGACCTCCACCACGATGTCGAATAGTAATAACACCTCGGTTATTTCGTCCTTTATTCCGATGATTTTTTCGAATTAAGGTTTTTTCCGGTTTAGTTTTTGTAATTTCCTGAAACGTTGAAAGTTTTCGATTTCTGGTACCTGGTGTATATGATTTATAAGGACGAATACTCATAAACTTTATTGTTTTATTTTATTTATTAATTCTCAGTAAATAAATTGATTACATCGCCTTCTGACAAAGTTACAATTGCTTTTTTATATTGTGGTTTCCAGCCAATATATTTTCCAACACGTTTTTTCTTTCGTGGTAGACTACATGTATTAACTTTAATAACTTTGACACTAAATAAATATTCAACTGCAATCTTGATTGTAATCTTATCTGAAGAAGGATCTACAATAAAACTATACTGATTATTTTCTAGAAGTCTTGTAGCTTTATCTGTAATAATAGGATATTTTATAACTTCTGCATTACTGCGAGAAAAATTAGAAGAATTAATCACAATAAATCTCCTTTATATTATTTATTGCTAATGGAGTTAAAATAATTTGGTTTGCTTTTAATAAACTGAAAGTGTTTAGATTTGAAGCCAGAATTAATTCAACATTTTTAAGATTTTGGACTGATAATTTTAATGGAATTGTTTTTTGTGAAACAATTACTAAGACTTTTTGATCCAAATTAATATTACAATCCTGACAAACCTTTAAAAAATTTTTTGTCTTTGGTTCCATAATTTTATTTTCAAGATCTTCAATTAGAACAATATTGTTCTTTTTATTATACAGTAAAGTCTGTAAAGCTAATCTACGTTCTTTTTTATTTAATTTTAAAAAAACTTTTTTAGGTTTAGGACCAAAAATAACACCACCACCTTTCCATAAAGGTGAACGATTTGAACCTGCTCGAGCACGACCTGTGCCTTTTTGACGCCATGGTTTACGGCCACCCCCTCGAACTTCACTTCGAGTTTTTGTGGACACGGTTCCTTGTTTTTGAGAACTTGAATGTCGTAAAACATCTTTATGTAACAAATAATTTCCGGAATTCTCAAGAACATTTAATTTTAATTCATGACTTTCATTTAGTTCTTTTCCATTTATATCTAATGGAGTATATGTTATAAATTTTTGAAGGGTCATACTTTAATATTTCAATATATTTATGTTGTAACTTAGATTAGTCTAATTTGAAGGAACAATACTTAATAAATTTCCAGGTTTTCCAGGAACAGATCCTTTTAGAACTAAAATATTTTCTTTTGAATTTATTTGAATAACTTTTAATTTTTTGACTGTTGTAATTTTGTTTCCTAATTGACCTGCCATTTTTTTTCCAGGTAAAACACGGCCAGGTGTTGTTCCCATACCAATTGAACCTGGTGCTCGATGATTTTTTGAACCATGAGTCATTGGACCTCGAGTAAAGTTATGACGTTTTTGAAGACCTGCAAAACCTTTACCAATACTCTTTCCTCTAATATTTACGAATTGACCTGGCGTAAATGAATTAACATTTAATACTTGACCAATTGAAAATTCGTTATCGTCAGTTATTTTAAATTCTTTTAAATATTTTAAAGGGTGAATATTTGATTTTTGTAAATGTCCTAACTCTGGTTGGGTTAATGATTTATTTGAGACATTACCATAGCCAATTTGAATTGAATTATATCCATCTTTTGATTTAGTTTTTACTTGTGTGACAAAACAAGGTCCAACTTTTAAGATCGTAACTGGAATAATATTGCCGACTTCATCAAAAATTTGAGTCATGCCAATTTTATTTCCTAATAAACCTACAGCCATACTATTTCTCCAAATTTATTTGATAATTATTAACTTTGTTCTCTTTTTGACTTTTATTACTAAATAAACTAATTAAAAAATCAGTGAATTATTTATAGAAGTGTAAAAAATTTACTATTTTTTGTCTATATAAGACATTTTTAAAGTATTATTAATTTATATATTTAATACGGCTTATTAGGTATTCTAATTTATTAGTTATTGAAGTATAATCCAATTTAAAACATAAACTATAAAAAGAATCAAAAAAAAAATGGCAAAAGTTGTAGGAATCGATTTAGGCACGACAAATTCTGTAGTAGCTGCAATTGAAGGTGGTCAGCCTAGTGTAATTATTAATGCTGAAGGCTTAAGAACAACGCCTTCTATTGTAGCATATACGAAGAAAGAAGAATTATTAGTAGGTCAAATTGCAAAGCGACAAGCAGTGATTAACCCCGAAAATACATTCTTTTCTGTTAAACGATTTATTGGATCAAAAGAAGGGGAAATTGCTTCAGAGTCAAAAAGATTACCCTATAAAGTAGGAAAAGATCAAAACGATAATATTAAAATTAATTGTCCTGCATTAAAAAAAGAATTTAGTCCCGAAGAGATTTCAGCACAAGTTTTAAGAAAATTGATTAATGATGCTACGGATTATTTAGGTCAAGAAGTAACTCAAGCTGTTATTACTGTTCCAGCATATTTTAATGATTCACAACGACAAGCAACAATGGATGCTGGTAAAATTGCTGGTGTTGAAGTTTTAAGAATTATTAATGAACCTACTGCTGCTTCATTAGCTTATGGATTAGATAAAAAACAAAATGAAACTATCTTAGTTTTTGATTTAGGTGGTGGTACATTTGACGTTTCAATTCTCGAAGTAGGAGATGGAATTTTTGAAGTTTTAGCAACTGCTGGTGATACAAATTTAGGTGGTGATGATTTTGATAATGTATTAGTAAACTGGTTAATTAATGATTTCAAAGAAAAAGAAGAAATTGATTTAGGTAACGATATTCAAGCTTTACAACGGTTAACTGAAGCTGCTGAAAAAGCAAAAATAGAATTATCAACTGTGGATAAAACAACAATTCATTTACCATTTATTACAGCTGATAAAACAGGTCCAAAACATATTGAACAAGAGTTAACACGTGAAGGTTTTGAAAAATTATGTGAAGAATTAATTAATCGTTGTCGTATTCCAGTAGAAAAAGCATTAAGTGATGCAAGGCTTGATAAATCTGATATTAATGAAATTGTATTAGTTGGAGGGTCAACAAGAATTCCAGCAATTCAAAAATTAGTTGAATCTCTAACTGGTAAAAAACCAAATCAATCTGTTAACCCAGATGAAGTCGTTGCTATTGGAGCAGCAATTCAAGCTGGTATTTTAGCGGGGGAAGTTAAAGATGTTTTATTATTGGATGTTACACCATTATCATTAGGTGTTGAAACATTAGGTGGTGTAATGACAAAAATTATTGCTCGGAATACAACAATTCCAGTTAAAAAATCAGAAATGTTTTCAACTGCTGTTGATAATCAAACCAATGTGGAAATTCATATTTTACAAGGTGAACGCGAATTAGTTGCAGGAAATAAAAGTCTTGGTAATTTCCGATTAGATGGAATTCCTGGTGCTGAACGCGGTATTCCCCAAATCGAAGTTACGTTTGATATTGATGTTGATGGAATTTTATCAGTAAAAGCAAGAGAGAAAGAAACAGGGGTAGAACAATCAGTTACCATTCAAGGTGCATCAAATCTAAATGAAACAGAAGTAGAAGAAATGTTAGCTGAAGCTGAAAAATATGCTTCATTAGACAAAGAAAAAAGAGAAAATATTGATTTAAAAAATCAAGCTGAAGCACTATGTTTTGAAGCTGAAAAAGAGCTTTCTCTTGTTAATGATAATATATCCGAAGACAAACAACAAAATATTACAAAATTAATTGAACAAATTCGCCAAGACAGTCAAAGTGATAATTTTGAATCACTAAAATCTCAAGTTGAAGAGTTAAAAACAGCTATGAAAGATATATTAGCTTCTAAAATGGATAATGAATCAAATTCTGATTCAATGTCTGATTTGAACGATTTATAATTTTTTCAAATTTAAAAACTGTAAGTGATTTTAAGATTCACTTACAGTTTTACTATCGTCGACAATAATACACTCAGTCGTTAAAATCATACTTGCAATTGATGTTGCATTCTGAAGACCTGAACGTGTTACTTTTGCTGGATCAACAATACCTTCTTCATACATATTTCCAAATGTATTTTTTGCTGCATTGTAACCAATTTCAAATTCCTGTTGTTGAACTTTTTCAATAATTACTGGACCATTGATTCCAGCATTTTCTGCAATTCGTTTTAGTGGCGCTAAAATTGCTCTAGAAATAATTATAGCTCCTATAAGTTCATCTTCTTTTAAATTATTTTTTGCCCATGTTACCAAATTTTCAGATAAATGCGTTAGAGTAGCCCCACCACCAGGGACAATTCCTTCTTCAACAGCCGCCCGGGTTGCATTAATCGCATCTTCTAATCGTAGTTTTTTATCTTTCATTTCAGTTTCAGTAACAGCTCCAACACGAATTACAGCAATTCCACCTGATAATTTAGCAATTCGATCTTGTAATTTTTCTTTTTCATAACCTGTTTCTGCTAAATTAATTTGTTTTCGAAGCTGCTCACAACGAACTTGTATATCTTCAATTGTTTGTCCTGTTGCGACAATTGTTGTTGTATCTTTATTAACAATAATTCGACGTGCTTGTCCTAATAAATTTAATTGGATGTTATCTAAACTTAATCCAGCATCTTGCGTAATTACAGTTCCACCTGTTAAAATAGCAATATCTTCTAATATTTGTTTTCGCAATTCACCAAATCCTGGAGCTCTAACAGTAACAACATTGATAATTCCACGTAGTTTATTTAAGATTAATGTTGCTAAAGCTTCTTTTTCAACATCTTCGGCTATTATTAATAAAGGTCGTTTTGTTTTAGTAATTTGTTCTAAAATTGGTAATAAATCTTGTTGAACCAAGGTAATTCGTTTATCAGTCAAAAGAATATATGGATTATCGTATAAAACTTCCATCTTTTCAGTATTTGTAATAAAATACGGTGAAATAAAACCTTTTTCTAATTTCATACCTTCTGTAATTTCTAATTCTGTGACAATTCCTTTCCCCTCTTCTAAAGAAATTACTCCTTCTTTGCCAACTTTAGCCAATGCATCAGCAATTAATGATCCAATTACTTCATCATTTCCTGCAGAAATTGAAGCAACTTGTTGAATTGATTGAATATCTTCTACTGGTTGTGCAAATTCATTAATCTGTGTTACTAAATATTGTGTGGCCTTTTCCATACCCAATTTAATGGAAATTGGATTTGCTCCAGCGGCAACATTTTTTAATCCTTCTTTTACCATAGCATAGGCCAAAACAGTAGCTGTTGTTGTGCCATCACCTGCTACATCATTAGTTTTAGAAGCAGCTTGTCGAATTAAAGAAACACCTGTATTTTCAATATGATCTTCTAATTTAATTTCTTTTGCAATTGTTACTCCATCATTGACAATTTGAGGGGAGCCAAAAGATTTTTCTAATACGACATTTCTACCTTTTGGTCCTAATGTAACAGAAACAGCTTCAACCATTATTTCCATTCCACGTTCAAGAGCACGTCTTGCATTATCTTGATATAAAATTTTTTTTGCCATATTTATTAATAAATTATTTTTTACATTTATGATTAAGACTATTTAAGATCTAACCTAATTCAAAAATCATGAATTTTGCAAGTTGAAAATTAAATTCTATTAAAATTTCTTAAAACTTTACTAAACTTATATTTATGTGATAGTATATTATATATGGAATAAAATTTTGGGCTTGTAGCTCAGTGGACTAGAGCACGTGGCTACGAACTACGGTGTCAGGGGTTCGAATCCCTTCTTGCCCAATATTAAAATTTTCCAATTTGAATTAAGAATTTCAATTCAAAACCTCTGGGGTGTCGCCAAGTGGTAAGGCTGTGGACTTTGACTCCGCCATTCACAGGTTCGAATCCTGTCACCCCAGTTATTTTTTACTCTTCTTGAAACTTAACTAAGAAAAAGTTGTTTTTAATTTATATAATTTGCATAATTAAATTAAACTATAACTAATATAATTTATATTTATTAATTGTAAATTAAGGATACAACAATTATGGACGCTAAAATTCAATTTATAAAAGGTCTTGATGAGAAAGTATTACCAGATGTTCAATTAACTCGCTCTCGTGATGGTAGTACAGGAACGGCAACTTTTCGATTTAAAAATCCTAATATTTTGGATAAGAGTACAGCAAAAGAAGGTGAAATTACAGGAATGTATTTAATTGATGACGAAGGAACTTTAGAAACACGTGATGTTAATGCACGATTTGTAAATGGTAAACCTGAAGCAATTGAGTCTGTTTACATTATGAAAAGTCCAGAAGCTTGGGACCGATTTATGAGATTTATGGAAAGATATGGCGAAGCAAATGGATTAGTTTTTACTAAAGCAAATTAAAAAAAAATTTCAATAATTCAAAAATGCAAACATCATTAAAATGGGTTAACGAATTAATAAATCTTGAAACTGTTAATTTAGACTATTTAATTGAAAAATTAACACTTGGAGGATTTGAAGTTGAAGAAGTTATCGAATTAGATATTAATGATAAAAAAGAAACAGTATTAGATATATCTGCAACAGCAAATCGTTCCGATAGTTTATCAATTGAAGGTATTTCAAAGGAAATTGCTGCTTTATTAAATAAACCAGTTCGATTTACAAATTATGTTAACGAACATTCTAATTGGGAACAAGAGATTAAAAATTTATCTTCTATTATTGAAAATGAACAAAACTGCTCAACTTTTATATCAATGAAAGTTGAAAATTTAACTAATTTTAAAGTTCCGAAATGGTTAAAACAAAAATTAATAAGTTCAGGGATTAACCCAGTAAATAATTTATTAGACTTTCAAAATTACATTTTATTAGAAACAGGTTACCCTTTTGAATTTTATGATCTAGACAAAATTTCTACAAAACTGAACACATCGAAATTTAAACTGTCAATTGAAACTAATCAAAATCAAAAAACATTTCTTGCAAATAATGATACTACTTACTCATTAAATAAGCCTACTTTATTAATTAAAGCAAATTCGATACCAATTTCGATTGGGGGAATTATTCCAAATAAAAATTTTTGTTATTCTGATAGAACTAAATCTTTATTAATTGAGGGTAGTATTTTTAATTCAACAATTATTAGACAAGAATCAAGAAGTTTAGGTTTACGAACTGATCGATCAGCACGATATGAAAAATCATTAAAAGATACAAATTTATTAAAATCATTTTATAAATTAATTTGGTTATTAAGAATAGAAAATCCAAATTTAGTTTGTAAACTTCATACAATAAATCAGAGTGTAAAACAAAATTCAAAACCTATTTTATTAAAATATAAGACTGTAAAAGAAATTTTAGGTCCAATTAAACAGTATGCAAAGAGTGAAACTTATATTTCACCAAAATTAATCACAAATTATTTAACTCGATTAAATTTCAATTCTCAATATGATGAATCGAAAGTAACATGGAAAGTTGATATTCCAAATTCCCGAAGTGATGATATTACACGGGAAATTGATTTAATAGAAGAAATTGGTCGATTACATGGATTTAATAATTTTTTAGCTCGATTGCCCAAACTTAAAACTATTGGCAGTGAAGATTATAGTTATCAGACACGTAAAAAAATTACATCCTGTTTATTAAATTTTGGTTTTAATGAATTAATTCATTATTCATTAGTTAAAGAACAAACTTTCACAAAAAATGAAATTCAATTGATTAATCCACTTATTGGTGATTATTCTAACTTAAGATCAACATTATTGCCAAATTTAATTCAAACAGTAAAAGAAAATTTAAAACAAGGAAATCAAGTGATCGAAGGTTTTGAATTTGGACATGTTTTCTTGACTAAAAATAAAAACCTACAAAACTTTCAAGAAAAAGAATATGTTTCTGGAATTTTTGGTGGTACGAGCTCAAAATTAATATGGTCAGATGCAGCAAAACCATTAGCTTGGTTTGAAGCCAAAGGAAAATTAGAACAATTTTTTAAGCAATTAAATATTGAACCTAAATGGAAAATAAATTCTTTTGGAAATAATAATAAAATTTTCCATCCTTATTGCACAGCTAAATTATATTTAGATAATGAAATTAATTTAGGGGTATTTGGTCAAATTCATCCAATTTTAGCGAAAAAATTAAATATTTGTTCTAATCTTTATTTATTTGAACTTGACTTTAAATTAATTCAAGATCAGATTCAAATAAATAAACTAAAACTTTATGAGGAGTATTCATCTTATCCAAAAATTGTTAAAGATTTATCTTTTATTATTCATGAAGATATTTCTTTTGAAAAGATTCAAGAATTATTGTATTTTAATGGAACTAAATTTTTATCAAACATAAGTTTATTAGATGAATATAATGGCAAATCTATTCCTAATAATCATATAAGTTTATGTTTACAATTAACGTTTCAATCAAATGAAAAAACATTACAAAATAAAGAAATTGAAATGATTATTCAGAATCTTCAGTTATTATTAACTGATAGGTTAAATGTAATAATCCGATCATAAAAGTTTTATGTATTGAAGATAATTCTATAAATATTTTAATATTATAGAATTATCCACCTCCAACAATTGTAATAATTTCAATTTTGTCATTATCAATAATGTAAATTTTGTCCCAATTTTTTTTATTACAAATTAAATTATTATATTCTAAAACGAGTAATGAACTATTATAGTTAAAATAAGTTATTAACTGTAAGAGAGTTATTTCTTTTTTAATAAAATAATGTTCACCATTTAAAACGAAATTTTTGAGTTTTGACATAAATTTATTTAAATATTTTCTAAAGAATAAACTAGACATAGAATAATATAAACTGATAAAGTATTAGTCAAGATGGTTTGGCGGGTGTGGCCAAGTGGTTAAGGCAGTGGTTTGTGGTACCACCATTCGCCGGTTCAAGTCCGGTCACTCGCCCTTCTCTAAAATTTAATACTTTAGTATTTATAAAAATTATTCAAAAATTAAAAATTTATTTTTATGTCACGGTATCGAGGACCTAAATTAAGAATTGCTCGAAGATTAGGAGTTTTGCCTGGTTTAACGACAAAAAGATCAAATAAAATGAATCGTCCAGGTAAAGATGGAAACGCTAATGCAGATAGTAAAAAATTAACTGAATATGGTGTTCGTTTAGAAGAAAAACAAAAATTAAAGTTTAATTACGGGTTAACGGAAAATCAACTGTATCGATACGTTAAAGAAGCTCGCCGAAGAAAAGGAGTTACTGGCTTAATTTTACTTCAGTTATTAGAAATGCGTTTAGATACACTTTGTTTTACATTAGGTTTTGCAAAAAGTATTGCTCAAGCACGTCAATTAGTTAATCATGGACACATTATAGTTAATACTAAAACGGTTAGTATTCCAAGTTTTCAATGTAGATTAGATGATATTATTAGTGTTAAAGAAAAAAGTGCTTCTAAAAATCTAATAGAAAATAATCTTAAAGAGAGTCAGGTTAATAATATTCCTACTCATTTAAAATTTGATAGTTCAAAGTTAGAAGCAATAGTTTTAGACTATTGTGATCGAAATGACGTTGGATTACAGCTTGATGAATTACTCGTTATTGAGTATTATTCACGACGATAATTAACTTTTATTAGCTTTCAAACATATATAATATATATTTATTTCGGTGTTTGTATATCTAATTCTTTTTTATAAAAAACATTATTATTATAATTTATTTCTATGTTAAAATTAAGATTAAAACGAATAGGAAGAAAACGGTCTCCTGCATACCGTTTGGTTGTTATGGAAAATACATTTAGACGAGATGGTAGACCAATTGAAGAGCTTGGTTATTACAATCCAATTTCAAAGAAGTTTGATTTTAAAATTGAAAAAATTAAACAATGGTTAAGTTATGGTGCTAAACCAACTGAAGTTGTTGCAAGTTTATTAAAAAAAGCTGACATTATTGAAAAAATATGAAATTCAAATTGAATTTCATATTTTTTTTTAATTAGAATTTTTTGTTATTTAACTATTCCAACGTTCTAAAACTAGTGTATTTGAACCATCTGAATTCTGCTGATATTTAATTGGTTGAAAACCAACTTTTTGACTTTCTCCAATAATTACTTCACCAGCATATTGTTGTGAAATTGTATCAATGAAAGTTTCTATTGGGGATGATTGCTTCCAAAAACTCATATCTGCAACTAATTCATATTCTTGACCGTTCCAAACAAATTCAATATCATAACCATTTGATTGAGAGAGTACTAAATTTGTATCATATGATTTTGAGCCATTTATAATTTTTCTTCGTTTTTCATGAGTAATGTTTAATTTATTTAAGGCTTTTTCTAAATAAAACAAATTTTGGAAACGAGTTTTAATATAAGTAAAGTGTGACATAAAAATGATTATTAATAATTATCTGTTTCTTAATAATTATAATAGACTTTTATTTAGTTATTACGTCTATATATAAATTATAAAATATTATTTAAAATTAGATAAATTGTTTTAACAGGAAAATTTTTTCACCGATCTTTAGATTTTAAATCCAAAATTAAATATCTTTAAATAGTTAATGGGAACAGAGGGACTTGAACCCTCACGCCTCTCACAAGGCAACGGATTTTAAATCCGTCGTGTCTACCAATTTCACCACATTCCCATAAGTAATCTGTATATATTAATTATAATATAAAATAGTTTGAATCAGAAAGCAATACTATAGTTTTTTTATATAGGCGGCACCCAGATTCGAACTGGGGATAGAGGATTTGCAATCCACTGCCTTACCACTTGGCCATACCGCCAGATTCAAATATTTTCTTTATTGTAGTATACTTCATAGAATTTTGACTATAAAATATTATTTTAAAAAATTTTAAGTTAAATTGATGTATAATAGTAAACAAAGTGAATAGCATTGAAACTTTGCAGATCTAAAAGTACTTATGTTTGAAAAATTTACTGAAGGCGCAATAAAGGTTATTATGTTGTCTCAGGAAGAGGCTCGAAGAATGGGTCATAACTTTGTAGGTACGGAACAACTCTTATTAGGTGTCATTGGTCAACGACACGGTATTGGTGCACGAGCATTAAAAAAATTAAAAGTTACACTAAAAAAAGCGCGAAAAGAAATTGAATTGTATATTGGTCGTGGAACTGGATTTGTTGCGTCAGAAATTCCTTTTACGCCAAGAGCAAAACGAGTGTTAGAAATGGCAGTTCATGAAGGAAAGGATTTAGGCCAAAACTTTGTTGGAACAGAACATATATTATTAGCTCTTATTGCGGAATCTGATGGTGTTGCCATGAGAACTCTAGATAAATTAAATGTGGATATTCATAAGTTAAGAAACTTAATTTTAACCTATATTGAAGAAACACAAGAAGAAATTTTACGTCCTTTAACACAAGCTGAAAAATTCTTACTTGAACGTGAAAAAAAAGGTAGTCCAACTCCAACCTTAGATGAATATGCAGAAAATATTACGAAAGAAGCGATTGATGGCAATTTGGATCCAGTAATTGGACGTGAAAAAGAAATTGATGACGTTATTGCTGTTTTAGCTCGCCGAACTAAAAATAATCCTGTTCTTATCGGTGAACCTGGTGTTGGAAAAACTGCTGTTGCAGAAGGATTAGCACAATTAATCTTAACTGAAAAAGTTCCAGATTTTTTAGATGGAAGTTTAATCATGGCATTAGACCTTGGTTCAATTTTAGCTGGAACAAAATACCGTGGTGAATTTGAGGAACGATTAAAAAGAATTGTAGAAGAAGCTCAAAATGATTCAGCAGTTATTATTGTTATTGATGAGATTCATACATTAGTTGGTGCAGGAGCAGCCGAAGGTGCGGTAGATGCGGCCAATATTCTAAAGCCAGCTTTAGCTCGAGGCAAATTTAGATGTATTGGAGCAACTACAAATGATGAATATCGGAAGTACATTGAACGAGATCCAGCGTTAGAACGACGTTTTCAACCGGTTGTCGTAGAAGAACCAAGTGTGGGAACTACAATTGAAATTTTACGTGGATTACGATCAAAATTCGAACAACATCATACATTAAGTTATCATGATAAAGCTTTAGAACAAGCAGCAATCCTTTCAGATAAATATGTTGCAGACCGTTATTTACCAGATAAGGCTATTGATGTCTTAGATGAAGCTGGAGCTCGCGTTCGATTAGAAAATCGACGCTTACCTTTAGGTTTAAGAAGTTTAATGCATGAATTGCAAGAAACTATTAAAGATAAAGAAGATTGTATCAAAGAACATGATTTTGAAGCTGCTAAACAGTTATTAGATCATGAAATGGAAGTTCGAACACATATTCGAATTATGAAACAATCAGCCTTGACTAGTGAAGCACGTGGTTTTAGTCGTCGAGATGTAGATATGGTTACTGAAAATGATGTAGCCGATGTAGTTTCAAATTGGACAGGAATTCCAGTAACAAAAATTACTGGTTCAGAGTCTGCTCGTTTATTAAAAATGGAAGATACCCTTCACGAACGAATCATTGGTCAACAACATGCAGTTGTTGCAGTTTCTAAAGCTATTCGTCGTGCACGAGTAGGTTTACGAAACCCAAATCGTCCAATTGCAAGTTTTATTTTTGCAGGACCAACTGGAGTTGGGAAAACAGAATTAACAAAAACTTTATCCGATTATATGTTTGGAAGTGAAGACAGCATGATTCGGTTAGATATGTCAGAATATATGGAAAAACATACTGTAGCTAAGTTAATTGGTTCACCACCAGGGTATGTTGGGTATAATGAAGGAGGTCAATTAACGGAGTCAGTTCGTTCAAAACCTTATTCAGTCGTGTTATTTGATGAGGTTGAAAAGGCTCATCCAGATGTCTTTAATTTATTATTACAAATTTTAGATGATGGACGACTAACGGATTCAAAAGGTCGTATGATTGATTTTACGAATACTCTAATTATTATGACTACTAATTTAGGAGCAAAAATCATTGAACGAGAAAGCGGAATTAAACCAAAATCCGAACAAAGTGAAGGATTTAAAATCACACCAGATGCAGTAGTTGGTTGGGAACCAGTATCAGAACCGATTAAAGATCCTGAAATTTTTGAACGGGTAACAAAATTAGTAAATGATGAATTAAAAAACTTCTTCCGACCAGAATTTTTAAATCGTATTGATGAAATTGTAGTATTTAATCATCTAACACGAATTGACATTTGGGAAATTTGTGATTTAATGATTAAATCAGTTCAGAATCGATTAAAAGAGAAAGGGATTAATTTAATTGTTGATTTATCTGTTCAAGCTTTTTTAACTGATGAAGGGTATGATCCTATTTATGGCGCTCGTCCATTACGTCGTGCTATTATGAGATATTTAGAAGATACATTAGCAGAACAATGTTTATCAAAAACTTTATATCCAAATACAAAAATTCACGTACGTCGTAAAAAAGTAGAAGGTACATTAATGACATACACAAATGAGATTGAAGTTGAAGTTGACTTTAGTGATGTTGATCCAAATTTATTAGATGAATCACAAGAAGACTTGTCAACAACTATCACAAAATCTGAAATTAAATCTTTAAATGAAAATTCATCGAATGATTCAAATAATAATGAATCAGATTTTGATGATTCAGATTTAGATGATGATGAATCAAGAACAACTATTGCTGGAAGAGCTGCTCGATTCTTTAAGAAAAAAAATCAAGATAATTAATATTATAATTTAATGAACACAAAATGGTAGTTGATAGTACTATTTTATGTTCATTAAATTATAATATTAATTATTTACTAAAAATGGATTTGAAGTTAACGCTTAACAGTAAACTTAACAGCGGTTTTTATTCCGTTACCTGCTGCCACAGTACATTCCCAAAATGTCCCATAGTTTTTACAGTAATATCTAACTGACCGACAACCCACAGTTATAGAACCAGTTATAAAGGTTAAATGTTTTGTGGGTGGTATATTTCCTAATACTAATCCAACTCCACTTGAGACACTTCCTATAATATCTAAGCCTGTACAAACATAATCAGTATAGGCATAATCTTCAAATGCATGGCTAGTACCTATGACTACATCAGCACCAGAAAGGCCGGTCTTAACTATTTTACCAACTTTTTCAGCATTTTCCACACCGCCCCACACAGTCGTGTTTATACCGCGCAGAATATCAAGACTAACACTTATAATCTTTGAACCTGGTATTGCTATAATTAAAAAATCTCCTCTTAATATTTTAAAAAGTTGCAATTTAATATTGAAATTACTTTACTTTCTTGATTAATTTATGGTAAGATGTAACTTAATCGCTACTGAAGGGTTGTATCAATTAAATTTTTTAGTAAATTTTAAATTATAAGCTTAATTATTTTATTAATTAGGCTTATAATTATGAAGTTATTACATTATAGTATTTTTGAATTAGTGGGATAATACCAGTAACAGTTGTATCAACTGGTTATTTATTTAGTGATAAATTACTTTACTTCAATTAGCATTTGTTTAAGTTGTGTTTTTTTCTTATTAGGAAGATTAAATCTTCTCAGAAATTCCAGACTTAAACTTCTTTGAATTCAATTAAGATAATTTCATTAATACGCTAATCCTAAACTTCTTGTTGTTTCTGCTCCTAAGTATACACGTACACTTAAAAAATCTGTAGGACAAGCAGTTTCACATCTTTTACAGCCTACACAATCTTCTACACGCGGTGAAGATGCTATTTGACCTGCTTTACAACCATCCCAAGGAACCATTTCTAATACATCTGTTGGACATGCTCGTACACATTGTGTACAGCCAATACATGTGTCATAAATTTTAACTGTATGAGACATAATTTTTTTATAATTTTATTATTTATTATCTTAAATTGTAATTTAAAAAAAGCAAACTTATATAGTTTTAATATAAGTAAGCTATTAATTTGTTGATGGTTTAAAATTCAAAAAGTTAACGTCTTAGTCGCTGGAATTGTTGAATCGCTAAACGACCGATATTGAATAATGCCCATGATCCTGCGACTAATAATGGGGCAGCAATTACTACTAAACGAGTATCCATAATTGAGAGTCCTTTTTAAATATTTCAATTAAATACAGAAAATAATATTAATATACAATTATATTATTGTACTTTGATATTATACATGAAATTTCAAATATTTCTTAGAAATATATTTATTTTTTGATTTATTATTTTCGCTAATTAAGATAACCAGCCATAACTATGTAAACCTTTTCCTAGAAAATTAACTCCTAAATAACAGATCCAGATTACAAAGAAACCTAAACCACCTAAAATTGCTGTTTTCTTACCTTCCCAACCTTTAGTAATACGAGCATGTAAATAAGTTGCAAAAACTAACCAAGTAATTAATGCCCAAGTTTCTTTTGGATCCCAACTCCAATAGGAACCCCAAGCTTCATTAGCCCAAACTCCACCTGAAATAATTCCTATTGTTAAAAATGGAAATCCTAAACCAATAATACGGTAGCTCCAATTATCAATACTTTGTAACAATTTTAATTTACCAAGTTCTGAAATTTCATTTGAAGGAGATAATAATTTTGCTTCATAATAATCTAACATTATATTATAAAGTGGTAATGAGGAATTATCCATAAGTTTTAAATCTACATCTTTATTACGTGAAATAACTAAGAATAAGATACATAATAATGATCCCATAATTAACGTCGCATAACTTAATAACATCATACTAACATGCATCATTAACCAATTAGATTGTAAAGCTGGAACTAAAGGACTGGATTTCTGCATTTCAGGAGAAAGAGTTAAATTTGCAAATCCATTTATTAAAACAGCAACAGGAACTAAAATGGACCCGATCAATTTACTTTTTGTCTTTGTTTCGATAAACAAGTAGATTGATAATAAAGTCCAAGTTAAAAATAATAATGATTCATATAAATTACTTAATGGGAAATAACCTGCTACTATCCAACGTGAACAAAGAATAAAAAATAATAGTAAGTTAGCTGTTATAGTACTAAATCTTGCAACTTTTGTTACTAATGATGAGTCGCTAAATAATGATAAGTTAACCCAATAAGTTATCATTGCAAATAGTAAAATTCCAAAAACTATATTTGATAAAAAGTTTTGAATTTCATTCCAATTCATTAAATTTCTCCGATAAAATTTTTTTATACAAATTATCTTATATTATATTATTCTACTAAAAAATTACTTGATTTTCTTTATTAAATTTTCCAATTATTAAATTTTTATTCTTGAATTGAACTAACAAAATTTATAATTGACATAAATTTCTATTTGCAAGTAATATACTAATAACTCGAATAAAATTAAAATTTTATGTCATTATTAAGAAAATATGAAATAATGATTCTTCTAACAGAAGAATTTAACGATAACGAACTAAAAACTTGGGTATTCAATTATGCAAAAAGTTTACGAAAATTTAGTGTATGTGATATCTCTGTTATATCTCGCGGAAAGCATAATTTAGCATATCCAATTAATAATCGAACAAAGGGAAACTATATTCAGTTAAATTTCTCGGGTATGCCAAAATATATTAATAATTTTTCAAAGATTTTAAAAATGGATTCAAATGTTTTACGATTTTTAGTTTTTAATAAACAATTATAAAATCTTTAAATTTTTTAATTAAAGTATTTGTAATTAGAGAAAGGCTATGATAATATGTAACTAATATTGATAGCCTCAGTAGCTCAGTGGTAGAGCAATCGGCTGTTAACCGATTGGTCGTAGGTTCAAGTCCTACCTGGGGCGTACTCAAAAAGTTTAAAATGAACGAAAGTTTTGACAAATTAAAAATTGGACATAAATTTTTTAATTCTCGTCTAATGTTAGGAACTGGGAAATACAAAACAACAAATGATACAATTCAAAGTATTGAAAGTAGCCAATGTGAAATTATTACAGTTGCTATAAGAAGATTACCGACGAATTTAAAAGAGGACACAACAAGTTTCTTAAAAAATCTAAATTGGGAAAAACTTTGGTTATTACCAAATACAGCAGGATCTCAAACAGCTGACGAAGCAATAAGGATGGCATTCTTAGGACATGAGTTAGCTTGTCAATTAGGCCAAGAAGATAATTTTTTTGTAAAATTGGAAGTAATTTCTGATCCTAAATATCTTTTACCTGATCCAATAGGAACATTGAAAGCTGCAGAATTTCTTATTAAAAAAGGTTTTACTGTTCTTCCTTATATAAATGCTGATCCAATGTTAGCTTTGCACTTAGAGGATTTAGGTTGCGCAACTGTAATGCCACTTGGTTCTCCAATTGGTTCTGGTCAAGGGATTAATAATTTATCGAATATTCAAATTATTATTGAAAATTCAAATATTCCAGTAATTGTTGATGCTGGAATTGGAACACCGAGTGAAGCTACACTTGCTATGGAAATGGGAGCAGATGGAGTATTGCTAAATACAGCTGTTGCTCAATCCAAAAATCCAAGCCAAATGGCTTCTGCTATGAATTTAGGAGTTAAAGCTGGTCGGTTAGCTTTTTTAGCAGGACGTATGGATAAAAAAAATTATGCAATCGCAAGTTCTCCGCTAGATCAAATTAGTAATTTATTATAAAAAAAATTAGATTAAATTCGATCGAGGTAAATTTTTCCCGCCAAAATTTTCATGTATATGACATATATACATGAAAATTTTTAAATATTGTTAGTAGGGCAAAAGAAAAGAATAAGAAATGACCCGTTTTGGAAAAGTGATAGTATATATTGCCTTTTTTTTTAAAAGCCATTTTGTTGAGTTTTAATTTAATTTAATAAATATTCTCAAAATTTATCTATTATAATATAATATAATATAATATAATATAGATGTTGTGATAAAAGTTATTATATTAATTTGTATTTTAATTATGGTTAAGTTTTTAGAAAAGTGGGAACGAGAAAACTCCCAAAGGTTTTGGAGTGTTATTATGTTATTAGCTATAACATTTTCGTCATTTGATGAGATTCAATTTCAAACAACTCAAACTCCCACACGAATCGATAAAAATATTGCACCAGTTTTAGCTTTAGCTATAAATTATGGAGGCGAAAGGTCAAAACCGGAATTTGATAGTTTCGTTTTACAAACTGGCTTAGGAAAAAGAAAAAAATTTAATATAGTTTTTCATCATCGATTAGAGCAGCATTTTCCGGATTGGAAGGGCCGAATGGATTATCAGGAAAAACAAGAGAAATTCTACAAATTAGCCATGAAAAGAAGAGAAGAAATTAATAGACTAAGATTGATAGACAATAAATACTACTACACTAAGGAAGAATTAAATGCAATAAATTATTTTTACGGAACTGGTTTTTACCAGAAACAACAAAATTCAGAACTAGAACCTAACATATTTGATACAAGACAAACTTTCTTGTTTAAAATGCACGATCGGGTAGCACGTAACAACTATTTAAAATTTTCGAACGGAAAGGCTTCTTGGAGTTGAAGATAATAATTGTTAACCAAATAGTAAAATTCACTTTCTGACATGGGTTTGATAGTTCCATCCCAAATTTCATAATAGTCGAAACAAAGAGTTTCAATTTTATTTGCTAAATCAGAAAATAATTTACTATCCTTTGCAAGAGTAAAAACTTCTAATTTTTGAAAATCTTCAAGAATGATATCTGCTTTCTTTGAATCTTTCTTGCTCATTTCTAAAAATTTAGATCGAAACTCATCGGGCGAAATAATTCGACTTAAATACTCGTCAATTAAAATAAAATAATCTTTTTTTCGATTATAGCTAATTTGCCAGGCTACACTTGCTTGATAAGCCAATAATTCCAAATCCAAAAACGTAATTTCCCTATTTTCTTCTAGTTTGAGTAATTCTTTGTAACGGGATAAGTTAAAATATTTTTCCATAATAAATTCGATTATATATCACGATCTGGCAAAACCCAAAACTCGTTCTGAGCATATTTTTCAAGAGCTTGACGACTTATGACGAACGATGAAACGTGCAGACCATCTTCTCGTATTATACTAAGGATCTGCTTACCAGGTATATCATATATCAGTTGGTTGAATTGTCAATTCATTAAATCGTTTTCGTCTTCCAGAAACACCAGGCACTGAGAAAGTTTTTCCTGGACCAAACTCTGGAGACATCGATCTACCAATTGCATTTTGATAATTCAGGATAGTTTCTTGAGATAGCTTGTTTTTCGCATAGTCGATTTTACCAGCCCGGTCTAAACTATTATAAGTGTTCATATCGAAGTCCGAGGGTAACGGAATATTAAAATCTGAAGCATGATGTATATGTGCTAATGTTTGGTCAAATTCTATGCGATGATAAGGCCGTTTTGTAAGATCCACAGCCATGTTAGGAATTAACAAAGTCAGATTACCATTAGCATCCTCTTGAGTCTGAAAATCGAGATCAGCTTTCAATTTGTCTAGTGATTTAAGTTATTCTTTTTCTTCTGACTCTGATGTTGAACAAGTATCTTCTTGCATTTTCTCCCAGTTAGTCTTGTCGTCATCCCATTCATCACTTCCTGGAACTTTGTTACCAAATAAGGGATCACCACCCCCACTACCAGACCCACCACCAGGATTATATGAGGGATCGATCCCCCATGGATACTTTGGTTTAGGAATATCATAATATCGAGATCTAGGGTTTTTAGAATTATAAAAACTGCTCGGTGGAGCTCCAGGTTTAGAAGGGGATACAAATGAGTCCAATTGTTTTTCCCCGCCAGATATAGCTAAAACCGATGCAATATTTTTATCAA
>Ga0306912_1000239_pt1 | contig 34140 bp, 22 predicted proteins | sample AntRauFillE10628_FD_190443 | JGI IMG/M metagenome (GOLD analysis project Ga0306912, IMG submission 190443) | Saline lake microbial communities from Rauer Islands, Antarctica - Metagenome Filla E10 #628 (v2) (version 2) | ecosystem: Environmental > Aquatic > Non-marine Saline and Alkaline >...
GCGGGATTGAACCTCCGTCCGCCAGCTGGCGGATATGAATCCGACGCTCTAACCACCTGAGCTACCACGACATATCATCAATACATTCAAATTTAAAAAAACGTGGGGCGGGATTGAACCTCCGTCCGCCAGCTGGCGGATATGAATCCGACGCTCTAACCACCTGAGCTACCACGACATATCATCAATACATTCAAATTTAAAAAAACGTGGGGCGGGATTGAACCTCCGTCCCGAAAGCATTCGGGACGGATATGAATCCGACGCTCTTGTCAGTCCATCCCCTCGGGAAACCACCTGAGCTACCACGACATCATATTGAATTCGATATTCAATAAATCAAAAAGACTCTTTTTTAGCTTTGAGACTAATCCCAAGAGAGCGTCAAAGATATGATTTTTTAGACTAATGTTGAAGCTTAGCAATCATTTTTTTTCAATCTCTTTTCTCTGCGAATGATTCTTTATCTTTACCGGCTGAATGACTTTTTCACAATCTTTAAAAACGAAACGCGGCACTCCACAGCATGGCTAAACGGATCACGAACAGACAAGACGATTATTCGCAATGGTATCTTGATGTAGTAAAAGAGGCAAAACTGGCCGACCACTCCCCTGTCCGGGGCTGCATGGTTATTCGTCCGCACGGTTTTGCTCTTTGGGAGAATATGAAAGCCGCCCTCGACAAAATGTTTAAAGAGACCGGTCATGAAAATGCCTACTTTCCTCTTTTCATCCCAAAATCATTCCTCTCGAAAGAAGCACAGCACGTTGAGGGATTTGCGAAAGAGTGTGCTGTTGTTACGCACAGTCGTCTCAAGAGCGTGGGTAACGGTGTGGAGGTAGACCCTGAGTCGAAACTTGAAGAAGAGCTGATTGTCCGGCCTACCTCAGAGACAATTATTTGGGACTCCTACAGAAACTGGATCCAGTCCTATCGTGATCTGCCAATTCTGATCAACCAGTGGGCCAACGTGGTTCGATGGGAAATGCGGACGCGGCTGTTTCTGCGTACAATGGAATTTTTATGGCAGGAAGGCCATACCGCTCACGCGACGAAGGATGAGGCGGTTGAAGAGACAGAGCGCATGCTGAACGTCTACAAAACCTTTGCCGAAGAGTTCATGGCAATGCCGGTCATAACCGGTAAAAAGACGGAAACAGAGCGGTTTGCCGGAGCCGAAGAGACGTACTGTATTGAAGCGTTGATGCAGGACGGAAAAGCTCTTCAGGCCGGAACCTCACATTTTCTTGGACAAAACTTTGCCAAAGCGTTTGATGTCCGCTTCCAGAACAAAGATGGCGAGCATGAGCATGTATGGGCAACGAGCTGGGGCGTATCAACCCGACTTGTGGGCGGACTTATTATGACCCACTCCGATGATAACGGCCTTGTAATCCCTCCAAAACTTGCGCCGCAACAGGTGGTTGTGGTTCCGATCTTCAGAAGCGACGAGCAAAAAGAAGCCGTATTGAATTATGCTCAACCGATTATCGACCAGCTGAAAGACATGGGAATTCGGGTAAAACTGGATGATCGTGAAAACTACAATCCGGGATATAAGTTTGCTGAACATGAAGCCCAGGGCGTGCCGCTTCGTGTTGCCGTGGGGCCGCGCGACGTCGAAAACAGTAATGTAGAACTCGCACGGCGGGATACGCTCGAAAAGAACATTGTGCCGCGCGAGGGAATTGCTGAAAAAATCGGTCAGCTTCTGGAGGAAATCCAGTCAGATCTCTACAATACCGCAATGGAACGGATGAGTGACCAAACCCGAAATGTTGACAGCTATGATGAATTTCAGAAAGAGATTGAAAAGGGCGGATTCATATATGCGCATTGGGACGGAACGCCGGAAACAGAAGAGAAAATCAAACAGGATACCAAAGCGACCATTCGCTGCATACCGCTTGATCGCAGCGGTGAAACCGGAGAGTGCATGGTAACCGGTGAACCGTCTGAAGGACGCGTCCTGTTTGCACGGGCTTATTGAGATTTCAACTGAAAAGAGCTCAAGTATATGTCTTTAGAACTGCCCGACAACCGATTTCTCAGACTGACCACGCGGGAGCAAAGCCGCCAACTGGATGAGTCTACGATTCAATCGTTTGGTATAGACAGCATTACCCTGATGGAGATTGCGGGTCAAAAAGCTGCCGATGTGATCCGTAATGAAATTAAGGGCGGTGCTTCCGGCATTTATGTCTGCGGAAAAGGGAATAACGCCGGTGACGCTCTTGTTGCAGCACGGTACCTGTCTGAACTGGCCGGGCATTCCGTTACAATCTTATTTGCTGCCGGGCATGATGATTTATCAACGGACACGCAGAGAAATTATGAGCTTATAAAAAAGCTGGCAGATCATGGCGCACCCGTCACGTTTCTGACCGATACTAACTCAGTTTCCTGGAGAGACTTTGACTACGCGGTAGATGGGATGATTGGCACCGGCCTCACATCAGACCTTCGCCAGCCGATGTCTGACCTGACGGACAGCCTCAATCAGGCAGATATACAATCATTCGCGATGGACATTCCTACAGGATTGAACTGTGATACCGGCAAAATTCTGGGAACGTGTATACAGGCAGATCACACCATCACCTTTGGAACGAACAAAATTGGCTTTTACCTTGATGACGGTCCATCCGTTACCGGCACCATTACGCTTGCAGACCTGCCGTTTCCCGGCTATTTGAGGAAGCACAGAGCTGTTCTGATCAACAAAGATCTGATGAAGGAATTCAACGTTCAAACCTCAGGCGCAGCGCATAAATATGAGAAAGGCACCGTTCATATTATCGCCGGATCAAGGGGAATGACCGGGGCCGCTATTATGGGTGCAAAAAGCGCCTGGAATGCCGGTGCAGGCGCCGTGATTCTTTACTCTCCTAAAGATCTGTTGCCCATATATGAAAAGACACTTCCTGAAATCATTAAAGTGCCTGTTGGCGACGAGGGTGACGGAAATTTTACATCTGAATGTACAGACACTATTTTGGATAGGGTTAATGATAAGAAAGGCGTTGTACTCATTGGACCCGGTCTTGGACTTGCTGAGGCCACCCGGGAATGTGTGCTTGAGCTTCTCAAAACCATTGATCAGCCGGTCATACTTGATGCTGACGGACTCTCAGTTTGGGAGAATACCTGTAGTAAAGATTTTGACAAATCCCGGTGGATTCTTACTCCCCATCCGGGAGAACTAAAAAACTACCTTGGAATTGACAGACTAAAGAATTCTGAATGGATGACGACAATTGAAGAACTGCCTCGTGACCTGGGATGCACACTCCTGTCCAAGGGACATCCAACCGTACTGGCGACGCCAGACAACGGACTATATTTGACAGGCTATGATACACGAATATTCTCAAAAGCAGGGTTTGGCGACGTGCTGGCGGGAACAATTGCCGGCAAACTGGCTGTAAGTCATATGGCGAACCAGGCAATTACCGATGCGCTGATATCCAATTTTAATGCTGCAGAAAAGCACCACGATCCGCAACCGGGCGATATTTATGATAGGTAAAATTATTTCATTCCTCGCAAAAAGAAAGTATATGGTTTATTTTCTCTTTATTGCGATAACAATCGTCACCCTGCTGCTTACTCTATTACCCCCTGACAATTTTCAGGGAAGATCTCTATTCAGCTACGATAAGATCGGCCATTTCCTGATTTTTTTTGGCTGGAGCTTCATGTTGGGTTTTTCATTAATATTGTATAGCAGAAAAGAGGCTCCGCTGCTATTCATTTTCATCGCGGGTACCGTTTTTGGACTCTCGATTGAATATTTGCAGGAAATAATGTCGTATGGGCGCAGCGCCAGTTTGAGAGATGCAGCCGCCGATTCAGCTGGTACACTAACGGCAGTCATCCTGTTGTGGTGGATAAAAACAAAGTATCGAAATTACTTACAACCTATTTTATCCAAAAATACTACGAAGAGTCGGAACACGTTGGAAACTTAGCAGTAAAACATGTATACTGCACATGTTACTATTAATAAATCATCTCACTATTATGGATCGTAAAAAACCAGAAGCAGATTTAAGAAAATATTATACTGTATTTCTTCAGCTGGGAATGATTGTCGCCCTTGCGATATTTATTCTCGCTGTTAAAGTCGATTTAACAAGCGTACAGCCTGACGAGTATACGTTAGATGAACAGGATGTTGTTGAGATGGAAGAGATTATTCAAACCGAACAGATCGAAACTCCACCACCCCCTCCACGTCCACCTGTCCCGGTTGAAGTTCCCAACGATGAAATTATCGAAGATGTGGATATTGACATATCTGCCGATTTTGATCTTGACGATCGTATGTCAATGCCTCCTCCACCTCAGAAAGAAGAAGAACCTGAAGAGGATTTCTTTGTTGTTGTTGAAGAGATGCCCGAACTGATTGGCGGTCTTGCATCTATTCAAAGCAATATTAAATATCCTGAAATGGCTCGAAGAGCCGGAATTGAGGGCAGGGTTTATGTTCAGTTCATTGTTAATGAAAAAGGCGAAGTAGAAGACCCTCGTGTCATCCGCGGTATTGGCGGCGGTGCAGATGAAGAAGCACTCCGTGCAGTACGACAGGCCAAGTTCCGACCCGGAATGCAGCGCGGACGACCTGTACGTGTGCAGTACAGTTTACCTGTTGTTTTCAGGCTTCAAAACTGACATTTATTTTCTTTTAAACACTATAAGGCTTGCTGAGTTATCAGCAGGCCTTTTTTGTTTCAATCAGTTCCCTATTCCCGAAGCTGCACCTTCCTCCAGGTTTATCCGAACTTTCGAGCCATAAAACTGATTACTACTCTATTCCAAAGCCATCTAATCACAGGCGTTTAATTCACAGTCATTTATGAATACAAATTGGATTATCTACGGCCTGCTGTTACTTGCTTTTCTTGTAATAATGAACTTCGTGGGCCCTCTTAAAGGAACCACTAATTCCGATTTTCCTGCCGAACATCAGCCCCGCGACTCAAATCCTTTACCAGCTTGTTCCGATTCACCAAACTGTGTACGTCTTTCAGTTCCATTTGAAGCTGATTCAAACACATTGATGGCCTCTTGTATTACTGTTCTCGAAGAGATGGGCGCCGAGACTATAGACTCTGATTCACAATCCCTTCAAATAGATGCAGTATTTCAAATAGCTCTTTTCGGTTTTCGCGATGATTTTTCTGTACGTCTCTCAGACGATGATACTACAGGCGAAACAATTCTGCATCTGTCAAGTAGCAGCTGTGACGGCCAGAGTGATCTTGGTGTAAACCGGCGGAGAGTCAATGAATTTCTAAAATCGGTTCAAGCTGAAAATTAAACAATAAAACCCTATTTCTTGTGTCTAAACTATCTATAAGTATTGGTATTCTCATGATCATTCTTGGCGTCGGCTCCTTTGTGCTCACAGGCGCTGCCAGTGCAACAGCTTTAATCCCCGCTTTTTTCGGTATAGCATTCATTGGCCTTGGCGTGTTGGGCATCAATAAGGAGGCGATGAGAAAGCATGTAATGCACGCCGCCTTATTGCTCGCCATTTTGGGCATTGGCGGCTCGTTTGGAGGATTGATAAACGTATTGAGTGTTCTGGGTGGAAGCGAATTAGAACGCCCCAGTGCGGCATACGCTCAGGCAATCATGGCGCTGATCTGTATATATTTTGTTATTGCCGGGGTCAGATCATTCATTAACGCAAGAAAAAACTCGGATTCAGAAGCTGGCGTCCAGGGTGTAGGGTAAGGCTGTTTCAAACTTGTCATAGCCACTTCAAACCGTACCGAATACCGCTTGAAAAAAAGATGTTCATTTCAAGAGCTGAGCTGTTTTAAGAAGGCTTTGCCCTAAATACGGGATGGCTTCTATAAATGCTTACATACGATCCCTGCTTGAGCGACAAAATCTATTCCTCCTTAAAGATATCCTCAATCAGATGACCATATTTGTCTACGATTACCCTGCGCTTAACTTTTAGCGTTGGTGTAAGCTCACCGGTTTCAACTGAAAATTCCTGAGGCAGCAACCTGAAATCCCGGATCTTTTCGTATGAGGCCAGCTCTTTTGAGAAGCTGCGGACCTCTTTACTAAACAGGTTTATAATGGACTCTTTTTTGAGCAGTTCTTCAATGGCACTGTAGCTGATATTATTCTGCTTCGCATGCACCTCAAGCGCCTCAAAATCAGGCACTATTAAAGCTGCCATATACGCCTGTTTCTCGCCCACCACCACAAGCTGGTCAACCCATTTACTCGTTTTAAACATATCCTCAATCGGACCAGGATAAATATTTTTTCCGCCGGCATTTACGATCATATGTTTGATCCGGTCAGTGATCTCAAGCCGCCCGTTCACAAACCGGCCCACATCACCCGTATGGAGCCAACCGTCACTATCAATCATCTCCTGCGTTGCCTCCTCGTTTTTCCAGTACCCTTTCATGGTATTGGGCCCGCGATTTAAGATTTCTCCGGGTTCTGATGTTAAATCTGACGGATACTCTTCTCCGCTCAGGGTTGCGATTATCTTATTGTCCTCAAGCCGCTGAATTCCAACTGTAACCCCGTTTATTACCTTGCCGACGGTTCCCATTTTCTCATCACCGTACCTGTTACAGCACATCACGGGTGACGTTTCTGTGAGTCCGTACCCTTCCAGAATATTGAGGCCGGCTGACATAAAAAAAGCGCCGATCTCAGACGGCAGCGCTGCTCCGCCCGATACAAAAAATTTGATATTCCCACCTGTTCGCTCTTTCAGCTTATTGAATACAAGTTTATCTGCAATTGACTTTTGGAGGCTCACGATACCGCGTTTCCCATGCCAGTACTTTTCACCTACGATCAGCGCCCAGTTAAATATAGTCTGCTGAATGGCGCTGCCCTTCTGTACATTTTTGGTCACAAGATTGTAGATTTTTTCGAAGAGTCTTGGAACACTCACTACAATTGTCGGGTGTGCTTCCAGCATATTTCGGGCAACTGTATCTACGCTTTCAGCATAGTAAATTTCCGCGCCACCCGCCATCATGGCGTAGTACCCCGCTACTCGCTCAAAAGAGTGGCACAGTGGTAAGAAAGAGAGGCACCGGTCTGTATCATTGATAGAAATCGCCTCATGAGCAGATTTCACATTACTCACAATATTTCGATGGGTTAGCATGGCCCCTTTTGGCTGGCCTGTAGTACCCGAGGTATAAATCAGTGTAGCCACATCCTCCGGAGACGTTTTCTTGATCCGGCTTTTCAGCTCTTTTGCATGCTGCGGCTCTGCTTTAGACCCGGCAGTGCAAACAGTATCGAAAAGTTTTACGTAATCATTCTCGATATATTCCTGCACTTTAGGCTCGTCAAATGCTACGATCTGGGTAAGGTCTTCGCACGCATCAAACACCTGAATAGCTTTTTTAAGCTGAATACCGGTTGACACAAAGAAAAGTTTTGCTTCCGAATCTTTCAGGATATACTCGCACTGTTTAGGAGGCAGCGTTGCATAGAGTGACACATTAATTGCTCCCACTATCTGGGTAGCGAGGTCAACAACCGCCCACTCATATCGGTTTTCACTCAGGATAGCTACCCGGTCACCTACTTCTATGTCCTGATCGATCAGATAGCAGGCTATGGATGTCACATCTTCTTCAACCTCTCTCCATGTGATAGACCGATAGGATTCATCCGCAGTGGGTTTATACGCGAACGCTGTTTTATCAGAATTTTTGTATTTTGAGACAACATTCTGATACAGTTCGGTGAGTGTTTCGAAAGCAACGATTGTAGGCATAGCAATAATTTTTTAATGTATGGTAGACTACACATAAGATAGCCGATTTCGTTAGATTTAAAAGAACCGGTTCCAAATGGTGTAGTAAGTGTTTTCTCATCACGCATCACCGGCCACCGGATGAGTTTTAAAACATTTACAAGCTCGGCTTTCACTACCTGAAATATTATATACGACAGAAAAAATAAGAACGTTTTTGGACAGATCGTTCATCGCTTTTTAATGGTTAAAAACTTTTTACTATGGCACATCCCGCCCACGAAGATACAATCGAATTAGTAAAGGAAATCTTTCGCACCTATCTGAAAGAGAGAAATCAACGGCAGACGCCCGAACGTTTTATGGTGCTGGAGGAGATCTACAGGTCTGAGGGCCATTTTGATGCAGACGATATCTTTTTCAACATGAAAAATACCGGAACAAGAGTATCGCGTGCCACCGTGTATAACACTCTCGATTTGCTGATTGAGTGCGGCCTTGTACAGCGCCAGCAATTTGGCAAGAATCAATATTACTATGAACGATCGTACGCGTATCAGCAACACGATCACATGATATGCAAGAAATGCGGCGTTGTCATAGAGTTTTGTGATCCGCGTATCCTTGAGATACAAAACCTGATGGAGCAGATCTATGATTTCAATATCGAAGGGCACTCACTGCATCTCTTTGGCACGTGTAAAAATGAAAAAGATTGTAAGAGACGACAAAAGGCTGGGGATAAAATCAAGAGCCTGTCAGATGCCTAAATGTACGCTATATCGCCCTGAAGTGGAATTATAAAATCTTACTTATGCTGATGCATGCAGTCAGTTATAAACGCTGGAATTTTTAATAAATTTACGGGCAGCCCAGCGGCTTCCCATCCATCCCATAATCATTGCGAGTACCACAACCCCGCCAATAAGGAAATACCATCGGCCAAACGGCCAGCTGAGCACCCCCAGCTGAGAGATATTTTGTGGAATGAACCAGTCGAAAAGCAGGTAGATTAATCCGGCTGCGGCGCTTCCGGCAATTAAGCCCTGTACAATTCCTTCTACTAAAAAAGGGCGTCGAATAAACCCGTTTGTTGCCCCTACCAGTTTCATCGCCCTGATTAAATCGCGCTTTGCATAGATCGTCAGCCGGATGGTATTGAAAACGAGAATCATAGCAATTAAAAGGATGAAGGCACCAAGGGCAGCACCACCCATGGCCAGTTGATCTGTGCGCGTCTCAAGAAGCTGCAGGAGCGCCAGGTTAAAACGAACCTCATCAACACCATTTAAATTTCCAAACGACTGAGCTACAGAATCTACCTGAGCTACCGATGCTTCGTCTGACATTCTCAACCGAAATGAAGCGGGTAAAAAATTGAGATCTGCAAGCGCCTCACCGCCCATTCCAAATTCCTGCTGAAAAACTTTAGATGCACTATCCTTGGATATGTAGGTCAGTTCTTCAACAAAGTGAGTTGACTCTATGCTACGCCTCAGTTCATTTGTTGACTGGCTGTCAATATTATCGAGAAAGACTTCGACCTCAACCTGTTCACGTAGCAGCTGGGAAACTTCATAGGCGTTAAATCCGATCCTGGCAAGAACGCCAATTAAGAGAACCGCCAGAAACAAGGAAAAAATAGAGGTAAACGCCGCAAGCCGGGCTCTTGAAAGTCCGGCAAGCCCTTCTTTTATCAAATATCCTACACTCATCTGCTCAAATTAATTTGTGAATAAAATACGTAAGCCGAGAATAAACCTCTGTTCAGGCATCGGGTATCCTACCGTTTCAAAGTACCCCCGCTGGGTTACCCGGTCAAATATATTCTCCCATCTTAAAAGCACCATAAACCATCGGATTCTCGCGGACACATCGATATCAACACGGCTGTATTGCGGATTCAGTAATTCCTGGGTTCCCTGCTGCCATCGGTTTAACGGGGCGATGTATTCCGCTGATCGCATGAAATTTGGAGAAAACATCCCGACCAGTCCGGCTTTTACAAATGTTGCCCGATCAAACAGGTAGTTTTTCCAGTACAAGCTTCCTTTCAGCCACATCCTGTCACCTGAGTTCTGTAGTCCAAGATTTACAGGATTATCAGACGTTGATGACTCAAATGTCTTGTAGGTTGCAGACGCCATTCCCTCAAAGAGAGGCGAATCCAGGTTAAGTGTTCCAGTAGCGGACATGGATGTATATGGATCAATGTTTTCAAAAACCTCCACCGGCTGGCCCGTTCGGTTCACAAACACACCCTGCTCCACACGGCGAACGTCCACGCGGCCGTCCAGTGAAAAGTAACTCCCTAAACCCACTGTTGCCTTTGCGCCGGCTGTAAGTGACTCTTCGTTCAACAGATCGCTATTGCCTGAAAATGTATCACTTTGCCAGTAGAGTGCCTGCAGGTCCGGTGATTCGCTGGCATATCCGCCAAATGCAGAAACGTCCAGCCCCGTAAGGAGACGCCAGCTCAATCGTCCACCTGCTTTTACTTCATATCTCGAATCGTTCCTGATAGTTCCCCCTCCGGTGACTGAAAGTTCAAGGCGCGGTCCAAAGTTCAGTGCACCGGTCATGTTCCCCTTTACACCGAGCCACTCATTTTCCATCAGCTGGTCCGTTCGGTTTGATAGTATAAACGGCCGTGCCGTCACAGCTGCTGTTGCTCCGCCTTTTTTTAGTGTTTGCCGGGCATAAAGTTCAATATTTCGAAAGTCTGTGGCAACCGAATCTGCACTGTAGGTCAGTGACCGTTCATTTGTTTGGTAGTGAAATCCAAACTCAGTTTGCACAGCTCTGCTGGAATCACGCCGATAGTGGGTTTGCACATAGATATCTTTTGATGACTCATCAGAGATGGCTCCCCGCTCGTTAGGAGTGGCAATAAACGGGTTGAACGGAAAGAGTGAGGGATTATTCAACACATAACCAAACGACTGTTGCTGCTCCATAGAGTTCGTAATATAGCCAGCCCGCAGCAACCACTTGCCGGAGAGCTGATGATATCCCCTGAACAAAATCTGATTACCTTCAACGGCACTCCGGCTGTAGCCAATTCCATCGCGCCGATCCCAGTAGGAGAGCTCAAGATTTGTCCCGGGCGCTACGTTGTGCGTAGCTGCAAATTCAAGATTCCGAAAATTGTAGTTGCTCTCATCAAAGTTCAGGTATGTTCTCGGCTGAACAAGGTAGTGATCCCTGAGGCGAATCGCTGTCATGAACTCAGGGCCGTACGATGCCGTGTTCATCTTTTGTATTTTATGAACCGGTACACGGTTCCAGTTAACGGCGCCGGTTAACGGATCATTAATCTGAAGGCCATCCAATTCAGTTTTGAAATGCCTGTTTTCAAACGTATGCATCTGCACGGCATCCATCCGGCCAAGCGTTCCTGTTCTGTAGGTAAACGCTCCGGGATACCTGTAAAATCGCTGAGTAAGACTCAGCGTATTAACCCAGCGGAGCGTACTGTCAGTCTCGATAGTCTTAAAACCGGGCTGATTTTCGTACGTCCACACCTGAATGATAACAGGCTCTACCTCTTCTTCAGACTCCTGCTGCATCATGGATTGGAGCGTATCAGCACCAGCCGTATCAAACGAAATGGAGTCGGCAGGGGTCACCTGCTGTGTGGTATCTTGCGCAACTACCGAGAAGAACAGAATATTTAGTAACAGAGTAATCACGAATAAACCGGGGTCAGATTATATGGATACGATTCAATTCCGGCCAGCTGTCTCCGAACCGTTTCAAGGACAACCGCTGTCGTCCGCTGCTTATTGATTTCCCTGTCGTCGGTAAAAATGCCTTTCAAGGCAAAGTGATTATCTTTAGTCCAGAATCCCATCCAAACGGTGCCAACAGGTTTTTCTCTCGTGCCGCCACCCGGCCCGGCAATTCCGGTTGTGGCAATGCCAATATCGGCTCCAGATATCTCTGCAACGCCTTTGGCCATCTGCAGTGCAACAGGTGCGCTGACAGCCCCGAATTCTTCAATATCGGACTCATTTACCGAAAGCTGTCCGATTTTTACAGAGTTAGCATAGGCAATAACTCCGCCAAGCATGTATCGGCTGCACCCCGGTATATCGGTAAGTGTATCAGAAACCCGCCCGCCGGTACAGCTTTCCGCCACGGCAATTGATTTTCCCCGGACTACAAGCAGTTCTCCGAGTACTTCGGCAAGGTCGCAGACTTTTCCCTCACCATAGATTACATCTCCGGCCTTTTCAAGAATCATAGATCTGAACTTCTCCATTTCTGATTCCGCCTTCTCACTATCATCTCCCCGATATCCAACCCGTACTTTCACTCCGCCGGCATTTGGCAAAAAAGCAACGTCAAGGCCGTTTTTCAGATACTTACTCAGATCGCCAATCACCTCATCGCTGAGTGTGCTTTCGGGAACACCTGCTGTGTGAAAATAACGGAGCGAGCGAACCTTTCGGCTTGGGAACTGACTCTCGAGCCGAGGTGTGATTTCATTCTCAGCCAGATACCGCATTTCGTGTGGAACTCCCGGTAGTACAGCCATCGCGTGTCCATCTTCTTCTATCCACAAGCCGGGAGCCGTCCCTTTTTTATTAAAGAGAACGCTGCAATTTTCTGGCACAAGTGCCTGATCAGCATTGGATTGACTGAATGTAAAACCACGCACTTCGAATACCTTTTTTATATGATTAAGCACATTTTTATTCACAATAAGTTTCGTATCAAACATATCCGTTATTGCTTTTTTTGTAATATCGTCGTGTGTGGGGCCCAGGCCGCCCGTTACCACCGTAATATCAGCAGCGCTAAAACTTTCCCGCATTTTTCCGATAAGAAGGTCGTAAGCGTCAGGCAGCGTCATAACTTGTTCAACCTCAAATCCCTGCTCGTTCAGATAACGGCCGAGCCAGGATGCATTGGTGTTAATAGTATCGCCAATGAGAAGTTCGTTGCCTATTGAGATGATATGAGCTGTTTTCATGGATTAGAAAATAGGAGTTTGTTATGCCTTGATGAAATTTGTTAGTAAAAATCTTCCTAACAACTTTGCTCATACACCGTTACCTTTGTGATGTGAAAAGTTTACCTAACATATTAAGCAGTTCCCGGCTGATACTGGCCCCCATATTTTTCCTGCTCTTTATACAGGAAGATCTTTTATGGAGAGGCATCAGCCTTCTTGTATTCACAGTTGCAGCATTAACAGACTTTTTTGATGGATATTATGCTCGAAAATTCGGGGTTGAGAGTACGTTAGGAATCTTTCTTGATCCATTAGCTGATAAATTTCTAACCTTTGCCGGATTTGTCTGCCTGCCGTTTGTTGATACATCCCAGTTCGTGTGGTGGGCAATTATACTCATCGTGATTCGCGATGTCACGATTACACTGCTCAGGATCTATTCCGATCGCCAGGGAATTGTGATGCAGACCCGTAAAACGGCCAAAATAAAAACGGCGACCCAGATGGGCTACCTCTACCTGGCATTATTACTGGGTTTCCTGATTTTAATTCCCGGAACAACAGCCGACGTAGTGCGCACAATATTCAGCACAAATATCCTTTACTGGGGACTCGTTGCCGTTACCGCCATTACCGTGTATTCCGGAGTCGAGTATTTCTATGTTAACCGAAATCTTTTCTCTTCATCTGAATGACCCCAAATAAGGCCGTTCATTCAACCAAGCTGATACTCGGAACGCTGTTTGGCGCCGGGTACATCACGAAAACACCCGGTACACTGGGAAGTTTGCTAATTCTCCCGTTTATCTATGCAGCTTATATCTGGTTTTCTTTATTGGGGGTAGCCATTCTCACATTCATTGCATCACTCCTGTCGTTGTGGACGGCCCCGGCGGCCATTGAGGAACTTGGCGAAGATCCCGGCGAATTTATTATGGATGAGTGCGCAGGTCAGGCTCTGGTATTTGTGGGGATCCTCACATTTGATTTTAAACTGAACGGTGTCAATCTCTTTTTGGGATTCTTATTATTTCGACTGTTCGATATTATCAAACCGTTAGGGATTAAGCGGATGGAGAAATTCCATGGAAAATATGGTATATTATTTGATGATCTCCTTGCAGGCATCTATGCATCTGTGGGGTTGATAGCCCTGTTGTCACTCCTGCCACTATTAATTTAGTAAGGAGCTTTAAAAAATCATCCGGAGATCAAATACAAAAGAAAAACGTTGAAGACGCATTATCAAATGATCGATACAGAAAATAGTTATACAATTATAGATAAAGCATTCTCCAGAGAACTTGCTGGACTTTTACTGGATATTAACGCAGTTTTACTCCGCCCAAACGATCCGTTTACGTGGTCTTCGGGCTGGAACTCTCCCATTTATTGTGATAACAGGCTCACTTTTCGATATCCGCCTATACGGAAAAAGATCGCACAGGCGCTGATATCTATAATTGAAAACGAGCTTGAAACACCTGATGTCATCACAGGTACCGCAACAGCCGGAATCCCGCACGCTGCATGGGTAGCCGGCAGCATGGACCTGCCTCTTGCCTATGTTCGGGCAAAAGCAAAAGCTTACGGATTAGGAAATCAGATCGAAGGTGGTGTTGACAAAGGTCAGTCCACAATTGTAATAGAGGATCTTATCTCCACCGGCGGCTCTGTAATATCTGTTGTAGAGGCACTCAATTTCATTGGTGCCAACACAAGCGCCATCCTTGCAATTTTTACGTATGGATTTGATAAAGCCAATCAAAAAATTTCGGCCCATAATATACCTGTATATACTCTCACCGATTACAATACGTTGATTGACGTAGCTCTTGAAAAAGGAGCTGTACAAAGCGACGATATTAAACTTTTAAACAGCTGGCGTACCCACCCCGAAAAATGGCCAAACTAAATCAGAACGACTCAGCACTTCCTTTTGCAGCTGCGGTAACCGCAATGAGTCTGGGAACGGGAAAACGGTTGATACGAAATTTTAGTTACTACAAGCAAACTCACACTGAATCTATTTCGCGGCAAACCTGTCTTGATATCTACCGGGAGCTTAGATTCAATGTGTTCAGCCTTCAGAATCTTTATCTTGATGATGCCAGAGCGGATTCTCACGGCTCGTTTAAGGTGATAATTGCCAAACAGATTCAGGATAATCTCGAAGAGCTGCATCGAAAAGTTCTTTTTTTTGATACGGATGATATAGTTTACATGATCCCCGTTCTGGATCAGCTTCGGGTATTCTGGTCAGATTCATCAGAGCCGGAATTTTATGAGAACAACTTGCCTAATCGTCTGGATGAACGCATTATCCCGCTCCTTTCTGAAATTGAGCACCATCTGAAGAAATTACCGGAAGTGAGCAACTCTTAAACTTATTTTTAAACTCAACGGCCGAATATTTTAGCACCCAGCAGTAAGCACACGTTTCTCAAAAACCATATTATGATCTCCAAAAAACTTCTGTTCTTATTTATTCCCGTCTTTTTACTTTCCGCCTGCCTCGATTCAACAAGCCCGGAATTTGAAGAGTATGATAATACGGCTGATTTAGAATTCCTTGAGGAGAATGCACAGCGCGACGACGTAACTGTTACCGAAAGCGGCCTGCAATACCGGCTTATAGAGGAGGGTGACGGTATTCTCCCCACGGAGGAGTCAGTCGCCGTTTTTAATTTTATCGGCAAGTTTTTTGACGGAGAAGAGTTCAACAATACATTTGATTCGGGGCAACCAGCTGTTGTTCGTGTGAATGCACTACCTCCCGGCCTTGAGGAAGGATTACAGCTAGCCCCTATCGGTAGCAGATATGAATTTGTTTTACCACCGGAGCTTGGTTACGGTGATAATCCTCCTGCAGGATTCCCCCCGGGTGCCGTGCTCATTTTTGAGCTTGAGCTGCTGCACAGTAGTAACTACGACGCTGTTTTTCTGGATGAAAACGCACAGCGCGATGATATTACAGTAACTGAAAGCGGCCTGCAATACCGAATTATTGAAGAAGGGTCCGGTGCAACTCCCGATTCCACATCAAATGTAAGCCTGGAGTATACAGGAACCTTCATTTACGGTGATACATTTGACACCTCAAGAAACACAGATGGGCCCGCCACATTTAACATTAACGGCGTTATCGATGGATTTGGCGAAGGAATTCAGCTCATGGAGGAAGGAGCACAGTACGAATTTTTCATTCCAGGTGAGTTGGCCTATGGAGATAATCCACCGCAGGGATTGTACCCGAATGCTACCCTCATTTTTGATGTGGAACTCATATCAGTTAATGATTAGCATTTCACCGATCATGTGTAAGCCACTATAAAGCGAAGCTAAACAGTACATGACTGCCACGGCATTTTAATCAGAATCAGATTTATGCCTTAAGATAAGATCATTATCTTGAGGGTTAGAAACTGAAAAGGAATAAGTTATGAGTGATAAGAAATTCTACATCGAAACCTACGGCTGCCAGATGAACTTCGCTGATACCGAGGTAGTCAACTCCATTCTGATTGACGACGGAATGACGCCGGTTCAGTCAGCCGAAGAGGCGGATATCATATTTGTGAACACCTGTTCCATACGTGAGAATGCGGAAACCCGTGTGTGGAACCGCCTCAAAGAATTTCGAGCGATCAAGCGAGAAAAAAAACACCTCACCGTTGGTGTGATGGGATGCATGGCTGAACGGGTCAAAGAAAAAATTATCGATCAGGAACAGCTGGTGGATATTGTTGTCGGGCCCGATGCATATCGCGATATTCCAAATCTCCTTGCAGAAGTGAATGACGGCCGAAAAGCTGTGAATGTACTACTCTCCCTCGAAGAGACGTATGCAGACATTACCCCTGTCCGAACCAGTGATAATGGCCTCACCGCCTTTGTATCTATCATGCGTGGGTGCGACAACATGTGTGCCTTCTGTGTAGTACCGTTCACGCGCGGAAGAGAGCGCAGCCGGCCGATGGAGAGTATTCTGCGTGAAATTCACCAGCTCAGCGATCAGGGCTACAAAGAAATTACACTTCTCGGGCAAAACGTAAACTCCTATCAGTATCAGGATATTGACTTTACTCGGCTTATGGATGAAGCCAGCAAGGTAAATCCCGAAGTCAGATTCAGATTTTCCTCGCCTCACCCTAAAGATTTTCCGGAACCCCTGTTGCACCTGATAGCCAAGCGGCCTAATCTTTGCAACTATATACACATTCCCGCTCAGGCGGGAAGCGACTCCATGCTGGAGAGGATGCGAAGGCCTTATACCCGTGAACAGTATCTAAAACTCACCAGGCGCATGCGTGAGATTATTCCCGGTGTTTCGCTGTCGACTGACATTATCGCCGGATTTTGCGGTGAAACGGAAGAGGAACACAACGCCACTATGACGTTAATGGCTGAGGTAGAATATGATCTTGCGTATATGTTTGCTTACAGCGAACGTGAGCGTACGCTGGCTCATCGAAAATATGAAGACGATGTGCCTGAAAAGGTGAAAAAGCGCCGGCTGTCTGAAATCATTTCACAACAGATGGAGATTCAGGAGAAGCGAAATAAGAATGAGATCGGCAACGTACACCTTGTTCTGGCCGAAGGAAAAAGCAAAAAATCCGATCAGCAGCTCAGCGGCAGGTCTGATACCAACAAAATGGTCGTATTTGATAAAGAGCACTATCAAAAAGGAGATTATGTTGCCGTAGAAATCAGGAAGTGTACCTCAGCTACATTAATTGGCAAACCTATCTACAAAACCACAACACAGGAGTTTTTCAGTAAAGAAGCAGTTACTGTATAAAAACGAAAATACGGCTATACTTCTTAAGGCCCAGCGCTCAAAATATTTTTTTGGAGATTCTGTTTTCCCGATAAGGTTCGATTTCTTTGGAGAAGCAGGGGACACTCATTAAGAATTCACATCTTGACGTGTGTTTAGTTATTTCACCAGTATCATTTTCTGGGTGGCCGTAAATCCGGCCGTTTCCAACCGGTAGAGATAGACGCCGCTGGCGAGCCGACCGGCGTCAAAGGTTACCTGGTGGCTTCCGGCGGAAAGCGGTCCGTCGACTAACGTCTGCACGCTTCGTCCCATCAAGTCATAGATCACCACCCGAGCATAACCGGCTACAGGCAGATCGAAATTTATAAGGGTAGAGGGATTAAACGGGTTGGGATAGTTTTGATTGAGACTGAAGTGACTATGCAGATCATCTTGCAGGTTCAAATTGGTTGGAGTATATACATCCGCAGGCCCCCTATATTTAAAGTTGTACTGTGTAGCCCTTCTGAAGGCCCGAGAAACCTGCGCACCTTATCCAGTAAGCTTTCTTCAATAAAATTCAGCGAAGAAATCATCCTCCGGCCACTCCGAAATACCATTCAAAACAGATCTCAGATCCGGACGTGGGCCGGGCGGGGATTGATTCATCAGAATAGCATAAGACACCCCGTTCGACATCCGCCAGATATCTGCAAAAGCTCCATCTGCCAACCCGGCATGATGCCAGTTTAGTCCATCCGAAGCCGGTATTATACCCCAAAATTTTGCATAATAGCTGCCTCCGGGTGAATAGAAATCCGGACGTTCAGTCATCAATTCTATCGTTTTAGTGGTTAATATCGGCCCTAATCCGGCTTTGCCTTCTATGGCATTCAGCAATCTCATCAGGTCAACAGCTCTGCCGATCCAGCTACCCGAAGCACCGTAATAATCCATCGAACCATCATCTATATCAGGGCGGTATCCGTTTGCCCTGTGGTACCGTACTTCGTTAGGTTCCCGGTCTCCAAGCGCTGCCTTTCCAAATTTTACATTCGTGACTCCGGCGGGTTCGAACAAATTGGCCTGCACCCACTCCTCATAGTCTGTTCCGGTTATATGTTCAATAAGCAAACCAACAACCTGCGTTGCATAATTGGTGTAGGAATATTCGATACCCGGATTGGCAGCAAGATTCACACTTCGCCCATAGCGAAACATTTCAGCATCATTCCGTACTCCCAGCTGGGACACCGCACGCCACACTTCATTATCCACATTCCGGTTAGAATTCCATCCCCCGGAATGCGTCAGCAGTTGTTCCAGGGTTATATCAGCCAGCCGTGGATCTTCACTCTTCCCACCTATAACCGGCAGATGGTCGAGAATTTCAAATGGTTTGTCATCAAGATGAAGCAGCCCTTCTTCCAAAAGCATCATTGTCGCTAAGGAGGTTATGGGTTTCGAGACACTCCCATATCTGAAAATTGCAGACGGCTCAACCAGAGACTGATCTTCCGGATCGGCGTAGCCATATCCACGAGTATGAACCAACTGTCCGTCTTTTACCACAGCAACAGAAATACCTGGAATATTATGCTGGGCCATATAGTTTACAACCGCACGGTCTATATCCGCCAGTTGATAAGAACTATATCCATTACCCCGGAATACCTCAACCTGAATGGATTCGGATATATCCTTCACCATTACCTGAATTGTGGTTGTACCAGGAGATTTGCCAGTAATCATTCCGCCGGATGTGACCCCGGCAACGGAAGGATCAACGCTAGACCACACGACGGATTGCCCGGCCATAACCTGACCGTTTTTGTTTAAAACCGTAACTTCAGGAGTCAACGTATCTCCCATACCTATAAAGGCATTATCTAATGAAAATAGAATTTGTGAAACGTGCTGAGAAGGCTCTTCCGGTATATTCCCTGTCCCCGAATCCGAACAGGAGATGAATAGTAGAGGTATAATGAGAAGCATCAACATGATACTCCATCGCCCGATTGGTTTTTGATATGATTTATTCATTGCATAGGTCCTCAGAGATTAAAAATTAGTTTCAATTTTGATTCCATTGGCGCTGGTAACAACGTGAGTCGACCCTCTGCACGCTTCGCCCCATCAAATCATAGATTGATATGTGCACATGTCCACCCACGGGGTAGATCAAAGAGTAATGTTGTCAGCATTTTTTCCATATCGCATCCGGAGATTTAGATTTTTTTTAGAATTGCCATCCAATAGATAAATTTTGAATAGCAGCTGACTGTATATGCACTTTTCCAACAAGAAATAGCTCAAGAGGCTTTTGAATTAACCTTATTATTTACCAATACCAGCTTATGAGCTGGTTTTTTATACAAAAGTCATCTTAAGAAGAGCACAACGCCACTATGACGTTAATGGCTGAGGTAGAATATGATCTTGCGTACATGTTTGCTTACAGCGAACGTGAGCGTACGCTGGCTCACCGAAAATATGAAGACGATGTGCCTGAAAAGGTGAAAAAGCGCCGGCTGTCTGAAATCATTTCACAACAGATGGAGATTCAGGAGAAGCGAAATAAGAATGAGATCGGCAACGTGCACCTTGTTCTGGCCGAAGGAAAAAGCAAAAAATCCGATCAGCAGCTCAGCGGCAGGTCTGATACCAACAAAATGGTCGTATTTGATAAAGAGCACTATCAAAAAGGAGATTATGTTGCCGTAGAAATCACGGAGTGTACGTCAGCTACACTAATCGGCAAACCTCTCTATAAAACGACTACTCAGGAGTTTTTCAGTAAAGAAGCTGTTACCGCCTGATATCTAACAAGATTTCAACATGAAACATCCGGGTCCTTTTGGATTGCGGATGTTTTTTTGTCACAATAGTTTTTTTTCTTGAGATAGTCTATGGCCTGTCCCTCAATATTTGAGTTATCATATAAACTTTATACATAGAACATTCTCGGCATCCGGGTGTCTTAACCCGAAACTGATATCCTGTCATGCCCCGGCTCAGTAATTAAATATTTCAGTATTTCACCAGGTATTTTATCAATCGGGCTTTCCGGCAGTTTCGCACCAATACTCACGATCTCTCCTGCAACATCCCTTAAGATAGAGCTTTCGGAATCTTCAAGAATAATTCGCCCGCCCGCATTTAAAATATCTTTTGCACCATCGATGCCGTCTTTTCCGCCACCAGAAAGAAATACCCCCAGCACTTTTCCGTGATAGGCCTGCACGGCTGAGCGCAGGAACATATTTGTCGACGGCCTGCACTGATGCTCTTTAACACCGCGGTGCAAACTGATCACCTGACGGCTGCCTTCCTCGCGAACAACTGTATGATAGCCACCCGGAGCAATATAGACCTGCCCCGGTAGCAGAGCGCTGTCATTCGTTGCCTCCCTGACGTGCAGGTACGTCACGTCATCAAGTTGCCTTGCAAGCTCCTCGGTATAGATTTTTGGCATATGCTGAACTACCATAATAGGTACAGGCATTTTTGACGGCAATTTTGAGAGTAGCTGAAACAATCCGGGAACTGCCCCCAGACATCCATGCACCGATATCAGGCCGTAGTTCAACTTGTAATCGCGGCCGCTGCCGGCCGGCGTATTGTAAGCGTTGATTTCCGTATTTAAGAATTGCCGATCTGGGTTGATCTGCCCGATCCGATTGAAATTCAGCCTCGGTACAGCCCCTACTATTGGAAAGACACGTTTACGAAAGTGTTGAGTAGCAAGGACGAGCCCGATTCGCTGGTCTGGTTTTGTAATAAAATCTACTGCACCCTGCCTTAATCCAGTCACAGCAACCTTGGCACCTTCTTTATTCCGGGTTGTTAACAATGCAACCGGTAGTTGTGGCAACATGGTTCGAATACGACTGAACAATTCCATTTCTTGTGAATCTACAGACGGTACAGCAAGCAGCAGAAGATCTGGCATTAGTCTCTTAACGTCAGAAATGGCATCATCCTCATTTGCAAAGGCAGTCGCTCCTGAGAGAGTTACCCCTTTGGCGTTGCGCATCATACTCGCCATGATCTGCCGCATTAACAACTCAGATTCGATAATCGATACTTTAATTTGGGGTGGACTGTTATTTTCATTCATAATAATCTCTACTCCATTGAATAACTGTTAGTAATAAAGTTAGAGGAAAGCATTCCATACCATTGCATTTAATATTTATGGTATCGGTAAGATTCTGTAATCAATTCCTGTAATGGATATCCCTACACAACCCTCCGTATATAAAAATGATGCCAGCTATGCTTCTTTTAACGGTCTCATTTTCAGTTTCAAGTGATGCTGCTTGCCATCATTTTTAATCTTAATTTTCACGCGTTTTCCCAAGAAGTTTAGTTCTTCACCGTCAAGCGTACCTGCCAGATCACCCTGTTCTAATTTTTCAGGATTTTCAACGGTGATGATATACTCAGTTCCATTTTCGTCAGGCCTATAACGAATCGTGTATCCCGGCCAGTCACTCGAAATAGAGGGACTTAGTTCAAATGACTGTTCTGAAAGTGTAAATCCGAGAATCGATTCCAGGGCTACCCTGTACATCCAGCCACCCGAACCGGTATACCAACTCCAGCCGCCCATTCCTGTCAGAGGTGGCTCTCCATATACGTCCGCGGTAACTACATAGGGTTCTACTTTGTATTGTTGAGCTTCTTCTTTGTTCAACGCGTGGTTTACGGGATTAATCATATTGAAATAGTTAACTGCTTTGCCACCCATACCCAATTCAGCAAAGGCCTTGATCAACCAGAGTGCACCGTGTGTGTACTGGCCGCCATTTTCACGTACTCCGGGGATGTATCCTTTAATATATCCGGGATCTTTTTCAGTTTGATCGAACGGTGGGTAGAGGAGCCTGATCAAACGGTTCTGTTCTGAGATCAGAATCTGTTCGGCTGACTGCAGTGCTGTTTCTCCTTTCTCCATCTGAGCCGCACCCGAGAGAACCGACCACGCCTGCGAAATCGCATCGATCCGGCATTCGATATTTGATGATGACCCCAACGGCGTGCCGTCATCATAAAATGCTCTCAGGTACCATTCGCCATCCCAACCCTCATTATTAAGTCGTTTTTTAAGTTTCGACGCGTGTTTTTTGTACTCGTCGGCTCTTTCGAGATCATCTCTATTACGGCAAACCTTTTCAAACCGGATAAGGATGTCGTAGATAAAGAATCCCAGCCAAACGCTTTCTCCCTTGCCCTGGTCACCAATACGGTTCATACCGTCATTCCAGTCTCCGGCTCCTATAAGCGGAAGCCCGTGCGTTCCGAACTTCAGCGAGATATCTATTGCCCTGCAGCAGTGTTGATAAATACTCTCCTTTTCATCGAGAATTTTTGGTTGCAGATATATCTCGTGCTCATACTCCTCAAGTTGTCGTGCTGTAATGTAAGGTACTTGTTCATCAAGAATAGTATCATCTCCTGTTGACCCGACGTAGAAATCGGTAACATAAGGCAGCCACAATCTGTCGTCTGTTATTTTTGAGCGGATGCCTCTGCCTGTGGGCGGATGCCACCAGTGAAGTACATCCCCTTCTTTAAACTGATGCGCAGCATGAAGCAGAATCTGCTGTCGGGTCAGTTTTGCATCAGCATAAAGTGCCGCCATGGAATCCTGGAGCTGATCTCTGAATCCAAAAGCACCGCCGGCCTGGTAAAATGCCGTTCGCCCCCACATTCTGCATGACAAGTTCTGGTACATCAGCCAGCCGTTCATCAGCATATCCATCGACGGTTCAGGCGTTTCAACCTGAATGCTGCAAAGCCGGGATTTCCAGCTGTTTTTTACACTTTCAAAATCACTGCCGGACAGATCATTTTTCCTGTAATTATAAATCTGTTCAGTCGCTTCCAGCTGCGACCCTGCTTCCCCTTCTGCAAAGATAAACTCAGCCCGTTCACCCGGTTTGAGATCGGTTTTCAGACGGAATACCACACATGGATCAACTGCAACCACCACCCCGTTATCAAGTGGCTCTCCGGATTCCGCCAGCAAAGGTTGACTCAGTGAACGGTTTCGCCCAATGAACGTCATCCTGTTGGTTGTGAAGCTCAAATCTGTTCCTTCCGGAGTTTTAATGACCGATGCGAAAACTGTGCGCCCTGCAAACTCACTGTTGTAGTTGTTTTTTGAAAATATTGTTCGTCTGTCGTCTGATATTTTCTGAATGATGTGCCGGTGTGAAACACTTTTGTCTACACCGAGAACCATTTCAAGATATCTGTAAACAGATAAATGCCGCAATGTGTCACTACTATTTTCAATTGTCAGTACTGAAATTTTAGCGGAATCATTAGTGGGCACATACTGTACGAGCTCCTGCTTTAACTCTTCTGATTGATGCTTAAAACGTGTATAACCGAAGCCATGAACCACTCGGTACGATCCCCGTCCAGGAGCAGGGCCGGCTGTGGGCGACCATAACCGACCTGAATCTTCATCCCTGATATAAAACGCCTCCGATGCCGGGTCCGTAACCGGATCGTTCGACCACCCCGTGAGTTTATTCTCACGGCTGTTTTCGCTCCATGTATAGCCCGATCCTTTTTCAGTTACAAAAAAACCAAAGTCAGGATTTGCGATCACATTGATCCAGGGAGCAGGTGGTAGCTGTGGCCTGCCGGAATCCGGATCGGGTTTTATGACAATGTGATACTCTTCGCCATTTTCTGAAAATCCACCAAATTCATTGAAGAACTTCAAATTCCCGGTACTCTCTTTCGACACGGCTGATTGCACCTCCACTTCATCACTCTTAACATCCCCGTCCGAATTCTGATCATTAGCCATCCATGACTGAACCTTCGAAAGTTCTTTGTCCGGATCTGACATATTCGGGAGTTTGTGCTCGAATACCATGTGAGCTACTGTCAGAATCAAGTTCATATTATCTTCCGATATTTTATCAGACCTCTGTATGAAAATCCCACCTTTTTTATTCATTCTTTCCCGCTCAGAAGACGATTCGATCGCCTGAGAAATAGCCTCTTGCAGCTCATCCACGTAGCTGGGGGCGTGGTCGTTCAAAAAAAGAAGCTCTGTCTCAACGCCTTTGGCACTCCAAAAAGCGTGTGCTTTTAACATCATTCTTACATGTTTAAGCTGATCCGTTTTATTTATTCTGAAAACAACAAGCGGCAAATCCCCGGAAATACCGTACGCCCAGAGATCCTTCTGTTTCTGCCTGTTTTGCCTGATGACTTCTTCATCCGCCCGATATCTGCTGTCTGGATAAAGAATCCAGGACACCAGTTTCTGAAAATAGTGGGCCTGCTTAGATGAAATCCCAATGTGATTCAGCTCTACGGAACTGTAGACATCTGCAAGTTTAAATGCCCTGTCAGCTGCATAACGGTTATCGTAGATATCGGCTAACTGAACCGCCTCATCTCTGGAGTGGGCTAATCCCAGCCCAAACGTGAACTCGGCTTTTTCACCGGGTCCCAGAATCACTTTTTTCCTGAGACTTACAATCGGATCAGACACATTGCCAATGGTACCGTGCAGATTTGTCCCATTGTCCATAGCAGCGGGGTTGCAGGTTGAACGGCCTCTGCCAATGAACCGAGATCGTTCCGTCTCAAACTGAAGTGGCCCGGTTTGATTATCCTGATCAGGTCCTGCAAAGGTATGGACCATCCATAATGGTTTATCATCTGCAGTGCGCGGTCTCCTTTTTACAAGGATTGAATGATGTTCATTCAGGTAGTCGGTCTGCAGAAACAGCTTCGAAAACGTGGGGTGCGACTTATGATCCTGCCAGCCATTCAATACAACTTCGGCATAGCTTGTAACCTCAAGTGTCCGTCTTTTTTGTGAATAATTAGTAAGTGTAAGTTTTCGGATCTCAATCGGATGATCCGGAGATACAGAAACCTGCGTAGTTGTTTCAATCCAGTCATCAACACGGGATGAAACAATTTTCCCATTATGAAACCAGGTGTCATAACGATCTGGTTTACGTTTAACCGGCTGATGCATGGACGACCAAAAGGTACCCGTATCCGTGTCTTTTATGTAGAAAAAGAACCCAAGTGAATCAGTTGTGGGGTCGGGATCCCAACCATTTAGCGTAATTCCGCCACTGGATGACGTCCCCGTTCCAGCATGTGTCATAAACATGGAAAAATTACCATTACCCAGCATGTGCAGCCTTGGTGGAGTTGCATCAAGCTGGTTCATGCCAGCATGTTCTACAACTTGTTCAACTGATTTCTGTTCACCCGGCTCAAGTTCTGCATCAATCGGGTGAGGTTCATTGATCGGTACTCCTCTGGGGATTCGTTCCTGTAATATCAGTTCACAACCCCGGATACGGGGATCGGAGTGAAAATAGTTCTGGACAGACGATTGGTTCAATAAATTTTCAATGGCAATAAGGCTCATTCCGTGGTGATGAACCATGTAGGTTTTAACAATCCGGTAGTTTTCGCCCTCTTTGAGATGGCGTGGTGTAAAGTCAATCGCATCATAGAATCCCATCACCCCGCTTCCCCCCATTTTTTGAAGTCTAATTAGATTATCCAGCGATTTTTTGGGTTCAATCATCAGAGACAGCATGGATGCATAGGGAGCGACCACATACTCTTCAGCAAGCCCTCTTTTAAGACCCAGCCCTGGTGCTCCAAACGTCCTGTACTGGTAGTGCATATCAATATTCAGTAAGCCATACGCACTCTCCGAGAACCCCCAGGGTTTATTCCGCCTTGCTCCATACTCCTTCTGCCATTCAACTATAAACAGTGAGGTGTGGCTTAAAAGTGTTTCGCTGTAGTTGCGCATAAAAAGAACCGGCATCAGGTACTCAAACATTGTACCGCCCCACGACAGCAGTATTTCACTGTGATTCAGATTCGTGAGCCTTCTGCTAAGACGGAACCAGTGCTCAACGGGCACATCCCCCTTTGCGATGGCAATATAGGATGATATACGGGCCTCACTTGCCAGCAGATCATACGTTCCTTCATCAAGCTTCGCTTTTTCCACGTTGTAACCAATGCTGAACAGGCCTCTCTTTTCCAGATATAGAAATGAAAAATCCATCTCATCAATAAATTTTTCACACAAATACGTAATTTCGTCTGCCTGATTTTTCCATTGTTTAAGTAAGTCATACGAAGCCCTATTTTCAGGATCATTTTTCAGAAGGCTCAGCATCTCATTTACCGAAATATCACTGAGGAAATCCGTTTCAAGCGAGCTTAAAATTTTATATTCATTAATAGCTTTTTCAACCATCCGAAGCGGACTCTCAATCCAGAAAAGAAGATTCTGCATCATGTTGTCATCAAGAGTACTGCCCAGCGGCATCAAATCTGCCGAACAAAGTGATATTGCTTCCTCCTTTAACTGTTTTAACAGTTCCAGGGTATGTTCCGGACCATCAGATTTTCTTGTATCTATCTGATCACTCATCTTCGTACAACGCATTACGATTTGCTCATAACAATCCCCCGACAAGCACTCAACTACTTCAGGCGTTTCAAAAATATCCTTAACAGCCATTAGTGTTTCTGTTAGTCCACTCCAGATTTTGCTGTTGATTTTTGGAGTTTCCATCGCTTGTAACACAGCCTGTTTCACAACAATGAGGCTGGCAGCCAGGTTACCGGAGTCAACAGTAGAGATATACTTAGGCGGCAGAACCTCTCCAAGCTTGGTATTATACCAGTTATAAAAATGGCCATTGAACTTTTCGAGCTTATCCAGCGTGTGGAGTGTTTGCAAAATCCGCTCCAGACGTTCACCAAACGTAATGTATCCCATATTGCAGGCAACCTGCGTAGAAACAAGCGCCATCCCAATGTTAGTAGGAGACGTTCGCCCTGCCACCGGAATCGGGGGATCTTCCTGATAGTTGTCCGGCGGCAGCCAGTTTTGTTCCTGATTGACTAATCGTTCAAAATAAAACCAGGTTTTCCGTGCATAAATGCGAAGTCTGGCTGTGTCTTCATCCGAAAGAGGTTGCTCTTTCACAGTAATCGGCCGGCTGACGTACCAAAGATAAACAGGTGCACCCCCCCAAAGAATTACAAATGGAATCACTATCCAGAGTGATTGCGGGGCTGTGGTCAACGCAATGACTAAAATACCTGCAGCAAGAAATACAGAAATTATATTTTTACTGATGTATGAACTCAGTGAGTTTCTGCTGGTTGATTCGGTCTGTGATGCGGTTGTCCATTCCAGCAAATATTTTCTTGATATTAGCAACCTGTAGATAGTTCGTACGACCGCATCGAGTTGAACAAACGCCTGATGAGGAAGTATAATGATCGTAAATATCGCCTGTAACGAGTTGATCTTCAGGTTATCACGAATTTTTCCCATATAAAGTTTCCAGCGTACTCTTGCGGGACGGTTAAGAATGTCGCTGGAAAGACTCACATAGATTGGGAATGCCAGGATTCCAAAGGCTGCTGCTGTCCAGATCAAAGCTGAACCCGGCAGTAAAAACCAACCGGCTATAAAAAAAAACGTCAGGAAAAACGGGTTCAACGAGCGCCTGAGATTATCAAATATTTTCCACTTTGATAACAGGTTAATGGTATTTTTTTCTTTTCCATCCCGTGCCGGAACATTTGAAAACAACCACGACGCAATTTGCCAGTCTCCACGAATCCAGCGGTGGCTGCGTTCGCTGAAAGCAGCATATGTGGACGGATAATCATCAAACAGCTCAATATCAGTGGCCAGTCCGGCTCTCAGATATGTGCTTTCAATAAGATCGTGCGACAATATTCTGTTCTCCGGAAAGTGGCCGGCCAGCACTTTATGAAATGCCTCCAGGTCATATATGCCTTTCCCGGTGAAAATAGCTTCTCCCGTAAGATCCTGGTATATATCGGAAACGGCCGTTGAATAGGGATCTAGCCCAACATTTCCGGAAAATATTTGGGTAAACCAGGTTTTTCTGGAGAATTCTGCAGGAATTGAAATACGGGGCTGGATGATTCCATATCCTTTCGTCACCCGTCTCAAATCTGCATTATACCATGGCCGGTTGAGTGGATGGGCGATGGTACGCACGAGATGCCGGGCACTGTCTGGCGGAAGTTTTGTATCCGAATCGAGAGTGACGATAAAGCGGACCTCCTCCTTTTTCAGTGACTCAATTAATTTTCCCCCAATAAATTTATAGTTCGTCTCACTGTCTGTATCATAGATCAGGCGGTTGAACTCCTCCAGCTTGCCCCGTTTCCTCTCCCAGCCTATCCATTTTTCTTCTGATGCGTTCCACAACCGCTCACGATGCAGAAAGAAAAACTTATCCCCGAAACGGGATGTGTATTCATGGTTGAGTTCGTTTATTGCTTGTTTTGCAGCATCAATAATTTCCTGATCTGCCCTCTCTTCTTTTTGATCCGAATCTCTGAAGTCGGAAAGTAAAACAAACTGCAATGCAAAATCTGGATTCGCAAGGGATCGTATTTCAAGGTTTTCAACCTGCCTCCTAACATCTTGCGGGGAGCTGAACATGGTAGGTACGACTACCATGGTTCGGGCATCGTCTGGAATGCCCTCTTCAAAGTCCATTTTGGGCAAAATCCTTGGCGGAAGAAAAAACGCAAAAAATCGGTTCACTGCCGAAATCGACAGATCAAGTGCTGGAAATAGCGACACCAGAAGAACAGCAATACCAAATGCCGCCGAATGGCCCATAGATCCTGTAAAAAACCAAAGAATCCCCATCAGGATAATGGTATGAAGTATTACGGCCGAAACATACCAGACGGGAGACTTTTCAAGCCTTCGATGTATTCTTTCTTTCAGAGGCATTGAGTATTTCACCCGCTTTGAAAGGTCTTCAAACCCCTCTCCAATCAGAAAGTATCCCACATGATACTTTACGACATCATTGTTATTGAGCCTACTCTCAGCCGATGGGTGAAGATTTTGAGTATACTCCTCTACCATCATAAGAACCTGCTCGGCAACGTCGGTTTCCGACAGGTCCGACCGTCTGCTCAGGCGTTCTACTGCTCGCCGATAGCTGTCGCGGGTTTGAAAATCCATCTCATTATAGCACCCTGCCGGGTCAAGCCTGAGGATCTTTTCTATGACCGAGCACTCCTCAACAAAATCTGACCAATCAATCTCTGAACTGTTTCTGAGGGAAATAACAGCGTTTTGGACGCTTACCTGTAGCCGTGATTCAATTTGAGCCTCAAACCGCATCGCCTCTTCAAGTCGCAGATCAACTTGCTGAAAGCGATAGTTGAACCAGCGTTTCTCTTCGTCAAACAGATTACCAGAAGATTGAAGTTGATTGTACAGCTCCACAAGATAAAACGCGTCTCTTTTAACTTCCGTATTGCTGTTAAACCGGTTTGATAACATGTTCACAGTTACACCGGGTTCTCTGGATTCTCTCGGGTCAAGTTCAGAAACAAGCTTTTCAATACTTTTCTTCATCTTTTTTCGATGAAGAATACGAGTCGACTTTTCAGCAAGTTTTTGGATGAGGATCAAGCGGATCATGATTGGAATAGCCCAGATCTCTCCTTGCTCCAGTGTCTCTATTTGCTGATAGCTTTGCACATACTGGATAAGTGAATCATAATCGGCCAGGTTATCGGTAAGTGTCAGGTAATTGAGGATTAACTCGTACACTCTTGGCAATCCCTGTAACTCGCCTTGTAGAATTAAAGGAACAGTTTTCTGGTACTGAATCGGAAAATCGTTCTCGGTCTGTACGACCTGTTCCTGTATGATGTAGAAATTATCGATGAGCCACTCCGCTGCCGGAGAAAGCTCCCGCTCCGACTTTGCAAAACCTGACAATACCCGGTATGCATCTGTTAAAATCTCTTTTGCATCAGCGAGAATAGGTTTTATTGGCCTCACTCCCTTACCTCTCACAACCTTTGTGTGACTTGATGCAATATTTTTAGCGCTCTCTTTTAAGTTATTAACGTTGAACGAGACAGTTTGAGCTTCCATCATTTCCCTTGTTCTCTTTTTTCGATTTTTCCATACAGGGTACTCTGAAAAGTCAATTATTCAGGCTACTATCAAACCTCAACCTAATGATGACGGTTATGAGAACTGTGCACATAGGAATAATACGTTATCGCCCTGACACTGTTTGTAAGGAATTCGACATCTCACATGTAATATGATAATTGATAATCAAATGACTGCCAGTTCCCTAAATCTAATCAAATGCTTCATATCACCTGATTCCGGGTAATTAGCTCATTTACAGCATATTTTACACTTACTCAATACAAATTTATTATACTGATAACATGCTGACGAGTTCGTATGGAGCGTGGTCAGAACTTCTATTTCATTAACTTTGACGGTATCTGATTAAACAGAATCCACCGGGTAAACAGGTGCTGCGAGAGCTCATTTGAGCCTCTCTGTTTAAAACGGTTGTTGCTGTATTCAGAGACAAAGCTTAAGCATACCGTTTACGATATATTTATCGGCCCTATGTAGTTTAATGTGCGTAGCATACGTAATTCCGGTACTACTGGAAACGTCGCGAAGAAGTAATGCTAATTCAATGTACCATTTTAGACGTCCCTGTTCATTTTGCCTTGATGCCACAAAGTGATTTCTACAGGGCAAAACGAACCCCAAAAAGGTATGACTGCGGCGAAAAGATCAAGGCTGTGATCCCGACTGCTGTCGGGAAGCGGCGGCCACGGAATCTCTGCTACCTTTTATCAATGGTCCATCACTCTTAAAGCTTTCTAAAATGTTTATGTCCGCTCATCTTTTGCACGCGAAACGATACGATAAAAGGTCCCCGCAGTTTCCGGCTCCCTCAATCCGCCAATTCTTTCAAGGCCGAAGGGGGCTTCGATATAATACGCTGCATGCTTCAAACGACTTCGTAAGCTACGCTTTTTAGCCTGTAATGGTTCAGGATCATATCCAGGGATAGATCTTGCGTAAAGGGCATCAACCACCCGGCCTTTGATTTGAGCAGGCGGCGGTTTTCACCGCAGGTATGCCTTGGGCATTGGTACTTTTGGCCGTTCACCTGTTCCCAGGAAAAGTACCGGGGAAATGATTCGATTATTGTACTTAATTTTATGCGGGAACTTACCTACACCGAACAGAATAGAACCGGAAAATCTTCCGGTTAAAGAACTTAACAGGTGCGAACATTTATATGGAAGGCTTAGCAAAACCGTGCTTTTGCCGGATTTCGTCGTTATCACTGCGTGGGAAACGTTACGCTCGGTGCGTGAAATTGAATTCCTCATCCTGCCTAAGTGGGACTCTATTTCCATCCGCCGGCTGGCGGACTGACCTTGAACCATCACAAATTCTCTGGTTTTGCCCCGAATGCACGTCCCTGAGGCAAAGCCTTATTAACACAGTATCAGCATCCAAAAAAACGTGTACAGGTGCCGGAATCACGAAATTAAATCTCATTTAAAATCACAATGATATTTTGATATTAACTGGAATTTGAGATAAAATGAAAATACGAGGAAAATATATAATATTAAGAGTTCCGTTTTAATAAAGATTCTAAAAAAACAGTATAAAGAAGCGATTATTTTAACGAATCGATGAAACAGGAGATGTATAATGAAATACAAAAGTGGGCTCGATCAGTATCAGATCTTTGAGAGTGTGCTACATGGTGTCATCATCACTGACCTGCGTGGTCATATTATATTCATTAACCACGCCAGTGAAAACATGTTGGGCTATCAGGAAGATGAGTTGATTGGTAAACCGCTGAGCTTGCTCTATGCTGAGGAACAAGAGCAGTCTTTCAAAGAAATTCTGGAAAGGTGGACAACTGAAAAAAAATTCTATGGCCGGTTGCATGCTAAACAGAAAAACAATTCATGCATCTGGCTCGACGTCAAGTCTTCTATTATGAACACTGCTGAGGGGAAAACCGCATTTTGTGTGATTAGCATTTGTGACATCGAAAAACTGAAGTATATAAGCAGCCGGCTAAAAAAAAATCAAGCTATTAGCCAGGCCATTTTTGATGCCAGTATTGATGCCATGATTACAATTGACAGGATCGGAAGCATAAAATCTGCAAATCGCTCAGCTCTGAAGATGTTCGGATACAAGGAAAAGGAGTTGATAGGAAAAAACATGGACAAACTCGTATCCTATCCCATAAACAGTAACGACAAAAACTATCTCTTCAATTATTTTAAAGATGGTGGACAAGCAGATACCGGTATAAGCAAGGAGATCGATGGTTTAAAAAAGGACGGTACTATTTTTCCGATTGAACTATCTGCGAGCAAAGTCATACTGGAGGGAACTCGTGTATATGCAGGGATCATCAGGGACCTAACTGAACGCAGAAAGCTCGAGAGGCGTATTTTGAGCATTGGCAATGAGGAGCGAATTCAGATTGGGCGGGAGCTGCACGATGACCTTGGTCAAATGCTGACCGGGATCAGAATGCTCTCTGAAATACTGTACCGAAAACTGGAAGCCAACGCACTTCCGGGAGCTGACGAGGTAAAGGAAATTTCCGATCTTGTAAGAAAAGCAGATGAATACACCCGAAACCTCTCCCGAAACATAGTACAGGCCGACCTCAAAGAGAGAGGATTGAGCCGGGCGATTGAGAACCTTTGTAAACGGGTGAGCCGCATGTCTGATATCCGATGCAGGTTTGAAGAAGCGGATGCAGTAGAATTTGAGCAAAATGATATGGCTCAAAACCTTTATAGAATCGCGCAGGAATCTATAAACAACGCCATTAAACACGGGGAACCAACTACTATTACCGTCCGGCTATCATCAGATGAACTTTACACATCGCTCATTGTGGATGATGATGGAAAAGGATTTGATAAAAACGAGTTAAATCAATCTGAACAGGGCGCCGGCTTGAAAATCATGAAACATCGCGCCCGCGTTATGGGGGGTATTCTGGAACTGTCTCGAACTGAGGACAACTGTACCCGAGTACGCTGTATCATTCCCAAAAACCGGCACCACCTTGTTTAGTGTACGTATGAATAAGAATTAAATCGGCTGAAATATGAACCTGTAACGTCACTTATTATGGGCAATCCGCTGTCAAAAAAAATCATAATTATAGACGATCATCCTCTCGTAAGAAAAGGCCTGGTCGAAACATTGGAATCAGAACAAGGTTTGGAGGTTGTTGCAGAGCTTGAACGAGCTGAGGAGACTGAGCTTGCCGTTAAAAAATATCAGCCGGATCTGCTTCTTGTGGATATATCACTGCCCGGTATGAATGGTATCGAACTGGTGAAAAATTTGATATTTCAGAATTCAGACCAAAAAATACTGGTTATTTCCCGCCATGAAGAATCTCTGTATGCAGAAAGAGCGCTACGAGCCGGAGCCAAGGGATACATCATGAAATTTGAGTCCTGCGATACACTCATCAAAGCTGTTAGAAAAGTACTGAATGGCGGCATTTATGTGAGTGAAGACATTAGCGAAAAGCTATTGATGAATGCCATGTCGGGTAAAAAAAATGCGTTCGAAACGCCTGTTGATATTCTGAGTGACAGAGAGCTGGAAGTTTATGAACTTATTGGAAAGGGGAAAAGCAATAACGAAATAGCTGAACAGCTTCACCTGGCGGTAAAAACAATTGAGACCTATCGGTCGCGCATCAAAGATAAAATGAATTT
>Ga0306912_1000240_pt1 | contig 34132 bp, 40 predicted proteins | sample AntRauFillE10628_FD_190443 | JGI IMG/M metagenome (GOLD analysis project Ga0306912, IMG submission 190443) | Saline lake microbial communities from Rauer Islands, Antarctica - Metagenome Filla E10 #628 (v2) (version 2) | ecosystem: Environmental > Aquatic > Non-marine Saline and Alkaline >...
GTTCACCGCCCTGTAGGCAATGCGAAGGTCCTCATACTCCTCGACCGGCACGAACTCGCCGCCGGCGAGCTCGGCCGCGGCGTTCTCGGTAACCTCGACGCGCTCCTCGAGCTCATGGATCCGCTGGTGTGCGACGTCGAGGAACACGCCAACCCACTGAGCAAGGTCAGCTCGAGCGTACTGACTCTCGATGACCAGCGAGCTCAGCGGGTGTTCATGGAGCATATTCTCGAGGCGCGCTTCGAACTTGCCGAGCTGCTTGCGGTACTTATCGACGCCAACGCCCTCCGCCGGCGTCTGTTTGCGCAACTCCTCGAGCTCTTCCTTTGCCGCGCCTCTCTCGGCCGCCAAGCGATCGGCGTGGTCTTCGAGTTCTTCGATCTCGGCCTCGGCGCCGGCGAGCTCGGCCTTGAGCTCCTCGGGGTCGTCGGAGAGTTCGAACGTCTCGTCGGCAGCGGGCTCCGCATGGACGACGTCGGCGGTTTCTGCCTCGGTCTCGTCCACCAGGCGCGTATTGGTGGAGGGAGGCAGGGCGTAGAGCTTCGCGCGGAGGCCCTTGGGGTTTGGCTTCGAGACGAGCTCGCCGGCTGCCTTGGCGTTGTGGACGTCGCGGCGTACGACGCCGTCGAACTCGCGCAGCTCGCCGCTTGTGTACCAAGTGTCAGGCTCCAGAATGTCTTCAAACTTAATCATAACGCTACTCCAGTAGGCTTATTGGGGGTGCTCAGCGATGGGTTATGCGGCGCCTCTCGGCTGCCGGCGGGCGGCGAACTTCGCCTCGGCGTGCTTGACCGCCTCGAGGACCTCGGCGCGGGTCAGGCTCCACTGGTCGCCCAGCTTGCTGACCAGGTCGAACTTGAGGTCTTGGTAGACCCGCACGGCGAGCTCGTCGTCGCCGGTGGCGGCGGCGGCGAGCGCCAGCGCGAGCTGGGCGGGGCCGCTGCCGTTGTAGCCCCACTCCATGCCGGTAGGGCTGTGGCTCATCAGGTCGAGGCGCGGATCGAGGGCCGTCGAGTCTCCGTCTATGACGCGCAGGACGCGCTTTTTGCGGCGAATGCCGCAATACACAACTTTGGGCTTGGGACTGCTCATGCTCGTGCTCCGTCAGGGGTGGCGGTGAACAAATCGGATTGGTGCTGCTCGGGGTCGGGCTCCTCGAGCACAGGCTTGGCCTCGACGGCCTGCTCGAGCTGCTCGGCCAGCGCGACCAGGTCGCCCTGGCCGGCGGCCGCGGCGTACTCGCCCTCCGTGACGACGTCCCAGGTGCGCAGACGCTCGCTGTCTTCGGTGTTGGCGTGGGCGAGGTCGTGCCAGAAGTACCAGGCGCAGGGGACGCGATCGGTGCCGTCCTGGCCGCGAATGAACGAAACCCGGGGCGTGATGATGGCGTGGCAGGCGTCTTTGACGAGGTCAGCGCGCCGCGAGCTGTCTTTCTTCGTGCACGGCTCGAGGAACGTCAGCGGCAGGAGCATCACCACCAGCTCGGCAAACTCGCGAGCTCTCCGGACGCACGCCGGCGCCGCCAAGAACGGCGGGTTGGTGATGATGATGTCGGCCGGCGCGTACAGCTCCTCGGCGCGCTGGCTGAAAAAGTCGACGCCGGCGTGCTCACACAGTGCGTTCGGGTTGACGTCTCCGGAGATGACGTCGTGGCCGGCCTCCTCGAGGACGCGTGAGATCCAGCCGTCGCCGGCGAACGGCTCGGCGATGGTCAGGCTGCGATCATCTCGCCTGGCCCACATGAGATCCCACCGGCCGCGCTCGAGCAACAGACGGGTCAGTGGTGGCGGTGTGTAGTAGCGCTCTCCGTAGTCAGTCACGCGGCCCTCCCCCATGCACCTCGTCGCGCTTGGCGTTGACCACGTCGCGGCAAGCTCGAGCAAAGTTCCAGCGGTGATGCCAGCGAACCGACATTGTCACCGCCTCGAGGTATCTCTCACCAGGAACCCGATCGCCGGCGGCTTTGAACTTGTCATGAGCTCGATCGTTGAATCGTCCTGCCACGCGGTACGCGATCTGTGCCGCCTGGCGACACAGCTGCCACGCCTCGCGGACCTCTTCGGCCTGGTATGCCTCAGCGGCTTTCTCGAGCACGTCGACGTATTTGGCGTATTCGTCGCGGTTCTCGCCGGCGGTGTCGTTCGTTCCCCAGGGCGAGCGTCGGTCAACGCGCATGTCGTACTCGTCGTCGGTGCGCATGCTGACCACGGTGGTTTTGTGGTGGTCGGTCACTGAGGCCTCCCGACGCGAAGGTCGACGTCGTCGACGACCTCAACCGCGTCTTCGATCAGGTCGACGTACTTCTCGATCAGGGCCTTGTTGAGCTCGTCGGTGCACCAAACCACCAGGGCGTCGCCGGCGATCTCGACCCGAAGCGGCTCGAAGCTCGACGCGAACAGTTTGCCGCTGACAATCTCGCTGAGCTGTTCGAGCGCCTCGACCCATGCCGTGGGGTGCTCGTAGTCGTCGGGCGCTTCTGGCTCGTCGGTGGGTGGGTCAGGCTCGTCGTCTGCAGCTCGGCCGACACACGAAGCCTCGGCCGGCGCCGCTTCGACGCTCGGAACGCGAGATCTGCGAGTCGCCGAGATCTGCGAGTCGCCGACCAATGCCTCGAGCAACAGCTTGGTGGTGTGAATGCGAGCCAGAATGCCATCGTCGAAGCGCGATTCGATGTACTTGGCGGGCTCGTCCTGGTAGCGGCCGACGGCGGCGGCGAGCTCTCGGGCTTCCTGCTTGGAGATCTCTCGATCGTAGTACTTCAGCAGGTCGAAGATGTGCCGTTCTGTGTCTGTGAGTTTGTCAGCCTCGCGCTCGCTCGCGCAGTCGACGTCGTCTCTTAAGACTCTAAAGTCTCTCTTATAAGAGGTAGGACTCTGGTTTCCAGAGTGCGACGCTCTGGTTTCCAGAGTGCCACCACTCTGGTTTCCAGAGTGCGACGCTCTGGTTTCCAGAGTGCCACCACTCTGGTTTCCAGAGTGCGACGCTCTGGTTTCCAGAGTGCGTTTTGCTCCGAAACGAGCGGTGTAGACGTTGCCTCCCGGGGGTTTTGAGATCTCGAGATAACCGCCCTCGACAGCGGCATCGTGAGCCTTCTTGAGCGAGGTGCCATCACTTGAACCGAGGAACTCCAGCTGCTCTTTGTACGTGAGCTTTACGGAGGGCTCACCTGGCTTCATCTCCACGGCGAGCATCCGGAGGACGTCTCGCGCGTTCTTGGGCAGGTCGCTGCGGTTGATGGCGCGCAACCAAACATAGGGCTTGAATTCGAGTACTTCCTGTTCAGCCATCATTACCTGAATCAACAAATAGGGAGTCGCGATCACGAGAGGCCGCCCTGTCCGTAGCAGACGACGCATTTGACGAAGCCGACGTGAGACGTGCTTGGAAACGTGACGTTGTGCCAGTGGCCGCCGGCGCCGTCGCACTCGGGGCACGTCGGCGCGATCAGGCCGTCGACCGTGTGCACGTCCCAGCCGATGAACCCGAACGCGTCCATGAGCTCCTCGTGGCAATCGGCGACGTCCTCGAGGAAGAGCGCTTGCTCCTGGGCGATCGCGATGCTGCACACGAGTTCGCTGCACTCTCCCTGAGCCCAGCGCACGAACGCGCGGTCAATGCCGCACACGTCCAGCGAGTACATGCCGCTTGGTCTGGCGCGGCTCGTCGCATGCACGACGTCGGCCGCCAGGGCGCCGAGTTCCTCGAGCTCGTCGTGGCATGTACGCGGCCGGGGCGGCTTGTTCGTGTTGCGTGGGCGAGCGGGTTGCGCTACGTCTCTATGCACGGTCCATCTCCGTAGTCAGGGGTTGAGAGCGCGCCGGCTGTTCCAAGCAGTCGGCGCGTTTTTTTATGCGCTCGGGCGGTCCTCGCCGTCGCGCTGAGAGCTATCGTCCAGCCAGGCCTCGATCTCGCTCCAGTCGAAGCGAATCGCTCCGGCGAGCTTTTTGTAGGGGATCTCTCCTTTTCGAACGCGGGTGTAGACCCAGCTTTCGGAGACCTGGAGAAGGTCAGCGACCTCTTTTACTGTCGCGAGCTTTTGCATTTTCGCGCCTTGCGTAACTGTAACCGTTTAACCTGTTACGAACATATACTAAATTTACACAGATGCAAACAGAATTTTCAAAAGATGATGAAAATTTGCGCGTATTACTGGTAAGTGTGAGAATTGAGCAGTAACTAAATCAGGGGTGCTGTATGGTAGCGGATACAATTCGACACATGAGAAAGAAGGCGGGGCTCACTCAGGGCGACCTGGCGGAGCTGTGTGGCGTCACTGGCGCAACTATTTCGAGATGGGAGACGGGTAAGACGCCTATTCCGCTCGATAAAGTCGGTGACCTTGCAGACGCATTGAACGTCAGCGCGCACGACATTCGGGAGTTTCGCGGGGCCGGTGACGACACGGCTGGCAACTACGTCAACTCACGTTTGGACGCCTTTCGGTGGCTGATGATGATCGCTCAGAGCGAGCTGGGCATAGAGGCTCGCGCTCTTGCCGCTGCACCCCGCTGACATTGGACGATCCGGCCGGATCTGCTAATCTGTTCAGCGTCCCGCACCGAATGGACGAGCGCACTATCCATGACAGTTTTAAACAACACACTTACGTACTCGACAGATGCGTACGAGTACGAGCGGTCCTACCGTGGGCCAGATCGGTACGCGTCTGCGTCAGACGCCATTGGCTGCTATCTCCGCATGAGCGCGAAGCTCGAGGGCTGTCCAGCGCTCGACTACGAGCGTTTGGGGATGTTGGGGATGCACGTCCAAACACAACCTCTCCCGGAAAACCCGTATTACGAACGCGTGCACGACCTGCTCAACGTCGAGGCCGCGATTCAGACCGCAAAGGAGCGCACGCGAGCCGAGGCCGGCGACGCGGCCGCGCGCAACTGGCGCGTCTGGGTCGAGGTCCAGGTGGAGGGGTGCGGGCTGCGAGGCCGAGCGGTCTCGAGCACACACGCGGCGCGTATCGTGCGCCAGATCGACGCGTGGCTCGAGGAGGCGCTGGCGATCGGGGGTCTGCTAAAGCAGGATTTGAGGCATGAGCTCGAAGAAATGCCAGTACGTGCGCTTGCGGCTTGAAGAGGAGCTGGGCTCGAGGGAGGCAGCTCGCCGCGTGGAGTTCGCCGGCGGTGTGCCCTCGCCTGGAGCTCGTGAGCTCTACCGCGAGGCGCAGCTCGCCCGCGAGTTCGGAGTGGGCTCCCTCGAGGAGCGAATCAGCGAGCTGCAGGCGCGCCTAGCGAGCCTCAAGAATTTGAGCGGGGGTGTAGACTTTTAAGTCTACACCTCGCAAAAGTGTCCCATCCCCTCAGAAGCCACTCAGACGCCGATTTTCACCCCGAAAACAGGGCTTCCTCGCGCGCGCGCGCGACACACGTCAAGGTGAGGGGGTCGCAAGGCCCTCCCAATCTCCGAGCGACGACGGAGTCACCTCCTTTGCACAGGTGAGCGGGACACGGCTGGCCCGGCCGTTTGACGTCGTAGGGCGCTTACTTCTGACCCAACAGACCCATGGGCCACACATGCCAGGGAAAACGCAAGGACGATGAGCCGTGCCAGGTGCCGCTCAAAGAGCCTGGGTACTGCCACCACCACGCCGACCAGGCCGACGCCGGCGGCGAAATCGATGAGGACCTCGAGGCGCTGACGGGCAAGCAACGCAAGTTCGTCAAAGAGTACCTGGTCGACTTCAACGCGACGCGAGCTGCTGAGCGCGCCGGTTACACTGGCACGTACGAGAGTTTGCGGTCGCAGGGCTACGAAAACCTCACAAAACCTCACATCTGGGATCCCATTGTCGCGCGCATGGAGCGCCACGGCATGGGCTATACCGAGTCCTTGGCTCGTCTGGCCGGTATCGGCCGGGGCAGCATCGTCCACTTTCTTCGAGTGGATGGCAGCAACGTCGTGTTTGACCTGACGACGGCCGAGGCGCGTGAGCACATGCACCTGATAAAAAGGCTCACTGTCGACACGACACGCCAGGAGGACGAAGACGGCGCGATCGTGGAGCAACGCGTGCAGCTCTGGCTTCACGACGCGAAGGATGCGCTCAAGACCTTCCTGCGCGTGCACGGTGCGTTCATCGACCGTGTCGAGCACTCGGTCGACGAGGCGAGCGCATCTGAGATCGCCGCCCTGCTAGGCGTGCAATGGAAATGCCCGGACGGAGACGATGGATACTGAACACCTGATCAACCTGGTAGAGCGCAACGCCGACAGCGGCCTCGCCGAGGACCTCGCGGCCGAGCTCATCCGGACGGCGGTCGAGCTGCTCGTCGAGCTGCTCGTTGACCAGGTGACGCAGATGCACGTGTCCAGGCGCTCGACGTCGTCGACGCACCTGATCGAGGTGCGTTGCCACCCGACGGACGCACCGAAGCTTGTCGGCCGCGGCGGGCAGGTCGTTCAGAGCCTGCAGCGTCTGGTCGAGGCCCTGGCGGGCAAGTACGGGCTCAGGTGTCGGCTCGAGCTGCTCGCGTGAGAGTTGGCGATGAATGAACGCAGCCATCCGCAAAATACTGGGCCAGTTTCTCAGGCCTTACCAGCACCGGTTTTTGTCGGACCCGTCGCGGTTCCTCATCGTGCTGAAGAGCCGCCAGATTGGGCTCTCCGAGTGCATTGTGCTGCTGGCGATTCTGACCGCACGGGACACGGCGCATCACGACGTTTACCTGTGCTCGACGTCGCTCGACAACGCTAAGGAGCTCATACGGCGGGCTAAGAAGTGGATTACGGTGCTTCGGCGAGCGGGGCTACACATCCCGCTCGAGCGCGAGCTCGTCGCCAGCATCGAGTTCACGAACGGCTCGCGCATCATCGCAAAGGCTGCGAAGTCGGTGCGCTCGAGAAGCGGCACCATTATCCTGGACGAGTTCGCGGTCTACCAGCACGACCGCGACGTCTGGCGCGCAGTCTCGCCGGCGGCCGAGAGCAACCCGAACTTGCGCGTGATCTTGGTCTCTACCCCGTTCGGCGCTTCTGGCGTCTTCTGGGAAATCTGGAGCAACCAGGAGGGCATCTACGACGCGTGGAGCCGGCACAAGATCGACATTTACCAGGCGGCCAAAGAGGGCTTCCCGGTGGACCCGGCGGAGATGCAGCGGCGCTATGCCAGCGACATCTGGCGCCAAGAGTTCTGTTGCGAGTTCCTCTCGGACATCAACCAGTATTTCTCGTACGACCTCATCAGGCGCTCACAGTACAGCCCTGGCGAGGTGCCGGACGATGGCGCGCTGTTCGGCGGCATCGACCTGGCGAGCAAGAACGACGGCTCGGTGCTGTCGGCCGTCAGGGACAACGAGAGCCTGCAGTGGGTCGACTTCTACGAGACGATCAAGCCGGTCGGCGAGTCGATGGAGTATCGCGAGCAGCTCAAGGTAGCGAAGAAGCACCTGAGCGACGCGCCATTTGGACGAGTCGGCGTCGATGCCGTGGGTGAGGGTACGGACTTCGCCCAACGGCTGCAGCGCGTATACGGCCGTAAGCTTATCAGGGCGATCGGCTCCGGCGCCTGGAAGGAGATTCACGCCACGATCCCGTCGCTCAAGCACGCGATGGAGACGGGCAAGTTCAAGATTCCGAACGACCCGAGGATGCGCTCGGCGTTCGCCAAAATCCAAAAGACAACCACGTCCAACCGCAACGCGCGCTACACAGCGACCAGCGACGCGGACGGACACGCAGATGCGTTCTTCGCGTCGCTTTTGGCCTGGAGCATGGCCGAGCAGGCGCGACACGACAACCGACGCCGTGAGCCGCCTGCCAAGGTGGGCTCACTTCCGACGCGAAGCTCTTCGATGGGCGAATGGTAACCATGACCGAAGTTCACACCATACAGCTCAGCAAGAGCGACCTGTACGCGAAGTACGACGTCGCGATGCAGTCCGACGAGCTCGAGGACTCCTACACGCCTGAAGAGGAGGCATGGGAGACGCTGACGTTGAGCTGGGACGACCTGGTCGAGCGTGACGCGCTCGAGCTCGCGGTCGGTTGTACGGTTGTGGGCGAGGACGACGAGGAGCTCGTGCTCGGCACGGAGGTGCTGGGCTTTCCGAACATCGACTACGTTGCCGGCCTGCCGAGCAACAAGGACAAGACGCAGGAGTTCAACTATCAGGCGCGCGGCCTGCAGGGGTCGCCGGGGATCTACTGGCAAACGTACGTCAGCGACCCGCTCGTCAGCTCGACGGTGGAAGCGGGCTATGAAGGCCTGGTCTCGGGCACCTGGACCGTCGAGCCTCACGAGGACACACCTGACGAGCTCTCCGATAGGGCCGAGCTCTACGCGGCGTGGATAAAGCACGAGCTGCTCGATCGCGAGTCGCACTGGGACGACGTCCTGAAGGCGTGGAACTTGGGCGACAAGGTGTTCGGGTTCATGCTGTGGGAGATCATCGACTCGCCAGATGGCGGCCTCGAGGAGCTCCAGCCGCGCATGCCCAACCGGGTCAAAAAGTGGCTCTTTTCCGAGGACGGCCGCCGCTGGGTCGGCACGGAGATGAGCTACACCGGCAACGAGGATGTGACGATCCCGGCCGATGACCTCTTGCTCTATTCGACGGGCGTGGGGCTGGACGTCGAGGGGCAGGCGAAGCTGCGCTCGCTGGTGCGCTGGGTCGAGACAAAGCAGCTCATCACCCAGATCGAGGTCTCGGCCGACGAGTCGCACGGTGCGGGCTATATTTTCGTCACGCCAGACGGTCCTTTTGAGGACAGGGCCCAGGCCGACAAGGTCGTCGAGGTCCTCAAGGGTAGCGCGGGCAAGGACGTGCCGATCATCAAGATCGGCGAAGGCTACGGCGTCCAGTGGCTCTCTCCGGAGGGGAAACTCCCGGACTTCGAGAGCCTTCGACGCTACTGCGACGAGCAAATCAGCCTGGCCCTGCAGTCGACCGGTTCGCTCGTCGGCTTGGGCAGCACGGGCACCTACAACCTCGCCGAGATCAAGGACGCGGCCGAGAAGATTCGGCGCACGCGCTACTTCGGCCAGGTGGTTTGCAAGTGGATCAATGAGCACCTGATTCCTCGCCTGGTGGACAACGGCCTCGGAGGCCCCGTCGCTCCCGGGCTGTACCCGCGGCTGTCGTTCCGCCTGCAGAGCGAGGCGAAGGACCCGAAGCGCTACGAGCACCTCGCTCTGTTGAAGGAGGCGGGCATGCTCACGTGGACGCACGACGACGAGAGCCAGATACGCGACGAGCTCGATCTGGCGCCGCTACCGGAGTCGGACACACAGCACGACGATGGTGACGAAGACCAGGACGATGAAGACGACCAGGAGCCGGTTCAGGAGCCGGCAGTCGAGAGCGACGACGAACACGAAGACGACCAGGAGAACGACGCGGCCGAGATCGAGGCGTCGCATTGCCACTATCACGAGCCGATCCCGGAGACGATCGCAGAGCTGGCGATTCGCCTGGGGCACTGGAAGCCGCGGCCGGCGGAGCTGCAGCTGGCGAGCTACGACCCGGAGAAGCTGAGCAAGTGGGTGATGGAGTCGAACACGGAGATCGGCAAAGAGGTCGCCAAGATCGCGCGCCGGCACCGTGACGAGTACGTGCAGTTGACCGCCGGGGTGAGCGACTTTGGCAGGCTCGAGTCCATCGCGCAGCGCATGGAGCGAAAGTACTTGCGCGAGTACAAGCAGGCGATCGTGTACGGCCTAAACCGCCTGGCTATCAAGGGCTCAGCCTCGCAAATTCGCGATCTCGGCGCCCTGGCGACCAAACAAGGGCAACTGGCGCTGCCGAACGTCCCGAAGGACGTGGCCACGGCTGCGAAGAAGTACAACCTCAAGCGCCTCAGCGACCAGTTTCACCGCCACATCGACGGCCAGGCGTCGCGAATCGCTCGGCACAGCTTCAACGTCACGGCCGCGTACCTCGAGAACAACGCGGTCAACGAGCTCGACCCGCTCGCTCCGGAGCGCAAGAAGCCGCAAATCCCGACCGAGTCGGCGTACGCGAAGCACGCGCGAAACTACACGATGCGCACGTTCAACTACGGGCGTGAAGAGACCATCAAGCGCATTCAGGCCGAGGCTGAGGCGCGAGGCTTCGACGACACCCGCGTTGTGATGGAGTTCTCGAGCATCATGGAGAAGGACCGCAGCTGTGAGCCGTGCATGGACAATGACGGCCGGCGCTACTTCCTGAACTCGGCCGCTTACGAGCGCGATAAGCCGCCGTACTACAAGCACGAGGGCCCTGCCGACACATGCCTGTGTCTGATGAACGGCATCCTGCCGGCGGAGTCGGGATACGAGGACATCCTCGAGGAGCTCAACAACGGCGGCTCGAAGGTAGAGAGCGGGCTGGGCGCGTTTTCGAATGAGCCGATCGCGGTCGAGCCGAGCTCGTACCTGCAGGCGCTGGTGGTTCTCGCCGGCGACGACACTGAATACCGACGGAAGCCCAAGGACGACGATGCTTAAAGCGCTCGAGTACCGCCTCAGATTCTCAATGGACCCGAACAGCGGGCGGCGCAACCGCTCGTGGGTCAAGCTCGCCCCCGTCGGCGAGGTCATCCAGTACCGCGGCCGAGAAGTCGAGTTCAGCCAGGAGTATCTGCAGCGCCTGGTGGCCGAGGGCACCAAGCTCAACCTGTACTTCGACCAGAAGGCCGACGAGCACGCCGGGGAGGCGTATCGCTTCCCGGTCCTCGCCGAGCATCAGCCCAAGGGCGAGCGCTACGGCACGGTGCTGCAGACGAAGGTCGCGGACAAGCACGGGTTCCACGGCCTGTGGGCTCATATCGAGTGGGCCGATGACACGCTCGAGGCGATTGAGCTGAACAAGGTTAAGCACGTGAGCATGTACGTGCTGCCGGAGTACGAGACGGAGGACGGCGAGACCTACGGACCAATAATCCGCGAGGTGAGCATCACCGTCGACCAGTATTTGAACAGCATCGGCTCGATTCAGGACACCCTGGGTCTGCAGCTGTCGAAGGACGCACTCACTGAACTACAGGACGTAGACGAGGACCAAATGGAAGAATTGCTCAAGCAGTTGGCCGCGCTCACTGACCAGGTCAGCGCGATCGGCGCACGTGTCGCCGCCCTCGAGGGCGAAGATCCGGACGACGAGGAGCCCGAAGGAGAGCCCGAGACCGACACCGACGAGGAGCCGGAGGGCGAAGAGTCCGACGCCGGCGCCGACGTCGACCAGGACGAGGATGAAGACGAAGACGAGGAGCCGGAAGGCGCCGACGTCGTCGAGCTGGACGACCTGGACGACGAGGAGGCGCTCGCCGCTTCGCGCACCATCAGCAAGGCCTTGCACAAGCTGAGCATGCAGCTCGGCAAGTTCGACGCGCGCCTCGAGGAGGTCGAAAAGGCCAAGGGTATGCGCCTGAACACCAGGCCCAAGGGCAAGCAAGGCATGCCGCCGGCGGGCCCGAAGAAGTTCTCGAGCTTCGACGAGCGCGTCGAGCACATCATGAAGACCAAGGAAGTCTCGCGCTCGGACGCCACCGAGATGGCGTTCAAAGCGACCAGCTAAGCGAGCAGCACCCACACGCTCCACCCCACGACTACGAGTGACACGACCATGACCGGAGCCTCACCTAAAAGCAGGACAGGACAGGAGACCAGTTATGGCAGTCAATATCGCCACCCTGGGCGACCAGGTAGTCAGCAACATCGGCCGCGGCCTCGAGGAAGACGGCGCGCTCGACCGAGATTTCGTCAGCGAGCTCACGTTCGCCGTCCCTCCGGACAAGATCAAGAGCAACACCGGCAAGATCAAGAGTATCGATCTGCCGGCCGCGCTCGCAGACAGCGCCACGGCGGACACGGTCGCCGACGTCGCGCTCGACGCCGGGAACACCCCCGACGTCACCGTGCAGCTCACCGATCGCGACTTCGAGCTGAAGAAAGCTCGAGCGCAGACCGAGTACCCCGAGGGCGTGGAGGGTGACGAGCTGTTCAGCGAGGTCAAAAACTACCTCTTCCCTCTCGTCGATCGTCGCATCAAGCACGCCTTGGACGATATCCTCGGCGGCATCATGAAGGGCGACGGTGTTGTGGGTGACTCGCGCGACGTGAGCAGCATCGAGCTCAGCGCGGGCTCCAGCGAGGTGTTCTCCGACGACAACTCGGACCCGCTGGGCGTCTTCGACGACGCGGCAACTCAGGCGTTCGCCAAGGGGCCGCAGGGTCTGGTGGTGCTCTCGCTCGACAAGGCGAAGGAGCTCAAGAAGCACGTCCAGATCGTCGAGTCGATCCTCGGCAACACGGCGAGCCGCGCGGTGATCACCAACATGAAGCTCGCGCAGCTGCTCGAAGAGCACCTCAACGGCGCGCGCATCTGGATCGGTGACAAGCAGTACCAGAACGGTGCTGTGACCGACGCCCTGAACGCGCAGTTTCTGTTCAACGGCGTCTGCTACGTCGGCCACAAGAACAACATCCAGTACCGCGACCGGGGCAGCTACCGGTCCGAGTGGGAGTGGTTTGATGATGATAGTGATGTGGTGCACTTGAAGAAAAAGCGCATCTACGACCTGAACACCGTCTTCCCCGAGCTCTCCGTCGCCATCAAGGACGTGGCGTAAGCTCACTGAGGGGTCTGGCTTGACCAGGAGCCGGTTCAAATCCGGCTCCCCCTCTTGGTTTCCCCCAACCACAACCTGCACACGGAGAACCCCCGATGGGTAAGAAGTTCCGCTATCTCGAAGGTCAGCTCGTCACACGCGAGGAGTACATCGCCGCCCAGAAGGCGAAGCGCGCAAAGCCCAACGCCGACGTCGACGGCGCGGACGAGCCGGCCACCACGGCCGACGCGGCCAAGGCCGCTGACGACGAGCCCGACGAGTTCGCTGAGCTCTCTCGCTCCGACCTCTACGGGAAGGCCAAGGAGGCCGACGCGGAGCGGGCTGACTGGAACATGAGCCGCGAAGAGATGATCGCGGTCATCCGAGGCGAGTAAACGATGGCGATCGAGCTACACGGCGTAGACCTGCAGGCGGTTTTGAGTGCCATTCCGTTCGACACCAGCGGCTTAGATGCCAACTCCACCCCGGTGAGCACCACCGAGATCGAGGAGTGGATCGAAGACGGCGCCGGCATCTTGAACGCGCTGCTCGAGCGGATGGGCATCGACCCCGCGGCCGATATGAAGCCGGCGGGGACCAAGGTGCTGCGCCGGGGCATCGTCGGCTATGCGGCAGCCGAGGCGCTCAGCGCCGCGTCGTTCACGGGCGCGAAGTACCAGAAGCACAAGGACGCCTTTGACGCCGTCGACGAGCGGCTCCGTGCGGAGCCGCAGTCGCTGGGTCACACGCAGTCGGCCGACAGCGTCATCGTCTCGAACATCGACACCACCGATCCCACCGAAAAGAAGTGGGACTCCACCAACTTCAAGGGCTGGTAATGAAACGCGTCAAGCTCATTCGACAATGCACCCTGAAGCTCGAGGACGGCGAGCTCGAGCATAGCAAGACCGGCGAGGTTCCGCAGGAGCTCTACGACAACTACTCCGGCTGGTTTGAGGAGGTGCGCGACTTCGAATCGATGACCGTCGAGGAGCTCCAGGAGGAGCTGCGCGAGCGCGAGCTCAAGGTCAGCGGCACCAAGGCCGAGCTCGTGGAGCGTCTGACCGGTGCTTGAATTCCACCTCGGCTCCGGTCCGGACGGGCGGGCAGCTGCCGCGCGGCTGATCGGCATCACCAACGGCATGGATGTTCAGGTCGTTTGGCCGATGACGGTCAAAGAAGTCATTCACCCGTGGTTTCTCGAGAAGTCCAAAGCGCTCATCGACTCACAGGGGCGCCTGGTCGGCGAGAGCTGGGACTACTCGACTGAGCCGCTGTACGCGGCTTGGAAGATGAAGAAGTTGGGCCACATAGAGGTGATGAGGTGGCAGAAGGGAGGGCCGAAAGAGCGGCTGTATCCATCTCTGACCGACCCGATGCACCCGTACCACTTCTTTCGCATGACTCCCAAGACGGCATCTATCGGTACGTTCGTAGGCTACGCGGAGCGCCTGACAATTGGTGATGACGAAGGGCCGTTTGGAGAGCCCTACCCGGGCCGCTCCCTGATGCCTTCCGGCGGCAGGCTCAACAAAGAGCTGATGACGCTGATTCAGCGCAACCTCGAGCGTCACCTCGCCGGCCGCGGCAAGCGCCTGGGCGATGTTCGCTCGAACCTTTGAGGACTGTATGCCACTGCCCATCTCCGAGAGCATCCCGGCGCTGAAGAGCCGCGTGGAGTTCATCCTGCAGCGCGAGTTGCCCACGTATTGCACGGCGCGGAGCACCGCAGACCACCCGACCCCGTCGCCCGAGGCGCGCGCCTACATCATCGGCCGCACGGCCTCGCTCGACGAGGCCTACGAGGAGGTCGGCAACCCCGACGTCGTCTGCATGATCTCGGTAGGCACCTCGCGGCTTGAGAATCCCACGGCCAACCTGGCGGATTACAACCAGGTGACGCCGGTGACCGTGGCGATCTTTTTGCGTCGAGCGCTCGGCGCCGATCTGCCCACCCTGAGCTTCGACCACGGCGGCGGCAACATTGTCACTCGTGATCAGTCGATGCGCGAGTGGATGGAGGAGCGCGCCGAGGTCTACCGCGGGATTCTGCTCGACGTCTGCCCCAAGTTCTTGCCCGACGGCGAGAACATCCACCAGGTCGCGCTCGAGAGCGCCGGCGTGAGCGACCCCATTCGAGAATCCGGTGGCATCTACCGCGAGGCGGGCATGCGCTTCGAAGCCACCCAGCACGTCACTGCCCAGACTCCCATCTACACCTAAGAGGACCAGCGTATGAGTATGTCTCAGAGGCACTTGCTCGCCATCAAGGCGGAGACCAACTACGGACAGGACGCCTGGGGCGGCTTGCCGCCGACGTCCTGGCTTGCGATCGTCGGTCAGCCGACCATTCAGGAGTCTGTCCAGGAGATGGGCCCCGAGGAGATGACGGCCGACGGGCTCGGGGGTCAGATCTTGCGCGTCGGCGAAATGACGAGCGTTTCGTTCACCACCTACCTGGTCGGCAAACTCGACACGGCCGGCGACCCGCCCCCGGAGCTCGATGCGCTTTTCAAGGCGTCGAACTGCGCAGAGGAGATCGTGCCGACGACGTCGGCCGGCTACGATGTAAGCTTCGGCCGCATGATGGCTTCGGTCCCGTCCATGTCGGTCTACGAGGCGATTCGCGACGACGTCTCCGGCGAGTACTACACGCGCCTGGTTACCGGCGTTCGCGGCGTGCCGACGATCACCCTCGAGGACGGCCAGGACATTCGCATCAGCTTCGAGGGCGAGGGGCTCTACTCCGAGCTCTCCGAGACCACCACGGCGATCACCAACCCCACCGAGTACAGCGGCGGCAAAGACCGCCTCAAGTGCCAGGGGCTGACGTTCACGTACGGCGGTGACCCGTACGGCATCACCGCGCTCGAGCTCACCACCGGGATGGAGACGGACCAGGACCGCGACCTGACGGCCGACAACTCCGTCGACGCCATCGGCCTGATGCTCAGTGCTGGAAGCAAGCCCGGAGGCTCGGTCAGCTGGGCGAGCGGCGAGTGGGCGAACATCTTTCCGCACATCAAGCCGCCGGCGAACGACCCGGTCCCGACCGGCGAGCTCATCGCCACGATCACCGACGGGACGGACACGGTGAAGTTTACCGGCACGGACACGGCCGTCGGCGCCTACGCCAAGAACCTGCAGGGAGGCAACTACACCTTTGACACGCCGCTGACCTGTTTGGGCGGCCTGGGCATTCTTTTCACCTAAAGAGGCATCTATGGCGCTCGACATTAGCCAGTTTGACGAAGCGTTTGGCCACTACGACACCACCATCGACGGCGAGGACGTGCGGTTTCACTGGTGCAAGCCAGACCCGTACGACCTGATCGACCTGCGAAAGGACTCACAAGAGCTCGATCGCAAGATGACTCGCCACCGTAAGGCGATGGGGGCCGAGCTCGAGGCAGTCGCAGCGCAGGAGGGTGTCGACGTCGAGGACGTCGAGGGCGTCGAGCGCCCCACGATCGAGATCTCCGCAACCGACTACTATCCGGTGCTCGCGTTCATCGCGCGGCACATCGCCAAGGTCGACGGCCTGGAGAACGGCGGCAAGGCGGTCGTCTGGAGGGAGCTGTCGCAGGAGCTGCAGCGCACGGTGCTGCGCCGGCTGCATCCGTTCGAGGCCTTTGACCTTCTCCACACCATCACGGACTCGGCGAAGTTGGGAAACGACAGCGGGAGTGCTTAGCCGATTATCTCGAGCTCATCTACGACGACGAGTGCACATGCCCCGTCTGTGAAGATGAGTGCGAGCCCTCCCGAGAAACGCGAGAGCAGTACGAGTGCAAGCACCTCGAGGTCGACGACGAGGCGGCGTGGATGCACGAGGTCTATGTGACGTTTGTCGAGCACGGCAACACGCCGCTGCTCGAGATGCCGTTCTGGGTCTCACAGGTCGCCGAGATGACGCTTCGGCACAAGTGGCGCGCCGAGGCCAGGCGCTGGAAAGAAGAGAAGTCTAAGCTCGATAAGCGCTCAATGATGAGCAAAGCAGGCATCCCGGTGTAACCCATGGCGAGTGAATCCCTAAAAGTCGACTACCAGGTGGTCGACAAGGCCACGCAGGCCCTTGGCTCGATCCGTCGGGAGATCGACGGCGTCGAGCGCGAGGTCGGCGAGCTTGGCAAGGCCGGGGACAAGACCGGGAAGTCACTCGACGGGACCGAGAAGAGCGCCAAGAAGACCGGCGACTCGGTCGGCAAGATGGGCAAGGACTCCGAGCAGGCCGGCGGGATGCTCGGGAAGTTGGACGTTGCGGCCATCGGTACGACGGCGGCGATCGGCGGCCTGGTGCTGATCACCAACAAGGCGATCGACGCCGTGATGGAGTCGATCGACGCGTACAACGAACAGTTTCAGGTCGACCAGCGCCTGCGCTCGTCCATTCGGATGACCTCCAGGGGCGTGGGCAACGTCAACGCGAATTTCGAGGAGCTCACCGGCACCATCGGCCAGCTCGCCGGCGCGACGCAGTTCGGCGACGAGGCGATCAGCGGTGCGCTGTCGACGCTGCAAGATCTGACCGGCCAGACGCTCGACGCGACCGAGGCCGAGCACCAGCTGAACACCGTGCTGGGCATGGCCGCGCAACGCCAGATGGACGCCACCAGCGCGGCGCAGCTGTACGCCAAAGCCAAGATGGGCGAGGTTCGCGCCCTCAAACGGGTCTTGCCGCTGTCGAAGGACGAGGCCGACGAGCTCAACAAGATCGAGGACGGCACTGAGCGCGCACGTATCGCCGTCGAGATGCTCGACGAGGCGTACGGCGGCGCGGCGCAGCGGCTGAACACCGGCTACTTCGCGGCGCTGAAAAACCTGCAGGACGCCCAGGGCGATCTGCAGCAGGCCGTGGGCAAAAGCATCGTCGACAACGAGGAGTTTGGCGAGGTCTTGGTCAAGGTGCACGACCAGCTTCGCAAAATTGAGGGCTTCGTGGCGGACGGGGGCTTAGACCCGCTGATCGAGAAGTTCAGCGAGACCAGCGGCGATGCTTTGCTGATGCTCGAGGCGCTCGAGAAGCTCAACGGCCAGCTCGAGACGAACAGCGAGACGACCGACGAGCTCGCCGGCTACACCGATCTGCTCAACCAGGCACAGAACTACTCCATCCCGGTCATCGGCACGGCGATCATGGCGTGGGACGGGTTGACGCTGGCGGCCGAGTCCTACACGGCCGAGCAAGACGAGGTGCGCGACGGGGCCGAGAGCCTCGAGGGTGCGTTTCAGACGGCCAAGGGGTCGTGGGATGAACTCACCGATGCGTGGGGCGGCAACTTGGACCAGGGCGTCAAAGACAAGCTCAACGAGATGCGCATGGAGTTCGAGCGCAACCCGTTTACCGCGGCGCTCGCCGGCCCCCAGACGATGGAGTTCACCGCCGACGAGGTCGACGCCGATAAGAAGCGACGCGAGGAGGCCGAGAAGCTAGCCAAGGCAGCGAGCAAGGCACTCGGCGCAGCACATCGCCAGCTCGAGCTTGCACGTGCCACCACGGACTTCGAGCGCGAGCGTATCGAGTACGCCCACAAGCTCGAGGACATTCGAGCGGAGTCTCTGAGCAAGGACGAGGAGCGCGCGCGCCTGAAGGCGGCCGAGCTCGAGCGCGAACGCACCATCGCCGAGCGGCGCCGCGAGAACCTGACGCTCCTGAGCGACCTGACCGACCAGGCCGACAAGGAAGTGCGCGCCGGAATGAAGCGCGACGAGCTCGCCAAGTTGCGCCTCGAGCTGCTCGGCACCGAGGACCAGCTCAAGCGCGCGGCCCTAGAGAAAGAGATCGCCCTGGCCGAGCTCGAGGACAAAGACCTGCGCAAGTCGGAGCGCAATCTTGAGCTCGCGCGAATCGAGAAGGAGCACGCCGACGCGTTCGCCGCCCAAAAGAAGGCGCACGACGAGCTGGAGGCCAAGCGAGAAAAGGAGCTGCACGACAAGAAGGTCGTGCACATGCAGGAGTATATCGACCAGCAGCGCGAGGCTGGGGAAGTGCTGGCTCGTGCTGTCGGCGACAATCCCCTTGGGGTGCTCACCGGCGACCTGAACGGCGTGATCGCGCAGTTTCGCACGATGCGCAACGAGGGCAAGGATGTTCAGGACGCTCTGAGCCAGTCCTTCGCCGCCGGCGAACAAGCGATCTCCGGATTCCTGCAAGAGATGGGCGTCTCGCAGCGCGTCCACAACGCGCTGATGGCGGCGACGTCGACCGCCCGCGGCTTCTACGATCTGGCGATCGGCAATGTGCCGGGCTCGATCGCTGCATTCTCGGCCGCCGGCATCTACGGCGCTCACGCCATCGCCGGCGGCGGCTCTTCATCTGGAAGTGGCTCCGCACCTTCGGCCGGCGCCGGCTCAACGCCAGCGAGTGCGCCGTCGAGACAGGACGCGCTGAACATCGCATACAGGGCGAACCTCAAAGCGCTGCGAGAAGCGCGCAACGAGAGCCGCGCTTCCACCTTCATCCTGGACCAATCGGGCTCGACGTTCCTCGAGCGAGACCCCACCTCGATCCGTCGGGTGCGCCAGACCCTCGAGGGCAACGAGCGCCTGAGGCTGACCGGATAATATGCTGATACCTGCCTACGAAATCACAGCCAGCAACGGACAGCTGGTGTTCGACGAGGGCGTTGGGGCGTTCGGCGTGCAGCTCGATCCGGGCATCTACTACGCGTACAAAAACGAGCTCGGCTCACAATGGCCGTCGCTGTACGACGAGCTCGAGGCGAAGCTCAACACCGAGGCCAACGGTACGTATCACCTCTCGGCCGACAGACCGGTCCAGTCCAGCCTGCTCGACGACGCCGGTATCTCCATTGTGCGCGACGCCGGCGCGAACCAGCTCACGCTAATGACCGACTTCGGTGACTTCGACTACCGGTTTCTGGGCTTCAACCCGAACACGGGCGACAAGGTCATGACGGGCGACGAGCTGTTCGGCGATTACACACGCTACGGGGTGTGGCAGCCGCTCGAGTACTCCTCGCCCAAGGTCGACGGCGACGAGCTCAAAGACCAGCGGCGCAACAAGGCGAAGAGGCCAAACAGCGTGGTGACCAGGTGGGGTGCGAATGAGATCCGCATCCTTCGGTGGGGGTGGGTGCCGGCCGGCCTGGTGCGCCCGTACATCAACGAGCGCGCCGACTTCGCCGAGGCCGCGGGGCTCGCCCAGCACGACCACGGCAACTACTGGCATGACCTGTGGTCGCTCGGAATCAGCACCTACCGCGACATCATTCGCCTCGAGGAGGTCCCGGGCGACCTTCGCGTCGACACACACGCCTTTGAGGTTCTTTGCTCGCTCGAGGGGTCTGAGTACGCCGACCGGTTCTCGTCGACCTACTCGGAGCGCGACGAGGCCGCGCACGTCTACCGCACCGAGGTCGCGCTCGGGCGCATCCCTGCAGACGACGACCAGGTGAGCGGCTTCGCCAACTACACGAGGGCGCTCTGATGGACCTGAACCGCTACAGCATCGGCATCCGGGTGGAGGGAATCCCGCACCTCGAGGCAAAGAAGACCGCCGGCGCCGTCTTTTGGTTTGGCTCGGCTAAGCCCGGGAGCGTGGCCGCCGACTACGGCCTCGAGCGCGTGCTCGTCGAGATCCCGGCCTCGCTCGACGCCGAGGCCGATTTGCAAACTGGCGACATCGACCTGCAGGGGACGACCTTCGCGCTCAGCGCGACGGATTCGGTGTGCCGGCGGCTGATGACGCAGGCCGGAAGCGTCGGCGAGCCGCGCGCCACTCTCGGCGCCGACCTCGACAGCGGTGTGGGCACCGCAATCGTCGAATCCAACGACACGATCGAGGCCGGCGACTATATCTACGCCGGCGACGAGACGTTCTACGTGGACGCGATCGACTCGCTCGTGGGGTCGACCTACACGCTGAGCGTGACGCGCGGCATCGCCGGCAGCGTGGACGCGTTTCACGCATCGGGCACTCGTGTGAGCTTCCGCACGCCCTATCTGAAGTGGCGCACCTGTGAGCTCATCCGCTTTGACCTCGACACCGGCACCATGGAGGTGATCGGCGACGGCCTGTTCGACGGCATCAAGACCGACGAGGACCAGGGCGAGCTCATCTTGAGCGTCTCCGACACCCTCACCACGCTGTGGGGCGCGGAGGGCGGCATCACGACCAGGCTGGACCCCGGCACGCTCGTCTGGAGCTCGCGCGGCGCGCTCAACGGCGAGGTGCCGCTCGACGAGGAGTTCCCCGTCGACTGGCCGAACGCCCAGACGACGGTGGTCAACGTCATGATCGGCGACGTCGCGTACAAGCTCGAGCGAAAAACCGGCCGCCTGGTAGCGAGCGCAGAGTTTGAGTGCTGGAACACCAAGGTCGACCTCGACCCCAAGGACGACGGGACGCCGGCGACCACCTCGGTCGCCGAGGACGTGCGCCCCTACCTCGCCTGGAGCCGCAACCCCGACGACGGGGTCGGGAACGACCTCGAGGGTCTTTACGGTGCGCCGGAGGAAGCTGCTGGCGTGCCTGCGTCTGCGCACCCTGCAGCGGTCTCCCTGGCGCTGATGCTCTCGACCGGCGACGGCACCAACAACCTCATCGACCCGGATACGCAGACCGAGCGCAAGTTCGACGTCCTCGGCTCGAGCTGGGCGATGGGCGTGCCGGCGAAGCTGATCGACGCGGAGAGCTGGCTGCAGGTGATCGACGAGGTGCCGGCGACGATCGAGCGGATCGCGCTGAACCACGACGGGAGCTACGACTTCAAGAGCATCATCTTGCCGCAGCTCTTGATAGCGCACGACCTGTGGCCGTTCCCGACGCACGAGGGCCGCGTAGGTCTGCGACACCTGACCACCTGGAGCGTCGACGACCTCGCCGGCGTGCTCGACTCAGCCGCGACGGTGACGCTGAACCCGACCAAGATCGTGCTCGATCGCCGGCTCGAGCGCTACTCGTCAGTCATCAAGGCGAAGATCGGCGGCATCGCGCCGTCCGACGAGGCGGACACGCCCAAAGTACTCGGCCTGGAGAAGACCAGGCGCGACGCGATGCTGGGTCAGACGCCGTACGAGCGCGACTTCTCTCTGCACGACAAGGAGGCCTGGCGCGCTGGTGAGTCTGGCCTCGAGGTTGTGCTGCAGGACCTGCTCGAGAAGAGCCGAGACAACCCGCCGCTTGCGACCTGCTCGATTCCGATGGACTCCGCCGGCGGCGAGCAGAAGCTTCCACCGGTTCTGTCGTGGGTGCGTCTTCGCGGCGGTCCGGAGGGCGGGCTGATCGGTCCGGACGGCGAGCGCGTGGCTCCGGCCGACACGAACATCACGTTCATTGGTATCCTCGTCGGCCGCGCGTGGGACCTCGGTACCGGTGACGCAGAATGCCGAGTACTCCTCACCAACTGGTGGCTCGGCGACCGCGTGCCGAGGCTCATCGCGCCGTCGGCTAAGATCCTGTCGGCCGCGACGAGCTCGCCGACGATCGAGCTCAGCCTGTCGACGCCGGACAAGTACGGCGGGCACGGCTTCTCGGGAGGCGACGACGTCAAGGTCATCCATAAGAACGGCCGGCGCTGGTACGGCGATCCTACGGGCCTGTATGTCGTCTCGACGAGCGCGAACGGCGTCACGCTGAACCAGGCGCTGGGCGAGGACGTGTCATTGCCGGACGAGCTGTGGCTCGAGCTCGCGAAGTTCGACGAGTACTCGAACGCGAGCTGGGACGGCGCGGACTACGGAGACCCGTCGATCGACAACCGTCGTTATGCGTATTTCGCCGACGCCCAGGGCACACTTGGCGCCGCCGGCGAAGACGCTGACATTTACTCGTGAGGGCCTGATGCCGTTTCATCTTCTCGACAGCACGATGCACGGCGCAGACGAGAGCTACTCGACCAAGGTGCTCGACGATCTGCGAGACAACACCGATTGGGTGCGCCAGAACCGCGGCTCGCACGTCACGATGGTGTGGGAGGCGTACAGCAACGCCGTCAACCAGAAGAGCTACGAGCGTCCGTTTGTGAGCGCGACGGGCCCGGCGATCTTTCTGCGCGTGCCCTGGTATGTGGGCCCTCGGCTCAAGGCGCTGCATTTTCGGTTTTTCTGCCGCGTCTCGAACGGTGAGCGCGACGCGAGCGCCGGAGAAACGGGCCTCCTCGAGGAGCGCGTGGACCTGTCTGCGAAGCTGCTCGGCGACATTGGCCCCGCCGGCGACGCCAGCGTGCGTCCGGAGATGGCGGCGAACGGAGCGACGCTCTGGCAGTTTGTGGAGCTCACGTACGACATCACCAGCCGCGCGATTAACCGCGGCACGTACGACACGCTGGCGTTGATGCTCAAGTCGCGTGTGCCGCTGAAGTTCGACGGCACCACCTACGACGGCGCAGACTTCGACGCTGTCGGCCGAGTCGACGGCGCCGGCATCGACACCGGCGCGGCGATCACGACATTTCGAGCCAAGGCGGCGCAAGACGGCTTCTACGTAGAGGGCACCAACGTGGACGTGCCGGTCAGCGGCGCCAACGAAATCACGGCGACGCTGGGCTGTGACTCGCCGCAGTACAACCCGTTTAGCGACGTCGACCACGTGCCCGCGAAGTGGTTTGACCACGTGCGCCGGCAGCCGCTTGAGTCCAATCGCGCCATGTACATATGGCCGCCGGCGGACAGCCTGGCCGACGTCGCCCGCATCAACACGTTTCACAAGTTCCACGTGCCCTACATCCAGTTTCGCGCCATTGAGATCTGGGAAGAGTTCGAATGACCATCTCCGACGTCGAAATCAAGTCCAAGCAGCCGACCAGGGCGGTGACCGCGGGAAAGCTTGTCGACCAGGTCGGCCGCGGCATCGACCGGCCGCGGTGCATCTGGGCGGGGATGCCCGGGAGCCTGCCAGACACCGATTCGGTGTGGGACGCGCGCAACTACCGGGAGCGGTGGCTGCAAACGGTCGTCGCCGCCGGCGTGCGTGTCGGCGGGATGCTCGAGGAGGGCGAGGAGTACCTCGACTTCGTGGTCGAGGTGGCGGGGCTGTATGAGCGCGAGGCCGCGTCGATGCGCACGATGGACGGCACGCCGGCCGACGAAAACGTTGTCGTGCGCGGCGGCGTCGCGCTCCAGGTTGAGATTCACCAGTACCAGGGCGCGGCGACGCCGGCGGTTGTCTCGCAGCTGTTCGACGACGCGCACGAGCTCGACTTCCACCGGCCGGATTGGCTGGGCAACCACTTCCAGGCCGTCGCCGGCCGCGGGCTCGACGTCGGCTCCCACTCGCTGGTCTACCGAGAGGGTTTGACGCTCCTCGAGGACACGACGACGCGCGTACAAGCCACGCTCGCCGTCGACCCTGCAGACATCGACTACAGCCGCCCGGTGCAGCTAGAGTGCTACGTACGGCCGTACAGCTCCAGCGACAGCGGCCTGGCCGATCGGCCGCGTTGGCACGAAGACGCGCCGGTCGACGAGCTCGCGGCCGACGCCGACGACGAACCGGATAGAAACTACATGCGGGTGTGGATGCTCGGGCTAAGCGCGTGGGCGAGGTGACCGATGTACGAAGTACCTGAAAAACCAGACCGGCCGGTGGGCACTGAACATCAATACCGCGATGAAATCCGCACGGACAAGGAGTCGTCGATCGTCGAGACGCTCAATTGGGCGTGGGCGACGACCGGCGCGCGCGGTGGTCCGTGGGTGTGGCCTGAGGGCTCGCCCTGGAGCACGACGTCGACGAGCTCGACGAAGGTAAACGACAACGCCGGCGCCGACCTCGACCAGATATCGCCGATCATCACGCCACGGCGCTCCGAGCTCGGCGCGCTTGCGGCCGCGGCGCGAGATGGGCCCTACATCGTCGAGCTGCAGGTCTACGCCGTCGACGTCGTCGTCGACTTCACGCTCTTTCGGCGTCCGGAGGATGACGTCACCTGGACGGCGACGGCCACAGCCAGCGTGACGTTCGGCACGACGCCGCAGTGGCGCAGCGTGTACGTGCTCGTCGAGGACACCGCCTCGTTTGGGTACGGCGAGCACCTGATCGAGCTCGAGGGCGCCTACGCTCAGGGCGGCACCGGATACGGTGACATCTACCAGGTCCAGCCGCTCGAGATACGCCACAGCAACCTCCCCCGCTCCGAGCTCAGCTCGCTCGAGCTGTACGGCTCGGAGTGGGTGGGCATGTACGGCGGGGGCGTGGTCGTCGAGTCGTGGGACGACGACGGTGCGCAGTCAGCGCTCGATCGCGTGAGCGGCGTCCCGCTGATGCGACGCGACGAAGTGACGCAAGACGTGCACGCGGTCGAGTTTGTCTCCACCCGCCCTGACCTCTTCGAGACGTCGAACGCGGTCGATCTTAGCGGAGCGGCGGGGTTCATCGTGGCTTGCGCGATGGCGCGTGATGCAGACCAGGTCCTGGTCGCCATCGGTAAGAGCAGCGCGAACAGCAGCTCGGGGCTCTCGCTCGCATTCGGCTTTAGCGGAATCAACGGCCTGGTTCAGATTGCCACCAACGCCGGCTCTCACAGCGCCACGGCCGCCGCCGGTGCAGTCGGCACCTGGAACGACTGGTTGGCGTGGTGGGACTCGGACGATAAGAAGCTTCGGCTCTTCCGCGACCTCGAGCAGGTCAGCGTCGTCAACACAGGCACCACCCTCGCCGACGATGAAACCGCGTTCCAGTTGGGCGCACTCAATGGAACCTTTTTCCCCTTCGACGGAAAGGCAGCGATGCCGCTTTTCCTCGAGGGAGGATTCACACGCCACCAGGTCGAACACCTGATGCAATGGCGCCGTAGCATTCACGGGCTCTACTAGGAGCTAGACGATGGCTGACCACCACACCGACCCGAACCACCGCCCTGCCGGCCTCGCCGGCGGGGCTTTCTTTTGCAGGCAGACCCATGGAGACCGAACAGGCCACCGACATGTTGGACCAGCTGCCGCCCGAGGTGGCGCCCTACGTCATCGTGGCGGTGATCATCTGGTGGCTGACGCGCGCGACCTACAAGGACAGCAGCCAAGGCCACGCGCGGCTGCTCGACCGCTACGAGGCCCGCTTTAAGCAGCTCGAGCAGGCCGTCGAGCGCGCCGAGGCGGCCGAGGACCGATGCACCGAGCGCATGGAGCAGCTCGAGCGCAGATATGAGCGGCGCATCGAAGAGCTCGAGCGCGAGATCGACCAGTTGCGCGTAGAGCTATCAGAGCCGATCGCGGTCGAGCAGCTGTAGCGCAGCATAGCCATCCTTCCCCGGCCGGCATCGCTGCCGGCCTTTGCATTTCTTGGAGCCCCATGACCTACACAGCCGAACAGCTACGCGCCGCTCGAGCAAAGGGCGCACACGTCGTATGGCAGCGCAACATCAAAGAGCCGATGCCCGGGCGCGTCTCGAAAGAGATCACGCGCCTGTGGGACGCCCTGCCCTTCTGGGGTGGCTGGCTGCGCGAGCCGCTGCCAGACGGAGGCGGTTGCCCGAACGGCTACACCAGACCGCCCGATCCGAACTACTGCCTGGTCTACGTCGCCTACATCTCCACGCTCGTCGGCCGTTGGCTCGAGCCTGGCCAGTGCGTTGACGTCGCGGTCCATCCCGACCTCGTCAAGTACGTACTGACGTCCACCCGGCGCCTGGCCAACCCGGACAAATGGAAAGAAGCGGGCTTCGAGCGGCCTGAGCCGCTCGGTCCGGACGAGATCCAGCCTGGTCACATTGTCACGGTGCGACCGACGGACGCAAAGCCGTTCGGCAGCCACGGCGTGCTCGCCGCGTCCGCTCCGGACGAGAGCGGCGAGTTCCACACCTTCGAGGCCAACTCCCGCGGGCTGCGAGCCGACGGCAGCCGCGGCAAGGGCGTGGTCGTGCGCTCAAGGGGCATCCGCGAGGTCGCTCGCGTCTGGCCGCTCGGTCCGGAGCACCACGTAGGGAGGCACCTGTGAAGCTCATCCACCTGTCAGATACGCACTTCGGCACCACCGCCGGCCGCGAGTACGAGCCAGGAAAGCGCATCGTCGCGCACATCCTCGAAAACCATCCGGACGCGGTGGTCGTGCTCACGGGCGACGTCACCAACAACGGCTGCCGCAGCGAGTTCCGCGTGGCCCACGAGGTCCTCGAGCCGCTCGTCGAAGGGTGCGAGCTGTTCATCGTCGGCCCGGGAAACCACGACGTCGAGATCGCCGGTAGTCTCGGCCGAGTCGACCGGCGTCACTTCCGCGCGTTCCGCTCGAAGCTCACGAAGGTGAAAGCGGGCTATCCGTACTGCATGACCATCGACGGCGTGCAGCTCGTCATGCTCAACACCACCGCGGCCGCCGGCGGCATCGAAGACTTGGCGCGCGGCAAGGTCGGCTACAAGCAGTGGGTGGAGCTGTCGAAGTATCTCGAGATGGGAGAGCCGCGCTTTCGCGTGGTGATGGGTCACCACCACCTGTTCGAGCGCGACGTCGGTCTGGAGCTCGTCGACGCCGACGAAGTCCGTGCCGTCTGCTCGAGCAGGTGCGACTTGTACTTGATGGGCCACAAGCACCAGGCGGCGCAGTGGAGCGACGTCGAGGGCGTCGGGCGAGTCATCGCGTCTCACAAGGTCACCGCACGACCGGATATGAAAGTGGACGCGTTTCAGTACCGGTCAATCACGCTCGAGGCCGACGGCGGGATCTCGGCCGAGTGGCAGACGGTTGAGCGCTCAGAGTAGAAAGTCCAGAAGAAGAAGAGCCAGCAGCAGCCCCGCAGCTCCGACGTTGAGGGCAATCAGCCAAGCCTCGCACGCAGAATGGTCGCGTCGAATCTCGACGTTTAACGGCGGGACATCTGCGCTCGGTCGCTCCTTTCGGAGCGCTCGATTTGCCTCCTCGAGCGCGGCCTCTTCTATGCGTCCGTCATTCATCACCACGCCCCTGTTGCGATGCTCGCCGCAGCTGCGGTGACGGTATAACGAGTGCCGGGGATCTTTTGGGTTTCGGTGCCACCGCCTATTTTCGGTAAGCCACGCTCTTGTTCGAGTTCGACGTCGTGTGCATCCACGAGGCCAGCCTTCACCAGAGCGGAGAGTTGCTCTTTGACGGTGACGTGTGGGCCGAGACTCTTGTTGGTCGTGAAGGGAAACTCTGCGTGAGTCACCAGGCACGCGGGCGCTTTGCTATAGTGAGACTCTAGCGCTTTTCGGATGGTGGCTTCGGTGAGCTCGTTGGGGTCTGACGAGTCGCAAGCGACGCCAACACTGACAACAGTGGCTATCGCCGTCCAAATCAGTAAATTCTTCATGCAAACTCCTTATCGCCATCAGGTTTCAAACTTCAGTAGCTTCATGTCGTACAGCTCGAGCGCTCAGTCCTTTGCACGCCCGCTCTTCAGAAATCCAGCGTCGTACAGTCCGAGGGGTCACACTGAGCCTCTTGGCCAACATCGTTTGGCCACGCTCGGAGTCGATGGCCTCGCAAAAGCGACGAATGGCCCAACCGGGAATCGGCTCGTCTTCTAAGGCTTCGCGCCAACTTCTCTTCTCCATAAATAGCCTCTCAGCGACCGCCGCCGGATTGCGCAAATGCAGCTTTGACCATGCTTCTGACTGATGAATGTTTCTTGTAGGCCTCGTTGATATCGGCGTTGTGCTGGCCTGGTTCGTACGGCGACTCGATCTGACGTCGAATAGCCTCGTGGACGGCCGTCGAGAAATCGGGCGACCACGACAAACTCCGTATCGCCTCGACGACACCAGTTGCCGCGTCAACCAAGACGATGCCGAGCACGGCACGTTCGTCGCCCTCGAGGACCGGTGGAACTTGGCGTCGCTCGAGGGGGACGCGGTGCCAAGAATACGGTGAGTCGCTCCAGGGCGACGTCTTCGAGCGGTGGCACAAGAACAGCACCGAACCATGCTCGTAGAGCGCAAAGCGCCAAGGCCCGCGTTTGACGGCGAGCTTCTCCTGAGTCGAGGGAGCCTCAAAGAAGAGGGTCAGGTGATGGCCGTTCGCGTCGTAGTTGTATTGGGCCAGCTCGGGCCACGTCGTGCGCTGCGGGTGATAGAGTTCTCCGACTTCGATGGGTGTCATCAGGAGGTCCTTTGGTGTGAGTGTTCGCCCAACCGTCTCCGGACGGGACGAAAGGATGGTCTAGCTCAGGCCACCCTGGTGGGCCGCCGGTAGACGTCCAGGGCGACGAACTTCGCATTGCTCAGCCCACCAGGTCGCGTCTCGGCCGACAACGTTCTCGAGGAGCCCGACCCACTGCTCAACCTTATCCCCGTCCTCTTCATGGTCGCGGTAGTAGACGATACGCCGGTCGATCTCGAGCACGAGGCGAACGCGGTTCCAGCGGGCAATGGACTTGTCGAACTCGGGGATCTCGACATCGAAGAGCGGAGCCTTCCAGCCGAGTCGTCCGCAGGACGTCTTTTCCTCGACCTCGGCTAAAAACGCGTCGACCTGCGGGACCCACGTTGCCGACCAGTCACGATAGCGGCCACTTGCTACGTCCTGCTCACGCCGGAACTCCGCGGGGTCGTCCATGTGGGCCACGCTTATCGGGGATGCGTACGGCACCTGTGGGCGCTCTCGCCAACCTTTGATCAGTTCGGAGGCGCGGTCTTTGGTCTGGTCGTCGAGCACAGACGTAGCTTGCTCCCCACCAAGCAGAGCGCAAAGAGAGCGCCCCGAGCCCTCCACGGTAAGCAGGCAGTTATGCAGGACTTTGATGCGGTTCGTACAATCGTCGCTCGCGGCCTCCAGTGCGGCGCGATCTGTGTCGAGGGTGCCGAGGCTGGCATCGTCGAACTCACAGCTCGCCGAGTAACCGGCGTCGGTCTCCTCAATGAGATACGAGAAGATGAAATTCCAGCGGATCGTCTTGTCGTCAACTTGCGTGATATTGCTCATGTGGGCTTCCAGGTCTAGGTGATGGTTATTCCTCAACGCGCCTTCTAGTGTAGGTCCATCGGTCCTAGTCGTCAAGTCGGAAAGACAAAAAAGAACCCGGCACACCTAGAACCAAATTGCGTTGAGGAAACCAGGGGCCGGGCGAGCAACGGTACAAAAAAGTATGTGTCTCTAAAAGGTCAAAGGCCTCGAACGGATGCAGCCGGCGCAGCACCGTGCGCTGCAGCTCCTGCGACAGCTCCCTCCAGACGACCGCCTTGCCGCCGTTCTCCAGGCCGTCGACCTTGGCGATGTGCCGCGCGATGAACGCGAGCACCGGATAGTAGTCGGTTGCGGAGATCTCGATCGTGGGGCGCTCGACGCCCTCGACGTCCTCGAGGCGAAACCCCTGCCGCCTAATCTTGAGCTTCAAATCTGACATTTCATTCACCTGTGTTTTTGGTCCCCTCTGGTACCTTTTTGGTACCCTAAGGCCGGTCTAAGTCGGGAAGCACCGGGCCAAAAAGGTCTACAAAGCAACCGCAAAAGACGCTCAGCCGGCGCCGCTCAAGGGAAACGCTTCCCTTACACGGAAGAAGTCCCTGGTTCGAACCCAGGCACGCCCACTGTGAAAATCCTCAGAGACTGTAGGGGTTTCTGGGGATTTTCCGCATCAAGCTGTTGCTCACAACAGTTACAGTTGGTACCTTTTTGGTACCCTAATTAAGCAAGGCCGAGGTTCTTCGCTAGCGTGTTGAGTCCCTCGGCCTTTCTTTTGTGCGATACGTGATCGTAGTGAAACACCATCGCGTCGGTGGACTGCCCGCCGATCGATTTGATCACGTGACGGTCCTGTTTCGAGTTGTTCATCTCCGTTTCCCAGGTGCGCCGCATATCGTGGGGCGTGATGCTGGGGAACCCGTGCAGCGGGTTCTCTTTGCGAAGCTCCTTGTCGAGCTCCTCGGAGGTCCTGGTCATCACGTTGCGCATGGCGCTCTTCGACAAGTAGCCGTTTTGAACGCCATCTGGCACCGTCGACGGGAAGACGAGCCCCGTCGAGAGCCCCGGGTGCTGCTTTTTGAACAGGCGCCGGCGTTGCCACATGAGCACTGCCTCGAGCGCCGGCACGAGCGGCACCACGATCAGCTTGCCGGTCTTGTCTCCGCGCTTGACCGTTCCGCGGTACTGGGACTGAATGAAGCGGACCTCCTTGCGATCCGCGTCCACGTCATCCCAGCGAAGCGCGCTCAGGCTCGAAAACCTCAGCCCCAGCATGAACCCCATCGCATGCATCGCGTACCACTGAGGGTACTTCGTGCGCATGCGCTTGAGGAACATCTTGACCTGGTCCGGCTCGAGCGCCGTTCCGTGCTTCTTTCGTTGCACGTCGAGATAGCAGAGCTTCTCGGCCGGCGAGTCGATCGCGTCCAGCTGGCAGGCGTAGCGCAGGTACAGGCGCGTGGTCTTGATCCAGTTGTTGATGCTCGAGAGCGCGTACGGCTTGTCAGTGCGCGGGTTGATCTCGTCAATCCAGTCGTCCACCACCTCCTCGAGGTCGGCCAGGGTTATCTCGCTCAGAATCCAGTCGCCGATCTCCGGCAGGACGTGGTCCTTGAGCGCGTAGCCGTCTCTCTCTCGTGTCGCGCGGCCGACCTTCCAGCCGCGCCGAGTCTTTCGCGCCTTAGCGAAAGAGTTCCTGTAGTGCCTCACGGTCTTCGACGTCTTCGTCTCGCTCGAAAACTCGTCTCTTCGGACCTGGGCCTTTGCCCGGTCTCGGAAGGCTCGAGCTTCCTCGAGGGTTCCGTCGATCCTCCTCTTGAACACCCGCTGACGGTTCGTCAGTGGGTCTCGATACTTGAAGCGGATCTGATACTTCCGCTCCTCGAGTCGCTTGATATTCATCATATCCATGATTACTCCCATGGTCTGCGACCCGGTGCTTCCCGAGCCCCACAATACGCATAACTTCCTCAACCGCAAAACGCGGCGATTGCCCCATCGCCTCCTCGACCGCCTCGATCTGGCCCTTGGCCTTCCAGTTCGAGAGCGTGTTCTTGGCCACCCCTGTGAGTATCTCGAGATCCTCGTAGGTCAGCGGTAAGCCGAGCTCGTAGCGCATCCGTGCGCGCCTCTCGTCTCTCATCTCGTCGAGTAATTCAGGGGCCAGGTCGCTCATTTCGCATCCTCGAGGAGCGTCAGCTTGTGTCGATCGTTGTTCTTCAGGTGCCAAACCTTTTGGTACCCGCGTACCGGGATCGGCTTGTAGACCTCGATCTCGTCGAGCAGCCACCCGTAGTGGTCGGGCATATACCAGGTGTCGCCGGCGAGGCCGTCGGGGACGGGGCGCCCGCCGAACATGTGGACCTGGTCGTTCTTTCGGACCCCGATCACGCGCACCGAGCCGATGATGTGGCCGGCGTGCCAGTTCTCTTCTGTGGGGGTGTACCCGATGTCGCTGTCGCGCAGCTCGGCCCACTTCTCTTTGTCGTCCGTCTTGCCGCAGTGGATGACCAGGCGCTCGCCGCGCACCTTCGCCGGCGGCTTCCAGGTGCGGTTTTCGACGCGCTTGGTCCCGTAGATGATGCACTGCGCCCACGGGCTGTGCAGCGTGATGGCGAGCTTCGGAGCGTCAAAGGGACGCTGGCCACGGTGGGCCTTTCGGTGGCTCTCGGAGTGCGGACACGTCACGAAGTGCGACAGGTAGACGTTGCGTCCGGCCGGCGGCTCGGTACCGCGGCCGAGTACTTCGGCCTTGAGCTGGCGGGTGTCGGCGTCGATCGCCAGGAGAACGTTGCCCTGGTCGCTCGGCTCGGCGTCGACTGGCATCGGCTTTCCGCTCGACGTCTTCGCGAAGTAGATGGGCTCGCCGCACGAGCTGCAGGCTGTGGTTTGGGGTTTCTTCATGTGCCGATTCCCCCTTTGTATTTGAGGTAGTCCTCAATCCTCATGAGCCGCAGGCCAGCGTCGAGCGCGTCGATGAGCTTGGCGTGGTTCGCTAGACTTTGCGCCATATTCTGAACGCCTTCGGCCAGGCTTACGTAATCGAAGTCGTCGGCGACCTCAGCCTCTATCAGGTCGCGCTCGCACATCAGCGCTTTGATAGTATCGAGCGCGCCCTCCCCTGTTCGCCCCTGCCTTTCGAGCAACAACCGCTTCAGCGTCGACAGCCACAACGCGATGTCGTGCGCTTCGAGGTCGATCGACGCGGTCACGTTGATGGTCTTGCCGCCTATCCCCTCACAGTCGTGGCCGGCCGCAACCTGGTCGTCGGTGAACCACTTCCCGCAGCCCTTACACATGCTCTCACCGTCACGGTTCGGCGGTGCCTGCTCGGCCTCCTCGCTGTCACGCGGCACGCCGATCCACTCGTCGAGCGTCGCCAATTCACTGACGAACGCTGCGTCTGGGTGTGCCCCATGCTGCAAAACCATGGCGTCGAGCTCGGCCTGTCGAATCTCCTGCGGGCCGCCCTGGGCTTTCTGGCAAATGCGTGCCCACTCGAAGAGCCGAGCGATCACCGTCTCAATTTCCGGCCCATCCCCTTCAAGCTCGATCGCGAGGCGTTCGAGGTCATCAACTGCCCGATTGAGAATTCCGCGCAGATTCAGCACGGCCCTGAACTGCTCGTCTGTTATCGTTCTATCTCCCATCGCAATCGTCCTCTCTCACGTCTCTTTGTTGAGCCTGCCGCCTATCCCCTCACAGTCGTGGCCGGCCGCAACCTGGTCGTCGGTGAACCACTTCCCGCAGCCCTTACACATGCTCTCACCGTCACGGTTCGGCGGTGCCTGCTCGGCCTCCTCGCTGTCACGCGGCACGCCGATCCACTCGTCGAGCGTCGCCAATTCACTGACGAACGCTGCGTCTGGGTGTGCCCCATGCTGCAAAACCATGGCGTCGAGCTCGGCCTGTCGAATCTCCTGCGGGCCGCCCTGGGCTTTCTGGCAAATGCGTGCCCACTCGAAGAGCCGAGCGATCACCGTCTCAATTTCCGGCCCATCCCCTTCAAGCTCGATCGCGAGGCGTTCGAGGTCATCAACTGCCCGATTGAGAATTCCGCGCAGATTCAGCACGGCCCTGAACTGCTCGTCTGTTATCGTTCTATCTCCCATCGCAATCGTCCTCTCTCACGTCTCTTTGTTGAGCCTGCCGCCGGAAGGTATCAGGGAGCGGCTCGGGTAGGGCTCTCCAAACGGCCCTTCGTCATCACCAATTGTCAGGCGCTCCGCCTCCTGGTCGCCCTGGTAAAAGCGCTGCAGGGCGGCGGCGATCGTGGTGGTGTCGCCGGCGCGTCCGGTGAGGACCTTCCAGCAAGCCTCTACCAACACATCGACGTCACCGCCGGCGAGCTCGGCCGCGGCGTTCTCGGTAACCTCGACGCGCTCCTCGAGCTCATGGATCCGCTGGCGAAGCACCGCGACGCCGTTCGAACGGTCGAGCGCCTCCTCGAGCTTTCGGGCCCGTTCGTTCACCGCCCTGTAGGCAATGCGAAGGTCCTCATACTCCTCGACCGGCACGAACTCGCCGCCGGCGAGCTCGGCCGCGGCGTTCTCGGTAACCTCGACGCGCTCCTCGAGCTCATGGATCCGCTGGCGAAGCACCGCGACGCCGTTCGAACGGTCGAGCGCCTCCTCGAGCTTTCGGGCCCGTTCGTTCACCGCCCTGTAGGCAATGCGAAGGTCCTCATACTCCTCGACCGGCACGAACTCGCCGCCGGCGAGCTCGGCCGCGGCGTTCTCGGTAACCTCGACGCGCTCCTCGAGCTCATGGATCCGCTGG
>Ga0306912_1000241_pt1 | contig 34107 bp, 33 predicted proteins | sample AntRauFillE10628_FD_190443 | JGI IMG/M metagenome (GOLD analysis project Ga0306912, IMG submission 190443) | Saline lake microbial communities from Rauer Islands, Antarctica - Metagenome Filla E10 #628 (v2) (version 2) | ecosystem: Environmental > Aquatic > Non-marine Saline and Alkaline >...
TGCAGCGCACCGGTGGCGGGGTCGCGGAACAGCCCGTCCTGGGCAGGCTCGAGCCCGTCCACGGCGAACGCACCGGTCTGGCCGACGTCGGAGCCCTCGTCGACCTGGCCCCCCTCGAGCGCGCTCGCCTGGCCGGGGGTCCACACCACGGTCACGGGCCGGCCGTCGACGTCGACCGTCACGGCCAGCTCGTCGCGCAGACGTGACAGCGGCACCGCCACCCCGTCGCCCTCGGAGCCGAGGCCGACGACGCGCTCGTCGGGGTCGAGGCGCTCGTCGGTCTCCCCACGGAACAGGAAGCCCGAGCCCGAGCCCTCGTAGCCCGGGTACGGGTTGCGCCCGTAGCTGCGCCCGGGCACCGACGCACGGCTGAGCACGGTGGCCTGCGGCAGGCGTTCGCGCACCGTCGCCCAGCCGAGCAGCTGCGTCGGCACGCGCTCCAGCTCCCGTCCGACGACGTCCTGGTCGCCCCACAGCGCCTCGCCGGAGAACTGCGACCACAGCGTGCGGGTCTGGCGGTCGTACATCATCAGGTTGCTGCGCAGCAGCCGGCCCGAGGTGCCGAAGTCCCACGCCTCCCCGTCGATGGTGCGCTCGAACGCCAGGCCCGAGTTGCACAGCGGGCAGTACGTCACGGTCACCGGCACGCCGGCCAGCACGTCGTTGACGATCTCGTGCTGGGTCATGATCGCCAGCGGGTACGCCCGGGCCTCGCCGTCGAGCTCGACGACCATCACCGACGACTCGTCCTCCAACCAGGTGTCGGCGGCCGCGACGTCGACCACGCAGGGGGTGTCGATGGGCAGGATCCCGTCCGGGGGCGGCCCACCGGAGACGACCTCGTCCGGGTCGAAGCCGTCGAGCACCGTCGTGTCGTCGCGGTCCCAGGGGAACAGCACGCCGTCGTCGGCCTCGTCGGCGACGGGGACGGGGACGTCCTCGGCGCTCGGGGTGCAGTCACGGTCCCCGTCGGGCACCTGGGCGGTCGGATCGGGCTGGCCGAGTCCTGCGTCTGCGCCGTCGGCGCCCGCCCCGCACGCGCCCAGCAGCAGGCCGGTCACAGCGGCGATGGCGATGCGGCGCATGGGCGTCCTCGTCGTCGGGGCGTGTCGGCGACAACGCGCCCGGCCGTCGTGGGCTTCCCGCCGCTCAGCAGCGCGGGTCGGCCGCCAGCGCCCCACGCAGCGCCTCGACACGCTCGCGGTTGACGCCGAGGTCGGTCGCGCCGATGCGGCTGGAGGACAGCACGTCGACGCGATCGCCCGCGCCGGCGCGCACGTACACGTCGTCCGGGAAGCCGAACACGGTGCTGCGCACGACGAACTCGCCGTCGGCCACGGCGCGGCCGCCACCGAGCGCGTCGTCGACCGCGGCCAACAGCTCGACCTCGTCGGCGTCGCAGGCCAGCGGCTCGACGGCGTGGGTCGGGTCGGACGCTAGCGTCGAGACGCAGTTGGGCGTCGGCGGGCAGCCGCCACGCTCGTCGTCGGCAAGGCCCTGCGTGATCCGGTCGGCCTCGACCACGGCCAGGCGCACCCCGCCGACGACGACCACGGCGCCGACGAGCAGCACGACCGCGATCCGCAGCCCGCGACCGGGTCGGGCCTTCGAGGCGTACACGTGGGCTCCCGGGCAGGCGTCGTGGGGCGGGTGTCGTGGCGGCGGGGAGGTTCGGCACCGCTGCCGGGTCAGTGTGCTGCGCGCAGCGCCATCAGCGCGAGCACGAGCACGCCGAGTCCGACGACCAGCAGGCGCAGGTCCCGGGCGCTGCGTGTGCGCCACAGCGCCAGCGCCCAGACCGCCACGACGACGCCGACCTGCGCGAGCACGCCGGCGTCGGTGCGGGGGTGCAGCAGCTCGTCCACGCTGGTGCTCCGGGTCGGCTCGGTCGGGCAACGCCGCGGGCGGACGTTCCCTTCCGCGACCCTACGGTCGTGCGGCACGCCCACGCCGTCGACCGGGAGCAGCGCCCTGCAGGTCCACGAGGTGACCGACCCGGCCGACCCGACCGTTGCCGCGTATGCGACGCTGCGTGACGGCGAGCTCGGCGCCCACGCGCGCCGCGGCCGCGGCGTGTTCGTCGTCGAGGGCCCGAACCCGGTGCGCGAGCTGCTCGCGTCGGGATGGGACGTGGACTCGCTGCTGGTCGAGCGCCGGCGCCTCGACGCGGTGCGCGAGATGCTCGACGGCCGTGACGTGCCCGTGCACGTCGCCGAGCGTGAGGTGTTCCGCGGGATCGTGCGCTTCCGGCTGCACCAGGGGATCGTCGCGCTCGGCCTGCGACCCCACCCGCGACCGGTCGCCGACGTGGTCGCCGGCGCGCGGCTGGTCGCCGCGTTCGAGGAGGTCAACGACCACGAGAACCTCGGGGTCGTGTTCCGCTCGGCGCGGGCCCTCGGGGTCGACGCGCTGGTGCTCGGCCCGCGCTCGTGCGACCCGCTGTACCGGCGCTGCGTGCGCGTCTCGATGGGACACGCGCTGCACGTGCCGTTCGCGACGGGCGCGGACTGGCCGGCCGGGGTCGACGAGCTGCACGCCGCGGGCCTGCGCACCGTCGCGCTGGCGACGACGCCGGAGGCGGTGCCGCTGGACGAGCTGGCCGACGGCACGCCCAGCGCGGTGCTGCTCGGTGCGGAGGGGCCGGGCCTGTCCGACGCGGCCGTGGCGGCCGCCGACGTCGTGGCCCGGATCCCGATGGCGCCGGGCGTCGACTCGCTCAACGTCGGCGTCGCCGCGTCGATCGCGTTCCACGTCCTGGCGCCCCGCGGGGCCCGGCAGTGAGCGCCGGCCACGTCGTCCTGGTCGGTGCGGGCCACGCGAACCTGCTGGTCGTGCGCGACGCCCGCCGGCTGGTGCGCGCCGGCCTCGACGTCACGCTCGTCGACCCGGACGCGTTCTGGTACTCCGGCATGGCGGCGGCCGTCGCCGGCGGCGTGGTCCACCCCGGCCGCGACCGCGTCGACCCGGCACCGCTGGCCGCCAGCCGCGGCGTCCGCCTCCTGCGGGGCAGGGCGACCGGGTTCGACCCAGCGACCACGACCGTGACGGTGACCACCCCCGATGGGGACCAGGAACGCCTCGGGGCCACCGCGGTGGTGCTCAACGTCGGCAGCGAGGTCGATCCCCGTGGCCTGCCCGCGGACCTGCCCGGCGTGGTGACCGCCAAGCCGACCACCGGGCTGCTCGCGCTGCGCGACCGGCTGCTCGCCGGGCCACGGGGGGCCCGCGTGGTCGTGGTCGGCGGCGGCGCGACCGCCGTCGAACTGGCGGCCAACCTCACCGCCGGCGCCGTCGGACGCCGCGTCGCACCCGCGGTCACGCTGGTCGCACCGGGCCCGCCCGTGCCGGTGGTGTCCGACCGGATCCGCGCGCGCATGCTCGCGCCGCTGCGGGCCCGCGGGGTGGCGCTGGAGGTCGGCACCCGGGTGGTCGGCCTGCGCCCGGGCGACGCGGCACGGGTCGCGGTGGACCTCGACGACGGCCGCACCCTGCCGGCCGAGCACGTCCTGCTGGCCACGGGGCTGCGCGCCCACCGGGCCGTCGAGGACCTCGGGCTCGGCGACGCCGAGGGCATGCCGACGACGACGCTGCTGCAGCACCCGGACCATCCGCGGGTGCTGGGCGCGGGTGACGCGATCAGGTTCGCCGGCGACGGGCTCCCTCGCCTGGGGGTCTTCGCGGTGCGCCAGGCGCCGGTGCTGGTCGACAACCTGCTGGCGCTGCACGCCGGGACACCGCTGCGCGCCTACGAGCCGCAGGGCACGTTCGTCGCGGCGCTCGACCTCGGCGGCGGCGACGCGCTGCTCATGCGCGGGGACCGCTGGATCGCCGGCCGCGGTGCGCTGGCCGCCAAGCGCGTGCTCGACGAGTGGTTCCTGCGCCGGCACCGCGTGCCGCTCGGCTCGTCGGGCCGCAGCTGGGGCGGCGGCCGCGCCGCACCTCCCGGGGCACCCGAGGCGTGAGCAGCGCCGAACCCCCACGAGTCGACGGGGACGCCATGGACGACGAGCAGCCGCAGGGCGAGCGGGACGACGCACCGGACGGGCAGCCGGAGCGCGACCCGTTCCTGCCACCGACCCCGACCGTCTCGACCGTCGCCCGGGCCGCGTGGGCGACGGGCATCGGCGCCGGGCTGCTGCTGCTCGGCGTCCTGGCCCTGCGCTTCGTGGTCTGCGGCGACGGCACCTGCCCGACCGGCCTGCCGCGCACGCTGGCCGAGGGCACCGCGACGCTCGGCTTCCTGGTCGTGCTGCTCGGTGCGTCCTACGGACTGACCGCACAGGCGCACCTGACGTTCAGCGCGCGTGCGCGCCGTCGTCGTGGCGAGGACGACGGCTGACGACGAGCACCAGCGTCGCGACCCCGGCGCCGACCGCTGCGGCCGCGAGCAGCAGCGGTCCGGGCAGCAGCGCGACGCCGCCGGCGAGCGGCGACACGGCCACCACGCCGGCACCGGCGCCCGCCACGACCACGCCGGGGGCGCTGCGGCCGGACAGCGCGGTCACCAGCACCGCGGGCACGACCACCAGCACCGCGTCGGCCAGCAGGCCGGGCAGCGCTGCCAGCGCCGCCGCACCGCCGTCCGCGATCGCCGCCGTCACCGTCGCGGCCGCGACACCGGCCCCGACCAGCGCGACCGCGAACGCGGCGACCTGCACGACGGCGCGGTCGCGCGCCGCCGGGCCGGTCGGCCTCGGCCGCACCACCTGCGCGCGGGCTCGCTCGAACGCCGCGGCGAGCTCGACGGAGACGTCGGTCGTCGCCGCGTCGTAGGCAGCCCGACCGCGTGGGTCGGACAGCACCTCCCAGGCCTCCTGGACCTCGCGGAAGCGCACGGGGTCACCGCCGGTGTCGGGGTGGGTGGCCCGCACCCGCCGCCGGTACGCACGGCGCAGCTCCGCGGTCGATGCGTCGCGTGCGACGTCGAGCACGTCGTACAGGTCCCGTCGCACCACCGTCCCTCCGCCGAGCCCGACAGGGGTTCGGACCCGCCGCCCTGGTCAGCCTTGCGTCCGCCTCGCTGCGCTCGGCCCGCTGCCCTGCGTCGCCCTGGTTCAGCTCGGGGCGTCGCCACGCTTGGCGCGCTTCTGCTGGCGACCGCGGGTGGTCGCGTCGAGCTCGTTCTTGCGCATCCGGATGTTGGACGGCGTGACCTCGACGGCCTCGTCCTCGCGGATCCACTCCAGCGCCTGCTCGAGGCTCACCTGGCGGGGCGGGGCGAGGCGGATGGCGTCGTCCGCACCGGAGGAGCGCACGTTGGTGAGCTTCTTCTCCTTGGCGGCGTTGACGTCCATGTCCTCCTCGCGGGCGTTCTCGCCGACGATCATCCCCTCGTAGATGTCCACGCCGGGGCCGACGAACAGCTGGCCGCGCTCCTGGATGTTCATCAGCGCGAAGCCGGTGGTCTGGCCGGTCCGGTCCGCGACCAGCGAGCCGTTCGGGCGCGTCTTGATCTCCCCGAACCACGGCTCCCAGCCGTCGAACGTGCCGTGGATCATGCCGGTGCCGCGGGTCTCGGTGAGGAACTCGGTCCGGAAGCCGATCAGGCCGCGGGCGGGGACCTTGAACGTCACGCGCGACCAGCCGCCCTCGGAGCCGCTGGAGTGCATGGTGAGCATCCGGCCCTTGCGCAGCCCGATGAGCGAGGTGACGACGCCGACGTAGTCGTCCGGGACGTCGATCGAGAGGTGCTCGACGGGCTCGTGGATCTTGCCGTCGATCTCGCGGGTCACGACGCGCGGCTTGCCGACGGTCAGCTCGAAGCCCTCGCGGCGCATCGTTTCGACGAGGATGGCCAGCTGCAGCTCGCCGCGGCCGAGGACCTCCCACACGTCGGGGCGCTCGGTCTCGTTCACGCGGATCGAGACGTTGCCGACCAGCTCGCTGTCGAGCCGGGTCTCGATCATCCGGGCCGTGACCTTCTTGCCGTCCTTGCCGACCAGCGGCGAGGTGTTGACGCCCATGGTCATGCCGAGGCTCGGCTCGTCGACGACCAGCGGCGGCAGCGGACGCGGGTCCTCGAGGTCGGTCAGCGTCTCGCCGACGGTGATCTCGGGGATGCCGGCGATCTGGATGATGTCGCCGGGGCCGGCCGAGTCGCACGGCACGCGGTCGAGCGCCTCGGTCTTGTAGAGCTCGACGATCTTCGCGGGCTGGACCGAGCCGTCGATGCGCGACCACGCGACCTGCTGGCCCTTCCTGACCTGGCCGTGACGCACCCGGGCGACGGCGATCCGGCCCACGTACGCGTCCGCCGTCAGCGACGACACCATCGCCTGGAACGGGTGGTCCTCGTCGTGCTCGGGCGGCCTGACGGTCTCGAGCAGTGTGTCGAACAGCGGGTCGAGGTCGGTGCCCTCGACGTCGAGGTCGAGCGTCGCCAGCCCGTCGCGGGCGTTGGTGTAGACGATCGGCAGGTCGATCTGCTCGTCGTCGGCGCCGAGGTCGATCATCAGGTCGAAGACCTCGTCGACGACCTCGGCGATGCGTGCGTCGGGGCGGTCGATCTTGTTGACCACCAGTACCACCGGCAGCTTCAGCTCGAGGGTCTTGCGCAGCACGAAGCGCGTCTGCGGCAGCGGCCCCTCCGAGGAGTCGACCAGCAGCAGCACGCCGTCGACCATGCCGAGCGCACGCTCGACCTCGCCGCCGAAGTCGGCGTGTCCAGGGGTGTCGAGGATGTTGATCGTGATCCCGTCACGGGTCACCGCCGTGTTCTTGGCGAGGATCGTGATGCCCTTCTCGCGCTCGAGGTCGCCGGAGTCCATCACGCGCTCGTTGACGTCCTGGTTGGCGCGGAACGCGCCGGACTGCCACAGCATCGCGTCGACCAGGGTCGTCTTGCCGTGGTCGACGTGTGCGATGACGCCGATGTTGCGCAGGTCGGAGCGGACGGCCACTGGATCCTCCGAAGGGGAGCGGGGAGGTGCCGGGCGGGGGAGCGGGCCCGGAACGCGAGAACGCGCCACCGGTGGCGGCGCGTCGAAGGCGGAGTCTAGCAGCCCGCCCCGGGGTCTCGCAGGCGTCACTCCGGCGCCGGCTCCGCGGCGGCCTCGGACATGCGGTCCGCCCGGCCGCGCACGCGCAGGTCGGTGCCCTCGCCCTCGCTGGACAGGCACGCCCCGCTGCGCACGTCGAAGCGCCAGCCGTGCAGCCCGCAGGTCAGCACGCCGTCCTCGACCTCGCCGACGCGGTCCAGGAACGCGCCCTGGTGCGGGCAGCGCTTCTCCACGACCCAGCCGTCGACCTCGACCCACTCCAGGGGACGGCTGCCGAAGCCGGTGTTGGCCGCGTACCACTGCTCGCAGTACGCCATGCGGTCGGGCGCGAGCGACTTGAACAACGTGTAGACGTACTCGTTGTACGGCCCGTCGCGGTGCGCCTCGAAGCGGCACGACAGGAACAGCGTGTTGACCCAGTCGGGCAGCCGGTCGCGCACCGCCGTGGCGACCAGCTCGCGGGGGAAGCGGAACCAGAACGGCGGGTCGGGCTCGTCGTCCGCCCACCCACGCACGCGCCCGGCGGGCACGTCCAGCATGATCCGCTCGTCGCCTGCGAGCAGCCCGATCGAGGCGCCGATGCCGGCACGGGTGTGCTCGGCGTCCGACAGCAGCGGCTCGAGCCAGTCGCGCAGGTCGTCCAGCAGCGGCTCGTCCGGCGCGGGCGCCCACGCGCCCTTCAGCTCCGCCAGCCAGGGCAGGGCGTCGCGCTGGTAGTCGCGCAGGTACGCCTCCTTGTCGGCGAACAGTGCGTCGACCTCGGCCTGCGGCACGGGGTGGCCCAGCTCGACGTCGCTGCCATCGACCACGACCGTGGACGCGGGCACCGTGACCAGCACCTCGTCGTGGCCGCGCGCCGCCATCTGCCCGGCGAACCACGCGCTGTCGGGGAAGATCGTCTCGTTGCCGGGCAGGTCGTTGAGGTGGAACTGCTCGGGGTCGAGGAAGCACGGCGGGCCGGCCATCGGCACCACGGTGTGCGCGCCGACCATCTCGACGTAGCTCTGCGCGCGGTCGAGCTGGCGTCTGCGCTTGGCCTCGACCAGCGCGTCCTTGTCGTCGGCCGGCAGGTCGTAGACCATCGGGAACCAGATCGCGCCGGAATGCTGCAGCAGGTGGACGTCGGTGCCGCGGCCCTCGGCGGCGAAGTCCAGGTCCGACGGGTGGGCGTCGTTCTGGTCGAGGATCCGTGCCGTCGGGTCCTCGAGCAGCAGCGCCGAGTCGCCCATCGGGCCGACGTTGGGCGCGTCCAGGGCGATGATCGCGGCGCCGAGGTCGTCGCCGAGGTCGACCCAGGTGCGGTCGGGGCAGTCCACGAAGTCGTGGAAGCCGACCGCCGCGAGCTCACGGCGCAGCAGGGGGATGGAGAAGTCCGGCAGCAGCACCTGCGCGTCGTGGTTGACGTGCTCGGCGAGGAAGCGCGCGTCGTAGTGGTCCTTGTGGCTGTGGCTGACGTACAGGTAGTCGCAGGTGGCGATGGCCTGCATGACCTCGTCGGGCAGCCGGTCGTTGCGCGGGAACGGGAACCACGACGCGAAGAACGCAGGCGTGAACCACGGGTCGCACACCACGGTGCCGCCGCTGGTCTCGACCAGCAGGCCCGCGTGGCCGATGGAGGTGATGCGCATGCGGTGGGACGCCTCTGCCCGGGGACGGCGCCCGACGATAGCGCCGGCGAGCCCGGCGACAGGGTCCGGTCAGGCCTCCCGTGCCGCTCGCAGGCTGGCGAGCTCGCGACGCAGCCGGTCCGCCTGGTCGCGCAGCGTCGCCGTGCCGCCGCCGTGGTGCGGCGGCACCTCGCGCAGGTGCCGCTCGACCTCGGCCAGCTCGGCCAGCACGGTCGCCTCGCTGCGCTGCTCGTGCGGCACCGTCTGGCCTCCGGGCGAGTGGCATGGTTGCGTCGGTCGTCCTGCCGACGACCGGAGTGTGCCGTGCCGACCATCCTGACGATCAACGACCACACCCCCCAGGTCGAGCTGGCGCGCTACGTCGCCAGCGACGTGCGGCTCGCCGGCGACGTGCGGCTCGGACAGGACGCAACGCTGTGGTTCGGCGTCGTCGCCCGGGCGGCGTACGCCACGGTCTCGATCGGGGCGCGTACCAACGTCCAGGACGGCACGGTGCTGCACGCGGACCCCGGCTTCGCCTGCACCGTCGGCGACGACGTGACGATCGGTCACCGTGCGGTGGTGCACGGCTGCACGATCGGCGACGGGGCCCTGATCGGCATGGGTGCGGTGGTGCTCAACGGTGCCGTGGTCGGCCCGGGGGCGCTGGTCGCGGCCGGCGCCGTGGTGCGCGAGGGCATGGAGGTGCCGGCCAACGCGCTGGTCGCCGGGGTGCCGGCGAAGGTCGTGCGCGACCTCGGCGAGGGACGCGAGCCGTACCCGAACGTCGCCGGCTACCTGCACCTCGGCGAGATCTACGCCGAGGCCGAGGGCTGGCCCGGCACCTGACCCGTCCCGCTTGTCCGTGGTCCCGAATCGTTGGTAGGTTAGGACAACCTCAGCCACCGCCACCCGACCAGGGACCACGTCGCATGCAGCAGGCGCGCCGCACCTCCTCGACGGCCACGCGCGAGCTCGAGCTCGGGCCCTGCATGGCGTGCGGGCAGGTCTGCGAGGTCACCGGCAGCTTCGCCCTGCCCGGCATGGACGGCCCGGAGCCCTACCTGCGCACGCGCTGCCTCGACGGCCACGTGATGGTCGGCCCGGCGTTCGCGATCCGCGCGGACGGCTGAACCGGGCTCAGGCGCAGGCGCTGCAGGTGCCGCGCAGGACCACCTCGACCTCGTCGACCCGCGCGATGCCGTCGAGCCGCTCGGGCAGGGCGAGGTCCGCCGGCACGTCCACCACGCCGCCGCAGCCGCGGCACACGAAGTGGTGGTGCGGGTGCTCGGGCAGTGCCTCGTACAGCGCCTGGTCGGCCGCGGCCTCGGTGGCGAGCACCAGCCCGGCGTCACGCAGCTGGCCGAGCACGTGGTATGCGGTCGCACGCGGCAGTCCCGTGCCGGCGACGACGTCATCCGCGGAGTGGTGCCCGGGCGTGGTCGCGAGCCAGTCGAGCAGCGTGCGGCGGGGGCGGGTGACCCGCAGTCCCGCCGCACGCAACGTCTCGGTCGCGTCGTTCATCGCTGGGCGGAGGTCATCCACAGCTGCTTGTCCAGCACGCGGATCACCTCGATGAGCAGGTCCTCGGCGGCGGCGTCGTGCTCGGCCACCTCGGCACGACGGGCGCGCAGGTTGGTCGCGACGTCCTTGAGACGCTCGGTCATCAGGTCCAGCACGGTGGCGTCGTCGAGGAACTCGGCGTCGACCGGGTCCATCGAGGAGTCGCTGGCGACGCGCACGGCGCGGCCGTCCGGGACGATGCCGACGGTGGAGAGGTACTCGGCCACCATGTCGGCGTAGGTGCGGTGCTCGGCGATCAGCTCGTCGAGGTGCTCGTGGACGGGCTTGAAGCGCGGACCGACGACGGCCCAGTGCAGCTGCTTGCCGGTCAGTGCCAGGTCGATCAGTTCGACGACGGTGGGCTGCAGCGCCGCGGCGACGGCCTGCGCCTGCTCGTCGGTCAGGCTGGTCTCGATCGGGACGCTGCGGGTCTCGGTGGTCGACATGCGGTGCTCCTGGGTCTGCGGGGCGGGTCGGGAGGCGTCCGGCCGGCGCTGGGAGTGAGGCAAGCCGAACCTTGGACGCAGTCCAATCTGTGCTGGCGCCACCGTAACCACGGGCCGGTGGGTCCAGGCGTCCGTTCGGACACCCGGTGTGGGCCTCAACCCGCCGGCGGTGGGGCGGGCGGGTCGACGTCCCCGGGCAGGTCGAGCCCGCCCGGGTCGGCACCGAGGCGCACCGCGGCCAGTGCCGCGCGACGGGCACGTTCGGGCACCCCGAGCAGCGCCCAGGCACGTGCGCTGGTCAGCGCGATCCCGGGGTCCTGCACGCCGAGCGCGAGACCGACCTCGCCGATCTCGGCGGCGAGCTGGTGCTCGCGGTCGGCCAGGGCGGACTGCTGCGCGGCGGCGAGCTGCTCGGGGCTGCCGGCGCCGGCGGCGAACAGCTCGCGGGCTGCGCGCCAGTCGCGGGACCCCAGCACCTCGTCGAGGTCGCCGAGCCGGCCGATGTCCTGCGCGCTGCGCCAGTTCTGGAACCCGAAGAGTCCGAGGAACACCGCCGCGAAGACCTGGTTGACGTACACCGCGACGAGGATCCCGAGCAGCGACACCACGACGCCGACGAGCGCCGCGCGCCGCTGGCGCTGGAGCGCGTCGCCCGGCAGCACCTGGGTCAGTGCCTGGCCGCCGTCCAGCGGTGGGATCGGCAGCAGGTTGAACAGCGACCACCCGATCGAGGTGAACACCACGATGGTCATCGCGACCTCGGGGTACGGCCCGAACGCCGCCACGCTCGGCCGCACCAGCAGAGCGACGCCGCCCACGACCAGCCCGACGGCCGGGCCGGCGAGACCGATCGCCAGCGACCAGCCGCGCGTGCGTGCCCGCGGCGTCGGCTGGTAGCGCGTCACGCCGCCGAACCCGGCCAGCTCGATGACGGGGTCGGAGCCGGCGGCCCGCGCGACCAGCGCGTGGCCGAGCTCGTGCACGACGATCGAGGCGAGCCCGAGCACCACCCACATCCCGATCGCGACCGGGTCGCCGAGGCCGGCACCGAGCAGGGCCAGCACCACGACCACCGACAGGCGCACGGTCACGGGCACGCCGAGCAGGGCGAAGCGCAGCCCGCCGGGGGAGGGGGCGTCGCTCACCAGTGCAGGCCCTTGAGCAGCCAGGCGTACAGCAGCCGGTCACGCGTCGGGCGCGACTCGTCGCGCTGGCCCTGCTGCGCGGCCGCCGCGACGCGCTCGCGGCGTGCGCGGTCCTCGCTCGACTCGTCGCCGGAGCCCTTGGACGCCTTGGAGTCGGGGAACATCGAGAAGCCGCGGTGCATGACCGAGTCCAGCAGCTTCGGCGCCAGCGCGTAGGACAGCTGCCCGGCCGTGCCGAGCACGGTCGCGACCTTCTTGGGCCGGGACACCATCGCGCCGGTCACGCGGTTGGCGGCCTCGTCGGGTGTCAGTGCGGGGAAGTACTTGTAGACCGCCGTTGGCGCGATCATCTTGGTGCGCACCAGCGGCATGTAGACGCTGGTGATCGAGATGCCGTCGTCCCACAGCTCGGAGCTGATGCAGCGCCCGAACGCGTCGAGCGCTGCCTTCGACGCCACGTACGCCGAGAAGCGCGGCATGTTGGTCTGCACGCCGATCGAGCTGACGTTGATCACGTGCCCGTTGCCGCGCTCCATCATCGCCGGCAGCAGCTCGAGGGTCAGCCGCACGGCGCCGAAGTAGTTCAGCTGCATCGTGCGCTCGAAGTCGTGGAAGCGGTCCAGCGACAGCTTCACCGAGCGGCGGATCGAGCGGCCGGCGTTGTTGACCAGCACGTCGACGTGCCCGTGCTCGGCCAGCACCTCCTTGGCCATCCGGATGATGTCCTCGTCGTCGGACAGGTCGCAGGGGTGGACGAAGGCGATGCCGCCCGCGTCCTCGAGCTCCTGCTGGACCTCCTCGAGCTTGGAGCGCGTGCGCGAGACCAGCAGCACGTGGGCGCCCGCGGCCGCGACCTTGCGGGCGACCTCCAGGCCGATCCCGTCCGACGCGCCGGTGATCATGACCTTGCGCCCGGCGACCGCACCGCGCAGGCCGCCGCCCCCGCCCTTCATGCCGGACAGCTCCCGCAGCCAGTAGAAGTACAGCCGGTCGAGGTAGGTGGCCAGCGGCGGGCAGGTGATGCCCGTGCCCGCCAGCGCCGCGCGGGTGTTGTCGTCGTTGTAGGTGGTCGGCCAGTCGAGGAACTTCAGCGTCTCGACGGGGATGCCGACCTGGCGCAGCATGAACTCCAGCGTCTGCGCTGCGGGGGTGACGGCGCCGACGACCTGCTTGAGCTGCTCGGGGACCAGGTCGAGCAGGCCGACGTCGACGCGCATCGGGAAGTGCGGACCCTCGACCGCGTCGGCGATCATGTCCAGCAGCTGCCCGACGGTCTGTGGGTGCGGGTCGACCAGGTGGTAGACGCGCCCGTCCCACTCGTCGTCCTCGAGGTGGATGATGCGGTCCATCGCGGCCACGACGTAGTCGACCGGCACGATGTTGATCGTGCCGCCCTCGGGCGCGACCAGCGGCAGCCACGCCGGCAGGCGGTCGCCGAGCAGCTTCATCAGGCGGAAGAAGTAGTACGGGCCGTCGACCTTGTCGATCTCGCCGGTGCGCGAGTCGCCGACCACGATCGACGGTCGGTAGACGCGCCACGGCACGGTCGCCTCGCTGCGGGCGATCTTCTCCGACTCGTGCTTGGTCGAGAAGTACGGGTCGTCGAGCCCCGCGCTGGCGCGCGACAGTGGCATGTCCTCGGTCCAGCGCCCCGGGTACAGCCCGCCGGCTGCGATCGAGGAGACGTGGTGCAGCCGTGCCCCGATGGCGTTGGCGACCTGCACCACGTGGCGGGTGCCGTCGACGTTGGCGCGCTGCTGCGACGCCGCGTCGGCGGTCAGGTCGTAGATCGCGGCGAGGTGCAGCACGGCGTCGACGCCCTGCAGCAGCTCGAGCTGCCCGTCGTCCAGGCCGAGCCGCGGCTCGCCGAGGTCGCCGACGATCGGGCGCACCCGCTCGCGTGCGTCGTCGCCCCAGTCCTCGATGCGCAGCTCGAGCCTGCCGAGTGAGCCCTCGCGCACCAGGCAGTGGATCGTGCCGGTGCGATCGGCGAGCAGGCGCTGCACCAACCGGCCACCGATGAAGCCCGTCGCGCCAGTGACCAGGTAGTCCACGTCAGTTCCTCCGGTTCGGGCAGGGTGTGCTGCCCGTGTCGTCGCCGGCGACGAACCTAGGCCCTGCGCGCGACGGCGTCGCGCGCTCGTGCGGCAGGCGCTTGCAACTGCAAGCAGGGTGTGCGCCCAGCGTGAGTCCAGCGTGAGTTCAGAGTGCGAGGACGACCTTGCCGATGGTCCCGGGCTGTTCGACGGCCAGCACGGCGCCGGCGACGTCGTCGAGTTCGTGGACGCTGCCCACGCGCGGCGTGAGCAGCCCCCGACGGGCGAGGTGGGGCAGCGCGACCAACTGGTCCGTGCGCATGGTCACCAGCGCCTGCTCCCAGTGCACGCCGTCGGGGACGGGTCCCTCCTCGGGGACGACCGACACGTAGGTCCCGCCCGCCGCCACGGCCCCGAGCGCCGCCTCGCGCGCGGCCGCGCCGGCCGTGTTGACCACCACCTGCGCACCCGTCCCGGCGAGCGCCTCGGCGACCTGCGCGCGCAGGTCGCCGGCACGGTCGACGACCCGAACCGCACCGAGCGCGCGGGCCTGGTCGGCCTGGTCCGCCCGGACCGAGGACAGCACCGATGCGCCCCGGGTCGAGGCGAGCTCGACCACGAACCCGCCGAGCTGCCCGACGCCTCCGAGAACCAGCACGTCGGTGCCCGGTCCGACCCGGGCGAGGTCGAGGACCTGCCACGCGGTCATGCCGTTCAGTGGCAGGCACGTGGCGTCCGCGGCCCCGAGGCCCGGTGCCGCGGCGACGTTCCCGGCGCTCAGCACGACCTGCTCGGCGAGCAGGCCGGGCCCACCGAGGGCCATCGGGCTCCACCCGACCACGGCGTCGCCGCCGGCGAACCCGACCACGTCCGGCCCCACGGCGTCCACCCACCCCGCGCAGTCCCACCCGAGCACGAGCGGGAAGCGCGGCTGGCCCCCGAACCAGAAGCCCTCCCGCGCCGTTCGCAGGTCGACCTGCGTCAGGCCGCCGGCGGCGACCCGAACACGCACCTGCCCGGGGCCGGGGTCGGGCGTGGGCAGCTCGACGACCTCCGGCTCGCGCCCGAACGCGGTCACGGCCACGGCTCGCATGCTCGGTCCTCTCGTCAGTTCGGCAGTGGCACCGGTGCGTCAGTCCGGCAGTGGCACCGGTGCGTCGCGCGGAAGGTCGACGACCTCGTCGCCGCGCAGCAGCTGCGGTGTGCCCGACCCCGCCGCGACGACGCCGTCCTCGTCGACGATCACGCCACCGCACTCGGGCAGGCCCCAGCGTGGGACGTCGGCCGGGGCCGGCACGCGGCGCGGGCTGGTCGGGTCGTGGTGGGGCAGCGCGAGGCCGGGGACGAGCCCGAGCCCCGCGACGACGTCACCGGGGCCGTCGGCGCGCCAGACGTGGCTGCACAGCACCATCGCGCCGGCCGAGGCGCCCGACACCGTCGCCCCGGCGTCGAGCCGGTCGCGCAGCGCGTCGCCCACGGCACCGTCGGCGAGGTCGACCAGCACGGCCAGCAGCCCGGTCGGCGAGCCCCCGGGCAGCACCACCAGCTGCGCCTGGGCGAGCACCTCGAGACAGCCGTCGAGGTCCTCGCGCGGGTCGGGGGCGGGCAGGGCCGCGTCACCGCCGAGCCCGGCGTAGTAGCGCGCCGCGTTGCCGGCGGCACGGCCGTAGTCGCGCCCCGGGGAGGCCGCGCCGGCGAGCACGACCACGGGCCCGAGCGGCGTGCGGCGCAGGACCTCGAGGTCCAGGTCGCGACACGACGCCCCGAACTCGCGTCCGCCCTGCAGGCAGATCGTCCCCACGCACGGCTCCTCGTCGCGTCGCAGCCAGTCAAGCGGGCCACGGTCGTCGGGCGTCGGGCCGTACGGTCGGGCGCGTGTCCGAATCGGGCGACAGGTGTGGGGGGACGACGTGGGACCGCTGCGCATCGGGGCCGTCGAGCTGCCCGTGCCCGTCGTGCTCGCGCCGATGGCGGGGATCACCGACGTCGCGTTCCGGCGGCTGGTCCACGGCCACGGGGCGCTGCTGGTCTCCGAGATGGTCACCGCCCGCGGACTGGTCGAGGACGACGCACGCACCTGGGCGATGGTCGACCTGCCGCGCGGGCTCGGCACGCGCTCGCTGCAGCTGTACGGCTCCGACCCGGCGGTGCTCGGCGCGGCGGTGGCCCGCCTGGTCGACCAGGACGTCGTCGACCACGTCGACCTCAACCTCGGCTGCCCGGTGCCGAAGGTCACGCGCAACGGCGGTGGGGCCGCGCTGCCGGTCAAGCGTCCGCTGCTGCGGGCGGTGCTGCGCGCCGCGGTCGGCGCCGCGGCCGGGCGCGTGCCGGTGACCGTGAAGATGCGCGTCGGGCTCGACGTGGACCGCCACACGCACCTCGACGCGGGCGCGACCGCCGCCGAGGAGGGCGTCGCCGCGGTCGCGCTGCATGCCCGCACCGTCGCGCAGGGCTACGCCGGGACCGCGGACTGGGAGCGCGTCGCCGAGCTGCGCCGGCTGCTGCCCGACGAGCTGCCCGTGCTCGGCAACGGCGACGTGTGGGTCGCGCAGGACGCGCTCGCGCTGGTCGCGCGCACCGGCTGCGACGGTGTGGTCGTCGGGCGTGGCTGCCTCGGCCGGCCGTGGCTGTTCGCCGACCTCGCCGCGGCGTTCGCCGGGGAGCAGCCCGAGGGCCCCCCGGCGTTCCACGTCGCTGCCGACCACGCCCGTCGCCACCTGCGGTTGCTGCTGTCCGCGGCGGGGGTCGACACGCCCGCTGCCGACCTCGACGCGGTCGACGCCGTGGTCCGCCGGTTCCGCAAGCACCTGCGCTGGTACCTGGAGGGCTACGCGCCGCTGCCGGACGGCGTCCACGCCCGCGCGGGCCGGGTCGGCTCGGTCGTCGACGTCGAGGCGGTCCTGGCGGCCGTGCCGGCGGACGCGACGGTGCCGTGCGACGCCCGGCGGCGACCGCGGGGCAAGACCTCCCCGGGCCGGGTCAAGCTGCCGCACGGCTGGTGGGACGACCGCGACGAGCAGGTCACCGTGCCCGACCCCACGGGTGTCCTGTCGGGGGGGTGAGGGCGCGTTACGGTTGCCGCATGGATGCCACCGGAATGACCGTCGTCAGCCAGCTGATCACCGATGCGCGCTCGCGCCACGGTGCGTTCAGCGTGCGTGTGCTGGAGGTCGAGGGCAGCCTGCTCGACACCGTCATGGACCACGTGCTGGCGCTCGGCGGCGAGGTCGGCCTCGACAGCTGCGTCGTCGAGGGCGTGACCGTGCGCGAGCTGCCGCCCGAGCACACCACGCCCCGCGTGCTGCTCGAGGGCGAGGACGACCTGCAGCCGCTGTCGCCCATCGAGCAGTCCGAGGACGCCTAGCCGGAGCCCGCGTCACGCACGGCATGGACCACGAGCATCTCGGCGCGGGTCGGGCCGAGCCGCGAGTACGCCGCACCGAGCAGCGCGCTGAACGTCGTGCGTGCCCCGTCGTCCGCCTCGGCCGCGCCTGCCGGTGGGGCCTCGTCGAGCGCGTCCGCGAGCACCTCCACCACCCCGGCCCGGGCCGGACCGCCGGCGGGTGCGCGGCGGTCGAGCACCTCGAGCATGCGCGCGGCGGCCGTGGCGTTGCCACCGGCGTCGAACCAGCGTCCCCTCGCCGGGTCGAGGATGAGGCGGTCGCCGGTGTAGCCGATCGGTCCGTCCGGTCCGTCGGCGTCGCGGCGCCGCGGCTCGCGCTGCCAGGGCCAGCGCACCATCACGCGACCTGCGTGTCGGGGTCGTCCGCGCCGGCCCCGTGCGGCACGGCACCGCCGATGCGCCAGGTGCCGTCCTCGAGGTCCATCAGGTAGACGAGGTCCGACGTCGCCCCGTCGGTGGCGGTGACCGTCACCAGGAGCTGGGCGGCGTCCCGGCTGCGCACGCAGCCGTCGCTGCGGTGGGAGGCGTTGGCGGCGACCACGGGGAAGCCGTCGCTGATGACCGCCGCGAACCGCTCGTCGTCGTAGTCGGCCCGGAATGCGCTGGTCGCGAAGCCCAGGGCGGTGCCCCAGTCCCGGTCGGCGATCGCGTCGAGCTGGCCGGCGACCTGCGCGTCCATCGCCACGACGTCGTCGTCGTCGCACGCTGCGGCGCCGGGCACGGCCGGGGCGCTGTCCGTCGGGTCGTCGCCCGCGGCGGGTGCGTCGGGTGCGTCGGGCCGGGACGGGGTGGCCGGTGACTCCGCCGGTGCCTCGCCCGGTGCCCCACTCGGGGCCACGGCCGACGGCGGGCCGACGGTGCACGCCGCCAGCAGGCACGCGGCCACGAGCAGCAGGGGGGAACGGCGCACAGTCATCCTGACGGCGGAATCACCCGTTGTCGGAAACATCCATGGGCGGGATAAGCCATGGTGGGGATCATCAGGGGTTCGGTGCTCCGGTCCCCGCAGGTCGGTGTCCGGTCAGCCGGGGGCGACCAGCGCGGCGGCACCGCGCCCCGCGACCAGGCCGCTCGCCCACGCCCATGCGAAGTTGAACCCCCCGAGCCGACCCGTGGCGTCGCAGACCTCGCCGCAGAAGTGCAGCCCGTCGGCCCGGCGGCTGGCCAGCGTGCGCCGGTCGAGCTCGCCGAGGCGCACCCCGCCGGTGGTGACCTCGGCGCTGGCGTAGCCGGCGGTGCCGGTGACGCGCAGGTCCAGCCCGGAGACGCGGCGGGCCACGTCGCGACGCGCCTCGCGGGACAGCTGCCCGAGCGGCACGTCGCCGGCGTCGGCGACCAGATGCTCGGCGAGCCTGCGGGGCAGCCGTCCGGCCAGCAGCGCCGCGCCGTGGGAGCGGGGGTGGGCGTCGGCGACGGCGCGCAGCGCCACGTCGACCTCGCCCGGGTCGGACCCCGGCAGCGCGTCCGGGACGCACGCGCCGGGGAGCTTGTCCGCGCCGAGCCACGGCCCGAGCGGCCCGTCCGAGGCCGTCGCACCCCACAGGTCGACCAGCACCCGCACGCGTCGGCCGTCGGCCAGCGCCTGCTCGACGCTGCCGGAGACGTCCAGCGCGGCGGGCCCGGACGCGCCGCGGTGGGTCAGCAGCAGCGACCCGGTCGCCCGGTCGAGCTCGCGGCCGTCGGCGTCGACCACGCGGGTCGTCGCGGGCACGGTCAGGCCGGCCAGTTCCCCGCCGAGCCGCCCGTGCAGGGCGGCAAGGTGCGGCAGCGGCGGCGCGAGGTCGTGGCCGAGCCGCGCGGCCAGCTCGAGGCCGAAGCCGGTCGAGCCCGTCGCCGGGACCGAGCGGCCGCCGGTGGCGACCACGACCCGTCGCGCACGCACCGCCGGGGCCCCGTCGCGCAGCACGAGCCAGCCACCGTCGTCGGGCACCACGTCGGTGACCACGGTGCCGTGCTCGCGCTGCACGCCGGCGTCGGCGACCGCCGCATCGATGGCGGCGAGCACGTCGCGAGCACGCAACGGCGCCTCGGGGAAGACCTTGCCGAGCGGCTCGACGACGGTCGGCACACCGCGGCCGGCGAGGAGGCGCCGCAGCGCGTCGCTGCCGAAGGCCCGCAGCACGTTGCGCACGTCGGTGGGCCGCCCGGTGCGGAAGTCCTCGGGGCGCACGTCGGTGTTGGTGACGTTGCAGCGACCCCCACCGGAGACCAGCACCTTGCGCCCGGGCCGGTCCTGGCCGTCCAGCAGCAGCACCGACGGGGCGTCCGGTGCCGCTGGGTGCTCGCTGCCGTCGTCGGCGACCACGCCGCGTGCCCCGAGCGCGGCGAACGTGCCCGCCGCGGAGGCCCCGACGACCACGACGTCGACGTTCACACCCGCGTTCACACCCGCTCCAGCAGCAGTGCGGTGCCGAGTCCGCCACCGGCGCACGAGGCGACGACCGCGAAGCGGCCGCCCTCGTCGTGCAGGCGTCGTGCCGCCGTCGTCAGCAGGCGCGCACCGGTCGCGCCGAACGGGTTGCCGAGGGCGATCGACCCGCCGCGGGTGTTGAGCCGCTCCTCGTCCAGCGGCGCGTGCCCGTCGGCGGCCAGCCGTGCCTGCACGGACAGCACCTGCGCCGCGAAGGCCTCGTGCAGCTCGACCACGTCGACGTCGTCCATCGTCAGGCCGGCACGTCCCAGCAGCCGCGGGACCGCCAGCGCCGGTCCGAGCAGGTGCTCGTCGTACGGGTCGTCGACACCCACGTGCACGACCTCGCGCAGCGCCGCCAACGGCTCGATCCCGAGACGCTCGGCGGCGGCAGCGGTGCCGAGCAGGACGGCCGCCGCGCCGTCGGTGAACCCCGACGCCGAGCCCGCGGTGATGATCCCGCCGAACGCCGGGGCCAGAAGGGACAGCACCTGCGGCGTGGTGTCGGCACGCGGGCCGTCGTCCGCCGTGACGTGCACACCGTCGACCTCGACCGGGACCAGCTCGGGGTCGACCAGCCCGGCCGCCCGCGCCGCGATGGCGCGGGCGTGGCTGCGGGCCGCGTACGCGTCGCTGGCGGTGCGGTCGACACCGAGCAGCTTCGCCGTGCGCTCGGTCGCCTCGCCCATCGACAGGCCGGTCGCGTCGTCCGCCGAGCGCGGGAACTCGATCCGCAGGTCCCGTGGCCGCAGCTCCGCGAGCGCCCGCAGCCGGGCGCGCCCGTCGCGGGCCTGGCGGACCTTCATCACTGTCCGCCGCAGCCCGCGGCCGAGCCGGATCGGGACGTCGGAGAACGTCTCCACACCGCCGGCGACGCCCAGCTCGATGCGCCCGAGCGCCACGGCGTCGGCCACGCCCACCGCGGCCAGCGTGGCCGAGAGCCCGGCCATCGAGGTCGTCCACGCCGGCACGTGCGCAGGCAGCCCGGCGCCGAGCCACGCCGAGCGCGCGACGTTGGAGGTGTCGGTCTCGTGCACGACCGTCCCGAGCGCGACCGCACCGACGTCGCCCGGGTCGACGCCGCTGCGCTCGAGCAGCCCGACCAGCAGCCGACCCGCCAGCTCGTGGGCCTGCAGCGGCGAGTACGCCCCCGCGGCGGCCAGGAACGGGGTCCGAGCACCGTCGAGCAGCAGGGGGGTCTCGGGCACGTCGACGCCTCGGCACGTGGGTGGGAGTGCACGGCACGGTACGCACGCCGACGATCGTTCCGTGCCGGCGCGGTCGTCCGTCGCGTGCCCGTGGCAGACTGGCGGACCGCCACCGACGCCCCGGAGCCACACGTGACCACGACCCGCCACCACTGCGCACACCTGCTCACCGGCGACGCGGCGATGACGCTGCACTCACCGGGCGTGGTGGACGTGGCCGATGGGCGCGTGGCGTGGTCGGGGCCGACGGCGGACGCGCCGGCGCTGCCCGAGGGTGCGACCGAGGTGCGCCACGCCGGCCTGGTCGTGCCGGGGTTCGTCAACACCCACTGCCACACCGCGATGGTCCTGCTGCGCGGCGCGGGGGAGGGGCTGCCGGTGCCACGCTGGCTGGACGAGGTGATGTGGCCACGCGAGTCACGTCTGGTGGCCGACGACGTCGCCACCTCGATGCGCCTCGGCGGCGCGGAGCTGCTGCGCGGCGGGGTCACCACCACGGTCGAGATGTACTTCCACGGTCGCCAGCAGGCCGAGGCCGCCGAGGAGCTCGGCCTGCGTGCACTGGTGACCGCACCGGTGCTGGAGGGCACCGACCACGGCCTGGGCGACGTCGCCGACCAGTTGGCGGCGACCGCCGAGCTCGCCGACGCCTGGAGCGACCACCCGCTGGTCGAGGTCGGGATCGGGCCTCACGCGGCGTACTCGCTGTCACGCAGCGCCCTCGAGCAGGTCGCGGGACTCACCAGCGAGCGGGGGCTGCCGCTGACCATCCACGTCGCCGAGGACGCCGGCGAGGGTGACCAGATCATGGCCCGCACGGGCCTGACGGTGCCGGCCTACCTCGACGAGCTCGGCCTGCTGCAGGGACGGGTCGTCGCCGCCCACTGCGTCCACATGAGCGACGACGACATCGCGCTGTTCGCGCAGCGCGGCGTCGGCGTGGCGCACTGCCCGGGGTCCAACGGCAAGCACGCCTCGGGCATCGCCCGGGTCCGTGAGCTGCGCGCCGCGGGCGTCCCGGTCGGCATCGCCACGGACGGCCCGGCGTCGTCCAACCGCCTCGACGTGCTCGAGGAGGCCCGCCTGGCGATGCGCTACGCCCGCCTGCGCGACCACGACGCCACGGCGCTGCCCCACGTCGAGGCGCTGCGCATGCTGACCAGCGAGGCCGCCGACGCGATGGGCCGCCCCGACCTCGGACGACTGCTGCCGGGCAGCCGCGCCGACCTGGTCCACGTCGACGTGGAGCACCCGGGCGCCGGGCCCACGACCGGCCCGCAGGACCACCTGACGCACCTGGTCTGGGGCGGCGGGGCCGACGCGGTGCGCGACGTCTGGGTCGAGGGCCGGCAGGTCGTCGCCGACGGTGAGGTGCTGGGCGTGGACCGGGCGGCACTCGCCGGGGAGCTCGACCGCATCGCCGCGCGCCTGGCGGGCTGAACGGGGAAGCCACCGCGCGACCGGGGCGTTCGACCCGACCGAGCCCCTGACAGGATTCGAACCTGCGACCGGCGGGGTAGAAACCCGCTGCTCTGATCCACTGAGCTACAGGGGCGAGGGCGCGGACCATACGCCAACCGACGACCGGGACACGACGTGACCGAGCAGCAGCGTGACCGCGGCGCGGTGGCCCGGCTCGTGGTCCTCGGCCTGCTGGTGGTCGCCGTCGGGGGCTTCCTGCTGCTACGTCCCGAGCTGGTCGGCGACACGCTCGCAGAGGTCCGCGGGCTGGTCGAGCGCGCCGGCCCGTGGGGACCCGTGGTCTACGTCGGCGCCTACGCGGTGCTGACGGTCCTGCTCGTTCCCGGCTCGCCGCTGACGGTCGCGGCCGGGGTGCTGTTCGGCCCCTTCGTCGGCACGGGGCTGGCGGTGGTCGGCGCGTCGCTGGGTGCCACCGGTGCGTTCCTGTGGGGGCGTCGCCTCGGGCGTGACGGCGTCGCCCAGGTCGCCGGCGACGGCGTGCAGCGCGTCGACCGCTGGCTCGCCGGTCGCGGCGTGACCGCGGTGCTGTACCTGCGACTGCTGCCGATCGTGCCGTTCAACCTGTCGAACCCCGCCGCGGGGGTCACCTCGATCCGGCTGCGCGACTTCGTGGTCGGGACCGTGCTCGGCATCGTGCCCGGCACGTTCGCGTTCGCCGCGCTCGGCGGCTCGATCGACGACCTCACCTCGCCGACGTTCCTGTCGGCGCTGGGACTGCTGGTCGTCCTGGCCGTCGGTGCGCCGCTGGTCGAGCGGCGTGTCCGCGCGCGCCGGAGTGAAGCGTCGTAGCGACTCAGGCCCCGGCGCGCCCGGCAGTGCGTCGCACGGTCACGACCAGCGCGACCAGCGGGGGCAGCAGGAAGACCAGCCCGAGCAGCGCCGCCACCTGCGGGTCACGGCCCACGAACGGCTCGAGCACGACCGGCAGCATCGGGATCCCCGCGCCGACGGCCAGCGACGTGCCGTACTGCGACCACGACACGAGGAACCCGAGCAGCAGGGCCACCGCAAGGGTCGGGGCGACCGCGGGCAGCGTGACCCGCAGCAGCACCCGCCACGGGGATGCACCGAGCGTCGCTGCGGCCTCCTCCAGGCGCCGCACGCGCGGCCCGAAGGCCGGGGCGAGCACCACCACGACGTACGGCAGCACCGCGACGAGGTGCGCCAGCACCAGCCCGGTCCGGGTGTCGGCCAGGCCGAGGCGCAGGAACCACTCGACCAGCCCGGTGCCGACGGCGTAGGGCGGGACCAGCAGCGGCAGCGCCAGCAGCACCAGCACGACCACGCGGCGACGGGGTGGTGCGTCGGCGAGCCAGCGCGCCGCGGGCCAGCCGAGCAGCAGCGCGACCGCGACGGTCGCCGCCGCGACCAGCAGCGCGTTGCCCGTGGCCTCCAGTACCCGGGTCCCGGGGGACAGCAGCACGTCGAGCGCTCGTGTGCCGTACTCCTGCGGCAGCAGCGCCGGGGCCTGCCAGCGGTCGGCGACGGCACGCAGCGGCAGCAGCAGCAGCGGCACGCCGACGAGCACCGCGAGCACGCCCGCCAGCACCCGCCCCGAGCGCCCGCCGCGGGTGCGCGCCCCGGCCGCGGCCGTCGGCCCCCCACCCAGCGCCCGGCGCAGCGCCGCGTCGAGGCGCGCGTCGTCGACCCCCGCGCGCCGGCTCACGCCGCACCGCCGTCGCCGCGCACCCGCACACCGTCGAGTCGGCGCACCAGCACGCCCGCGACGACCGCCAGCAGCAGGGCGGCCAGGGAGGCCAGCAGCAGCGCGACCGCGGCGTCGGCCTGGCCGCTCAGCCCACCGAGCCGCGTCGCGCGCAGGGCGTAGGCCGGCACGGTCAGCGGCGTCGTCGGTCCGAGCACCGCCGGCACGGCGAGCGAGCCGAGCACGAACGCCGCGACCACGGTCGCACCGAGCACCACCGGCGCGCGCACGGCCGGCCACACCACGTACCGCAGGCGCGCCACCGCACCTGCTCCGAGCGTCGCTGCGGCCTCCTCGCGCCGGGCGACGTCGCCGTCCCACGCGGCGAGCACGAGCAGCGCGAGGAACGGCACCTCCTTGACCACGTAGACCAGCACCATCCCGATCCCGAGGCGGTCGCGCACGACCACGGGCAGGCCGTCGACGACGCGGTCGGCCAGCGCCCCGGGGCCGAGCCACAGCACCACCAGCACCGCGACCAGCAGGTGGGGCACGAGCACGGGCAGCGAGACCACGGCCTGGACCAGCGCCCGGCCACGCAGCAGGGCCGCGACCGGCAGCGCGAGCAGCACCGACAGGACCGTGGACACCAGCGCGACCCCGAGCGTGAACAGCACCGCCCGTGCGAACGCCGGGTCGGACAGCACGCGCGCCCACGCGTCCAGCGACGCCGCGTCGCCCGGCAGCGGCGCGACCGAGGTGCGCAGCGCCCCCGCCAGCGCACCGCCGAACAGGCCGAGCACGACGACCAGCGCCGGCAGCACCGGCCCCCACGACCTCACGACCGCCACGGACCTGCTCCACTGCGCGGGGACGGACGGGACGTGCGATGGCGCTGGACCAGCGGGTGCGTGGGCTGCTCGGGCCCGTGCTCGACCGCCTCGCGGGCGCCCTGGCCGCGCGGGGTGCCAGCGCCGACGCCCTCACGCTGGTCGGTCTCGTGCTCGCGCTGGCAGCCGCCACTGCGCTGTCGCAGCGCCTCTGGCTCGTCGCGACGGTCCTGTGGCTGGTCTCGCGCCTCGCCGACGGACTCGACGGCCCGCTCGCCCGCCGCAGTGGCGGCGGCACGGACCTCGGTGGCTTCCGGGACGTCGTCGCGGACTTCCTCGCGTACGGCGCCTGGGTCGTCGCGCTCGGCGTCGCGCTGCCGGGCGCCCGCGTCGCGTGCCTCGCGCTGCTGCTGGCGTACTACGTCAACGGCACGGCGTTCCTGGCGCTGTCCTCGATCGCGGAGCGCCGTCGCCAGCGCGTGGCCGACGACGGTCGCAGCCTGCAGTTCGTGGGAGGGCTCGCGGAGGGCACCGAGACGATCACGGTGCATGCGCTGCTGGCCCTGCTCGCTCTGGGCGCGCCCGGGACCGTCGTGCCGCTGCTGTGGGTCTGGACGGCCGTGGTCGCGGTCACCGTCGCGCAGCGCGTCGCGCACGCGACGCGGGTGCTGGGCGACTGAGCTCACCTCCACGGGCGTCGCAGCACCCGCGCCGCGCCGAGCACCGGCCGTGCCAGCCGGCGCGTGCGCGGCGACAGGAAACGCTCCCGCAGGACCTCGTTGGCCGCCTTGCCGGGGCCCTCGGCGAACGTCGGGTAGGCGATCGTGGTGCCCCCGACGTCGCGCAGGGTCGCGCCCTGCGTGACCCATGCGGTCAGCGCCCCGACGACGTCCCCGGCGCGGTCGCCGACGACCGTGCCACCGACGAGGCGGTCGCGCGGGCCGGCGACCAGGACCACGGTGCCCTCGGCGACCTTGGACGCGATCGCGCGGTCGAGCCGCGCGAGGTCGAAGCGCGCCACGGTGACGTCGTCCCCGTACCGCTGCCGTGCCTGCTCGACCGAGAGCCCGACGCGCCCGACCTCGGGGTCGGTGAAGGTCGCCCACGGCACCACGTCGGCGTCGAAGCGCCGGCGCAGCCCGAACAGCGCGTTGGTCACCACCAGGCCCGCCTGCGCGCCGGCGGCGTGGGTGAAGGGCAGCAGCCCGGTGACGTCGCCCGCGGCGAACACGCCGTCGACGCTGGTGCGCAGCGTGTCGTCGACGACCACGTGGCCGCGGTCGGACGTCGTGACCCCGACGGTTCCCAGACCGAGCCCGTCGGTCACCGGCGCGCGGCCCGCCGCGACCAGGATGCGGTCGAACGGCACGGTCTCCTCGGCACCGTCGCCGTCGGCGGGTGCGACCACGAGCACCGGCCCGTGCGGCCCCTCGTCGACCCGGACGCCCTTCGTGCCCGTGCGCACGTCGACGCCGTCGCGGCGCAGCGCCGCCTCGACCAGCGTCGCGGCCTCGGGCTCCTCCTTGCCGAGCAGCGCGGGCAGGAACTCGACCAGCGTGACGTCGCTGCCGAGCCGTGCGAACGCCTGGCCGAGCTCGCAGCCGATCGGGCCGCCGCCGAGCACCACCAGTCGGCGTGGCAGCTCGCGCAGCTCCCACAGCGTGTCGGAGGTCAGCGGGTCGGCGTCGGCGAGGCCGTCGACCGGCGGCAGCGTCGGGCGCGAGCCCGTGGCCAGCAGCACGTTGCGGGTGCGCAGCACCGCGCTCCCGCCGCCCTGCAGGTCGACCGCGACACGGCCCGGGCCGGCGAGCCGACCGCGGCCGGCGAGCACGGTCACGCCCTCGCGCTCGAGCCGCTCGGGCGAGTCGTGCGGGGCGATGGCGTGCTGGCTCGCGTGGACCGCGTCCATCACGCGCCCGAGGTCGACGTCGAGCTCGGCGGTGCCCAGGCCGAAGCGGTCGGCGGTGCGCGCGTCGTGGGCGACACGCGCGGCGGACAGCAGCGCCTTGGACGGCACGCAACCGGTCCACAGGCAGTCGCCACCGGTGCGGTCCTCCTCCACGAGCACCACGCGGGCGCCGACGCCGGCGGCGCCGACGGCGGTCACCAGTCCCGCGGTGCCGCCACCGATCACGACGAGGTCCTGCGGGCGGTCGGGCACGGTGGTCATGTGGTCTCCGGGTCGGGAAGGCGCCAGGGGTCGGGCAGGTCGACGGCGACGTCGGCGCCCGTCACCGGGGCGTCGGTCGGTGCGACGTCGGCGACCAGCGTGGTGCCGTCAGCGGCACGCAGGTCGACGCGCACGTGGCTGCCGACGAAGCGGGTGGCCACGACGGTGGCACGCAGCGGGCCGCGGCCGAGCACGACCCGCTCGGGACGCACGGCGATGGTCGCCGGCCCGTCCGGGCCCGCCATCGGCAGGCGGCCGCCTGCCACCGCCAGCACCCCGGCGCGCACGTCGCCGTGCAGCAGGTTCGACGCGCCGACCAGCCGTGCGACCGCGCCGCTGGCGGGCCGCTGGAACAGCTCCTCGGGCGGGGTGTGCTGCACCAGGCGGCCCTCGACGACCACGGCGACGGCGTCACCGAGCTCGGCGGCCTCGGCCCGGTCGTGGGTGACGTACAGCGTCGTGACGCCGGCGGTGACCTCGGCCAGCAGCGCCCGCAGGTCCTCGCGCCGGTCGGGGTCGACCGCGGCGAGCGGCTCGTCGAGCAGCAGCACGGGGGGGTGGACGGCGAGGGCGCGGGCAAGGTTGACGCGCTGCTGCTCGCCGCCGGACAGCCCGTGCACGGGCAGGTCGGCGGTGCCGCCGAGCCCGACGCGGTCCAGCAGCTCCACCGCCCGTCGGCGCCGCTCGGGCCGCGGGACGCGCACCATCTCGAGCCCGAACGCGACGTTGTCGGCCACGGTGCGGTCGGGGAACAGTCGCGGCTCCTGGAACACCACCCCGACGCCACGCCGGTGCGCCGGCACGTCGGTCAGGTCACGGCCGTCGACCAGCACGCGGCCGGCCGCGGCGGGCGTCAGGCCCGCGACGACCCGCAGCAGGGTGGTCTTGCCCGCGCCGGAGGGTCCGATCACCGTGGTCGTCGTCCCGACCGGCACCACCAGGTCGACGTCACGCAGCACCGCGACACCGCCGGGTGACGCGGCCACGCCCTGCAGCGCCAGCCCTGCAGCGGCCGCGGTCGTCCCCGCACCGCGGCGGGTGCGCTCGGTCGTCGCCCCGGGCGTCGGTGTCTGGTCGCTCACTGCCGGAGCACCTCGTCGAGCCAGCGCTGGTCGAGCTCGGTCACCCGGTCGGCCGGCAGCTCCTCCAGCAGCGTGCCGTAGTCCTCCAGCAGGTACGGCGAGCCGGTCGCCTCGACGAACAGCTCCCGGTCGGCCGGCTCCAGCCGGTCGAGGTCGAGCACCGTCGGCACGCCGAGCACGGACGGGTCGGCCTTGATCGCCTGCAGCCGGGGGGAGAGCAGCAGGTCCGCCACCACCAGTGCCCCCTCCACGTGCGCGGCGTTCGCCGGGATCGTGACGTAGCTGACGTTCTGGAGCGTCCCGGTGTCGAGCACGAACGGACGCGCGCTGTCGGCGAACTGCCCCTGGGCGACGGCCGTCTCCACGAACGCCGGGTCGTAGCTCATCGCCAGGTCGACCTCGCCGTTGGCGAACAGAGCGTTGAGCTCGGCCTCGTTGGCGGGGAACGCCTCCCCGCCCCGCCACAGCAGCGGCGTGAGCTCGCGCAGGTACGCGAACGCCTCGTCCTCGCCGAGCGCCTGGACGACCTGGCGCACGAACGCCGCGCCGGTGAAGTCCGGCGGCGCCGGGTAGGTCACGCGCCCCGGGTTCTCGCGGGCGTACGCGAGCAGGGCGTCGAAGTCGCTCGGCGGCTCGGGCACCACGGCGCTGTCGTGGGCGTAGACGAACAGCGCCCGGCTCCATGGCGACTCCTGCCCGTCGACCGGCACGCCGAAGTCGGTGTCGACCGTCGCCGGGTCGACGAACGCGGCGTTCGGCAGGGCCGGCGCCCAGTCCTCGAGCCACAGGCCGACCTCGCGCCCGTTGGCGAAGTTCGCGCCGTTGATCCAGATCAGGTCGACGGAGCCCTCGTCCTCGCCGGCGCGGACCTCGGCCAGAACCCGGTTGACCGCGTCGGCGGTGTCGGTCAGCTCGACCCGCTCCAGCGTCACGCCGCGCTCGGCCGCGGCCGGCACGACGTGCTCGTCGATGTACGCGTTGATGCGGGCGTCGCCACCGAACAGCCACCACTGCACGACCTGGCCCTCGGCGGCGGCCTCCACGGCGTCGAAGTCCTCGAGGGCCACCGTGGCCTCGTCGTCGCCACCACCCCCGCACGCAGCCAGCGCCAGCAGCAGCACGCCCAGCAGGGGCAGCAGGCGGTCAGGGTGCATCGGCGTGGTCCGGTCGGTCGGGTGGCCGCGCGTCGGCCGGTGCGCCCCGTGGCGCCCCGACCAGCCAACCACGTCGCTGGCCGCGGACATTCCGCACCACCTCAGCGCTGTGGCAGCACGCGCGACTGGATCTCCATCACCAGCATCGGCAGCAGCGCGGCGGCCCCGGCGAGCGCCCACTGGGACCCGGACAGGGCGACGGTCTCGAACAGCCCCTGCATGAACGGGACGTGCACGACCGTGACCTGGACGGCCAGCACAAGCCCGATCGCGCCCCACACCCAGCGATTGGTGAACAGGTGGCGCGAGAACACGCCCTCCCGCGCGCCGCGCACGGCCAGCACGTTGCCGAGCTGCAGCATGACGAAGGTGGTGAACGCCATCGTCGTGGCCGTCTCGTCACCGCTGCTGGCCAGCACCCAGAGCGTGACCGCGGTCATCACCAGGGCCGTGGGGAACAGCGACCCGAGCACACGGCCGTCGAGGATCGAGCGGTCGGTGTCGCGCGGCGGGCGCTGCATCACGTCCTGGTGGGGACGGTCGACGCCGAGCGCCATCGCGGGGGGACCGTCGGCGATGAGGTTGACGAACAGGATCTGCAGCGCCGTGAACGGCGACGTGAGCCCGAGCACACCGGCGGCCAGGATCGTGGTGATCGCGGCGAGGTTGGTCGTCAGCTGGAAGCGCACGAACGTCACGATGTTGTCGTAGATCGTGCGGCCGCGCTCCACGGCCGTGACGATCGTGGTGAAGTCGTCGTCGGCGAGGACCATGTCCGCGGCCTGCTTGGTGACCTCGGTGCCGGCGATGCCCATCGCCACGCCCACGTGCGCGCGGCGCAGTGCCGCCGCGTCGTTGACGCCGTCGCCGGTCATCGCCACGACCTCGTCGTTGGCGCGCAGCGCGTCGACGATGCGGACCTTGTGCTCGGGGGAGACGCGGGCGCACACGCCGATCGCGCCGATGCGTTCGGCGAGCTCGTCGTCGTCCATCGCGTCGAGGTCGCGGCCGGTCACGACCTCGCCGTCGATGCCGATCTCCCGGGCGATCGCGGCCGCCGTCGCCGGGTGGTCGCCCGTGATCATCTTCACGGTCACGCCGGCACGCGCGCACAGCGTGATCGCCTCGGCGACGCCGTCGCGCGGCGGGTCGACCATCGCCACCAGCGCCTGGAGCACCAGGTCGCCGGCGACCACCTCGGCGACATCGTCCGGCTCCTTGGGAGCGGCACCGTCGAGCCGCCGCGAGGCCACCGCGAGCACGCGCCGCCCGTGCTCGGCGTACTCCGCCAGCGCGGCGTCGACCCGGGCGCGACCGTCGTCGTCCAGTGGCTCGGGACCGTCCGCGGTCGCCAGGTGGGTGCAGCGCTCCAGCAGGACGTCGGGGGCGCCCTTGACGGCCACCAGCACCTGCTTGCCGCCCACCGCCGGCACGGTGGCCATCAGCTTGGTCGCCGAGTCGAACGGCAGCTCCGCGCCGCGGGGCGCCTGCTCGCGCAGCGCGTCGGTGTCCACCCCGGCCGCCCGTGCGGCCAGCAGCACCGCGACCTCGGTCGGGTCGCCGACGTGCTCCTCGCCCTCGCCGCCGAGCGTCGCGTCGCTGGCGTGCGTGGCGAGCTCCAGCGCCTCGACGAGCCCCGGGCCGGGGTCCTCGACACGTCCGTCCTCCACGGCCACGGGCTCCCCGGCGTGCCAAACCGAGACCGGCGTCATCCGGTTCTGCGTCAGGGTGCCGGTCTTGTCGGTGCACACCACGGTGGTCGAGCCGAGCGTCTCGACCGACGCCAGGCGGCGCACGATCGCGTTGCGCTTCGCCATGCGCGACACGCCCACCGCCAGCGTCACGGTGACCACGGCGGGCAGGCCCTCGGGGATCGCGGCCACGCCGAGCGCGACGGCCTCCAGCAGCGCCTCGCCGATCGGCACGCCGCGCAGCAGCGCGATGCCGAGCACGAACGCGACCGCCACGAGCACGACCCAGATCAGGCGCTTGCCGAGCTCGTCGAGCTGACGCTCGAGCGGGGTGGTCGTGTCGACCGTGGTCGAGAGCATCTCGGCGATGTCGCCGACCTCGGTGTCCATGCCCGTCGCGGTGACGAGCAGCTCGACGCGGCCGCGCACCAGCGTGGTGTTCATGAACAGTTCGCTGGCCCGGTCGCCGATCGCGACGTCGTCGCCCTCGACCGGCTCGACGCGCTTGTCGACGGGAACCGACTCGCCGGTCAGCATCGCCTCGTCGACCGACGCAGCACGTGCGACCAGCACACGTCCGTCGGCCGGCACCTGGTCACCCGCCTCGAGCAGCACCACGTCGCCGGGCACCAGCGCGTCGGCGTCGACGTCCACGGCACGCCCGTCGCGACGCACGGTCACGTGCAGCGACAGCATCCCCTCGAGTGCCGCCAGCGCGTCCTCGGCGCGGCCCTCCTGGACGTACCCGAGGATCGCGTTGAGCAGCAGCACCACGCCGATGACGATCGCGTCCCGGAGGTCACCGACGGCACCGGCGAGGACCGCGGCACCGGCGAGCACGCCGATCAGCGGGTTCGTGAACTGGTCGACGAAGCGTCGCCACGCCGGCCGGCGCTCGGGCTCGGCCAGGCGGTTGGGGCCGTGCTCGTCGAGCCGGCGTGCGGCCTCGTCGCCGGACAGGCCGCGGTCAGCGTCGACGTCCAGGCGCTCGGCGACCTCGTCGGCCGTCAGCGCGTGCCACAGCACGTCGTCCGCCGGCGTCTCGGCCGTGTCGGCTGTGGGGGAGGAGCTCACGGGGTGTCCGCTCGTCGGTCGGTGCGTGACGCACCGTCAGCGACGAGGTCTCCCCACCACCGGTCGGTGGCCAGCGCCCCGGGCCCGTTGGCGGACCGTGCTGTCGTGACGCTGCGGACGGGGTACTCCCCTCGACCGGACGCAGGCTACGCCCGATCGGCGCACCCGCACCGTCCGGACGAACCTCCCGCGGACCTCGAATCGAGCGGGTGATGGGAATCGAACCCACATGACCAGCTTGGAAGGCTGGGGCTCTGCCATTGAGCTACACCCGCGTGTGGACCAGCCTATGCAGGTCCGTGGTCGGGGCGGCCGGATTCGAACCGGCGATCTCCTGCTCCCAAAGCAGGCGCGCTGGGCCAAGCTACGCCACGCCCCGTCGGGGGCCGGAGGCTACCCATCCGCACACCGACCACCGCCGAGTGGCGTCGACGGCCGGCGCGTGCCACCCTCGGCGCTCCGAGGCCGGGGTTCACCCGGCCATTCGTGCGCGCCGACCACCATGGCAGGACCGATGAAGACGACCCTCGAGAACGTCGACCCGACCACCGTCACGCTGACCGTGGAGGTCGAGCCCGAGCGCGTGCGCAAGGCGTTCGCCGCCGCCGCCAAGGAGCTGGCCAAGCAGGTCAACGTCAAGGGCTTCCGCCCCGGCAAGGCTCCCCGCCGCCTCATCGAGCAGCGGCTCGGCGAGGGCGCGGTCGCCCAGCAGGCGCTGGAGCCGTCGATCAACGAGTTCTACGGCGAGGCGCTCGAGGAGGTCGAGCTGGCCCCCGTCGCGATGCCCGAGATCGACGTCGAGAACATCGTCTTCGACGAGGACGAGGGCTGCCGCTTCACCGCGACCATCCAGGTCCGCCCCGAGTTCGACCCGCCCGAGCACACCGGCATCGGCGTGACCCACCCCGAGTGGGACGTCGACCAGGACGCCGTCGACGCCGAGCTGCAGGAGCTGCGCGAGCGCTTCGCCGAGGTCGACGTCGTGGAGCGCGCCGCCGCGAAGGGCGACTACGTCACGATCGACCTGACGTTCTCGGTCGACGGCGAGGTCCAGGAGGACCAGGCCGTCGAGGACGCGATGTACGAGGTCGGCTCGCAGGGCGTCACGCCGAAGCTGGACGAGGAGCTGGTCGGCGCGTCGGCCGGTGACGAGCTGACGTACACCGACGACCTGCCGGAGGACTACCCGGAGATCGGCGGCAAGGAGGCGGAGTTCACCGTCACCGTCAAGGACGTGCGCGCCAAGACCCTGCCGGAGCTCGACGACGACTTCGCGATCACGGCCAGCGAGCACGACACCATCGCCGAGCTGCGCGACGGCGTGCGCAAGGACCTGCTGCGTCGCTCGATCTCCGAGGCACGCCACGGTGCACGCGGCCGCGTGCTGGAGGCCTACCTGGCACTCGTCGACGTGCCGCTGCCGCAGGCGATGGTCGACAACGAGATCCAGACCCGCGTGCACCAGGTCGAGCACCAGGCGCAGCGCTTCGGCGTCGAGCCAGAGCAGCTGTACGAGATGCAGGGCACCACGGCCGAGGAGTTCGAGCAGGAGGCGCGCACCGAGGCGACCAACAGCGTCAAGGCGCAGCTGGTCCTCGACGAGCTCGCCGAGCAGCTCGGGCTGGACGTGACCGACCAGGACGTGTCCAACGAGATCGTGCGCCACGCCCAGTCCAACGAGATGCAGCCGCAGCAGGTCGCCGAGATCATCCAGCAGCAGGGCTCGGTCGGCGCACTCGTCGGCGACGTGCTGCGTCGCAAGGCGATCGACGCGCTCATGGACGCCGCCCTGCTCGAGGGCGCCCCGCCAGAGGACCTGCTGGTCGAGCTCGGTCTCGCGCCCGGTGAGGACGACGAGCCGGTCGACGAGGCCGCGGCCGCCCGCGCCGTCGCCGCGCAGGCCGAGGCGGCCCAGGCCGCCGCGGTCGCCGAGGAGGCGCTCGAGCAGGACGCCGACGACCCGGGCGACGACCCGGGCGACGACGCCGACGACTCGTCCGACGCGTCCTCGGACGACGAGGAGGAGTGACCGGGGGTCGCGCAGGCGGGGTGCGTCGACCGGACGCAAGCCCCCGCCTGCCGGTCGCGCGGCGTGGTTACGCTGGCCGTCCGACGTCACAACGGCAGGAGCCGGCGTGCTGGACCCGACGAACTACATCATCC
>Ga0306912_1000244_pt1 | contig 33889 bp, 24 predicted proteins | sample AntRauFillE10628_FD_190443 | JGI IMG/M metagenome (GOLD analysis project Ga0306912, IMG submission 190443) | Saline lake microbial communities from Rauer Islands, Antarctica - Metagenome Filla E10 #628 (v2) (version 2) | ecosystem: Environmental > Aquatic > Non-marine Saline and Alkaline >...
CGGTAGCTCAGTGGCAGAGCAATCGGCTGGTATCCCGACGGCTGTCGGGACGTAGGATTGAATCCAGCATATTTCTTGACATAATTTTTTTTATTCCTCGGTAGCTCAGTGGCAGAGCAATCGGCTGTTAACCGATCGGTCGTAGGTTCGAATCCTACCCGGGGAGCCATCCATACCGGAAATGCGAACTTTGATCTTTTCAGAGTTCGCATTTTTTATTTCTGACCATTCTGCCTCAAGTTTTTTATCAGCAATATATTGCACTTCAACAGTTCCTGAATTGTCTGTTTCCACTGAAGATTCAACCTTACGTATAATAGTTTTGAGCATTGTCTCTTTGTGTTCAAATTTTTCATCAGACCATTTCTTCAGAAATTCATTCAAGATGTTTTTATAGTCATCGCTATTTAACGGTTTCTGATTACTCAACTTTTGCAGTTCTTCCGAACAAAAATCGTATTCGTCCTTTATCTCCTGTTTTCTCAAATTCAATTCAGTCAACTTATCCTGTAAAATCTTCTCATTACTTGCAGCTGCATTTTTTGATATAAAGTTGACAGTATTTGTGATCTCTTTATTAACATTCTTTAGTGAATCTGATAGCCTTTCCTTTTTACTTTTTAAATTCTTTTCGGCAACGTTATTATCAAACTGATTCCGCTTTTTAAACGCTTTGAGTAACTCAGGTTGTTCGAGCATGATGCACAGCGTCGATGCAACGAATTCATCGAGCGTTGATACAGGAAGATCTTTAGGGGAATGATTCTCAGACTTACCCTCTTTATTCTTTTTCACGCACTTGTAATAGTAGTACTTATTGCCTGTGGATTTCTTTTTTGTACTCGTTGTGGTTAATGCACTACTGCACAGGGCACAGTAACAAATGCCAGTTAAATTTGCGGGAGTATTTCCAGAAACGTATACCTTAGGATCTGAAGAGTTTTGGCTGATTATCTTTTGAACGGCATTAAATTTTGTATGATCAACGATTGCATCGTGCTTCCCCTCATAAATTTTGCCATTATGTTCATACTCTCCTAAGTAGATTCTTGATTTTAAAATTCTGAGTAACTTGTTTTTTCCAAACTTAGCTCCGCCTTTTATCTTGCCTTTTTTCGTTTTCCAAAATTTTGTTTGGTAGCCATCTTTATTAAGAGATCTGACAACCTTTGAAGCAGACTTTTTATCTATATACCTATTGAAGATTTCACGTACAGTAGTAGCTTCATCATCATTTATAACAAGCTTTTTATTAACGGTATTATACCCGAGTGGGGGATGGCCACCAGGCCAGAGTCCGGCTTTGATAGTTTCTATTCTTTTTTCACTGGTTCTTTCAGATATCATGTCTCTCTCGAATTCAGCGAAAACCAACATCATCCTTTGTAATGCTTTCCCTGCCGGTGTTGAAGTATCAATATTTTGAGATGTTACAGCTATATCAACACCATATGAATCAAGCTTCTCAACTAATTTCAAAAAGTCGCTCAGACTTCGTGATATTCGATCCAGTTTACTAACAACGATCAGATCAAATTTACTCGACTTCGCATCCAGCAGCATCCTTTCAATACCAGGTCTCGAGAGATCTTTTCCAGATTTGGTATCTCTGTAGGTTTCAACGACTGTATGGCTTTCATTCTTTACCCACGTCTCACATTGGCTTAACTGACCATCTAAGGAGCTAAAATCGTTTTCAGACTGTTCTACAGTGGACACTCTCAAATAAATCGCTACTTTTTTCCTTTTACTCATAACTAGATTATTTTAAACAAATACGTAAGCGCCTAAGATAAGAATTAATTGAAGGTGATATAGTGATAGAAAAATTGTATCAGCTCGGCAAAATATTACCAACGATCATAGATAGGATAAGCCCAACAGCAAATTAATTTAGTCTTGCTATGTGCTTATCATTTTCATGGGTGATGAATTATTTTGACCCGTCTCGCAATCAGCTGCTCGATAATCTTTATTTAATCAAATGCTGAATAAGAATGTCCTGTTTATTTTACAAAAACGACTCGCATACGCTAGCTTATAACTTCCGACGGTTTCACAACTAATGTGCGCCTTATTGAAGTCGATTATTCGCAGCATAAAAAGGGAAAAGCAGGAGCTGCGGAATGAAATTGAAAAGCAGAAAGCTGAAAATGTTAAATTGAAATCACAGAATAAACTTTTAGGAAAATAAATTATGGCATGGGGTGAAAAGACTGGTCACGATGATGGGGTGCCAGACCATCATAAACAAATAGTGGAGGATGGTTTAAGAAAATTACCGATAAGAAAAACGGTAAGAAGAATCGATACGCCTTTTTCTATGCCAGGTTATGGTAAGGGGAAATTTCGGAATATGTCCAAGAAGATAAAAATACCCAGGCAAAGGAATGCGTATTTAAGGGAAGCTTTTTTCAAATGCTATTTTTCAGAAGTAACTGATCCAAATAAAGATAAAAAGCCCGAGGAAGCATTAAGAATCTTTGCAAAGTTGTTTTATTATCATCAGGAAGTTCGAATTGAAACCAGATTGTTTTTTGACCGCTACAACGCTGATTTTTTAAAGGAAAGCAAGTATTCCGCTTTGAAGGAGTTTTTGCAGCGTTTGGTCATTGACGGGTGTAAAACATTAAGCTCAATGCCAATTCCAGAATATAATAAAGATAGCATGAGGAAGATACTCAGCATTGAGAACTTTGAGAATGATGAGCAATGGGAATCTGCTACCTCAAGTTATTTTAAAGGCACTGATCATGTTGACATTACATTTAATCCAAAAAAGAGAGACTTTCCCCGGCCCGATGAGCTATTTTTAGAACTTACAGATAAAGATGAAGATGAAGATGCTATCACGAATAATAATGGTCGTCGGTTTATAAGCCTTATCGAACGAGATCATTCCATAAATAATTATATATCTATCAGTGGTAAGCTTTGGGTTCAAGCGTTTGCTTTGTTGGTGCGGGATGCTTTAGAAGACTTGGAACAAGAGATTCTAACCACAGGTGTTCTTTACGCTTACATACCACAACCAACCATTAAAGCGGCGATAGACCACTTTAATCAGAACTATCCTCGGGCCAAAGAGATGAATAACTACGAAAAGGCATACAGTATATCTCTTCGTTACAAGAATAAAATTTCAGATGAGCCTTATAAAAGAGCGTCAATACTAAAAGCTCTCAACAGAAAAGAAAAGTCTGCCTGACTGAGTTCAACAGGCAATATTTCCGATACCGATAGTAAGTGAACCACACCACCAGTGGATCGTTCTAATCAAAATTTCCCAAATTGATACTTGAGTCGTACATGACGGGACGTCCGCCAGGGTGACTTTTGTGGGACGATGATTTTGTATACCTGACTTTGACAAGACGAATCAGCAACAAAATAAATCTTTTTAATTTATTTTTAATTTTTTTCACCTGTTTACCTGACTTAAGAGAGGATATTGCACTGCAAAATCCATAGGGGTACATGGAAATGATTCCATGCATTCTAAATAATAATTTCTATGGTAGATAAAAAAATAATCGTAGCAGAGCTCACGGAACTGCTTGAAAAGGCAGAAATCGACATACACGTCAATTACATCACCGAAAAGCAGATCGCGGAGGTGTCGAAATGAAAAACTCTCCTATCAAAATCAAGGTCTGTGAAGAAACCGAAGGGTTTGCAATAGCTCCTGAAACCCTAAACCAGATTTCAAATGGAAGCGGGAGTTACATTCAACCATTTGAAATTGAATTCGGAAAATATAAATGGCACGGAAAGGTTTCCGAGGCCAGTGATGAACAGGCCAGGGGTACATATCTTTTGATCGGTGAAAATCTTGCCAATGAACTGGGCATAAAAGACGGGCTGACCGTAAACATCGGTCTGAGCCGGTTGGAGCCGATAAATCGGATTCAAATGGAGGCCAGTAAAAAAGCCAACAAAAAAGGTGGCTCACCGCTTTCGTATGTAGCTGGCATTCAGCCTGAAGTTGGTAAACTCATTAATTATGAGGGTATGAATTACGTTATAAAGTCTATCGACCCTAGAGAAGGGTACATAGATGAGGATACAACCGTTGAGGTACTTGGAAAAGACGGGAAAGTTGAGGTTCAGCTAAGCAGTCCCATTAAACGCAAACTATCTGCGTCCAAAGGGAAGGGGTTCTCTCAGATAATAGGCATGGAAGATGTAATTGAAGAGATCAAACTCAAAGTTATAATGCCTATCCAGAATCCTTCATTGGCTGCGAAATATATGAAGTCTCCTTTGAAAGGCGCCATATTGAACGGTCCCTTTGGTATTGGGAAAACCGCACTGGTGAAAGCTACTGCTGAGGAGCTGGGTATACCATTTTATCATATACCCAATTCAATCGCGACGAGCACTATTGGCCCATCGTACATTCAAAGGATCTACCAGACCGCAGCAAATAATAAAGACGGGGCCATTATATTTCTCGATGAGATTGATGCTGTTGCCCCTCGCGGTCAGCAAGGTGATGCTACGACCACAGCCTTACAGGAGGCAATGGACGGCTATAATCGGAATCCTAAGCTGTTTACGATAGCAGCTACAAATAATCTTCACAATGTTGCAGAAGGACTTCTTCGACCCGGGAGATTCGATATTATCATAGATATTAAACTCCCCAGTGAAGATGCAAGAGAAAAGCTTCATGCCCATTTTCTTTCTGACCTTCAAACAGAATCAGGTCTTGATTTCGCGGATCTGGCGGGTAGAACGGCCTCATTTACTGGTGCTGATATCGAAGCTGTGTGCAAGAATGCCGGAACGAAGGCCCTGAGTGACCATTGTAAAACTGGTAAAAACCAGTATATCAGCCAGGCAGGGTTAGTATCTGAAATCCAATCCTTCAATCCTACAGGAGCCCGGATTTTGGGTGTACAAAGGCCGAAATTCACCTTTGACGACATGTTTGGCGCAGAAGTGATGAAGAAGCAGCTAAAGCGCAAGTTGGATCTTTTATCAGGGAAAGTTGACAGCCCGTATGCAGTGGCTAATAGCACACTTATGCTTCTTCATGGCCCCCCTGGAACGGGTAAAACGATGGTTGCACAGTGTATGGCCAGTTACTTAAAATGCAACTTCAAATACAAGCCTGCCACATCCTTTAAAAATAAGTATGTAGGTGAGACCGAGTCTAACATTCGCAAATTGTTTAACACTGGTCGCACTTATGAACCAATGGTGATATTTCTTGACGAAATCGACTCAATCGGAAAAACTCGGTCATCCCACGACCCTTATACTGCGTCAGCCTTAAACGAGCTTCTCACCGAACTGGATGGGATAGCCAACAATAAGGGCGTTTTTGTTGTAGCAGCAACGAACCGCGTGGAAGATTTAGATCCCGCACTGCGCAGCAGAGTGTCGTGCGACTTTGAAATGAGCCTCCCGGACACCCACCAGAGAACGGAGGTTCTACGGGGCTTGCTTCGTGAATTACCAGCCGACCAAATCGATTACGCGTATCTTGCCCAGATTACACCACAGTGGAGTCAGCGAAACCTGGCCGGGCTAAAGAGTGCAGTCGTCGATAAGTTGGCCTTAGAAGAGGTTTCAACGATAACAACCGGTGTCTTAGAAGACATCATTGTACAACGCCCCGCTGAGTCTTCCAATCAGAGCAGTTTGATAGGGAGGACCTCATGAGCATACTCTTATTATACTCTCGATATGTCCCCTTCGACGTAGAAACGGCTCTTAAAAAAGGTTTTCCCCTTCGGGGGGAAACACCTTTTGATGTAAAAGGTGATATTTCTGTGAAAGAGAATGGAGATTTTCACTGTGAAGTAACCGGCCTGAAAGGGTCAAAAGAAGACTTTCTAAAAAAGCCGTTTCCTCATTTAACGCAGGCAGGCATTGAAAAGGCTGTAGAGTTCGAATCGAAAGATGAGCCTGAGCTTAATAACGAGCGATTTGAAAGCGAATTAACGCACTTCCAGTCTAAAAAAGGGGAGAGTGATGAATTCGAAAATATGTGCGGAATAGCTCCATCAGAAGTAGAAGGCGCAGCACTCTGGTATAATGCAAAGTCAAACCAATTGCATTACGCCCAGCAAAGTGTGACAGGGCATCCGATCTGCCGATTCAGCTGGAAACCTGGCACCAGAAATGAACTTATTTTTGGAGTGCCTCGCGTCTCAGTGCCCGAAAATGGCAAGCAACTATGGTTTGTAGAGGATCATTTGCAAGCGGTAATACTGCGCAAGCATGTGGATGATCCCGTGCTTGTGCGCCCCTGTGAGGCGGCCTTGCAGTGGAATGATTACGAGAAGGTGGTAGCAGGTCGAGAAGTCATCTGTCTGCAAGGAGATGACGTGGGGGAATATGAATACACGTCCTATCCTTTGATCAACGCTGTTTCACCAAAGGCGAAAACATGGACGAATGTATACTACCCACCTTTGACGAGTGGCGTACCGTTTGTAAGATGGTTGACCTCCAGTGAGATCAACGTAGCTAAACTGTTCGAAGAGATCAAACAGTCCTCAGGTAAAGCAACTCAGGCCATAACGAAGCAGGTGTACAATTCATTTATAGGAAATGATTTGCACAAACGCCTTCACTTTCCTCAGGACACTGGGGGCGGTATGTTATGGTATGGCACGGTTGAGGGCAACCTGGTCCATTCGGTACCTGTCAACAAAATGGACCCCGATGAGGTACTGAACAAGAAGAACCTTGTAGTAGATGCAGGTGAGTTAAATCAGATACAAATGGACGGCATACGTCTCAATGACTCTGAAGTGATGAATATTCATACGTCTCACGGACAGCTCAAGCCTAAACGCGTGTTTAATCAACTGAAGGGGCTAATTGACCGCCACGTATACTTTTCAAATAAACATTTATCCAGCCTGGTAGCACTCTGGATCATCGGCGGATATGTGTATAAACTCTTCCCAGCCTATAGCTATTTGCGGCTTAACGGTCTGAATGATACGGGTAAGACAACCCTTCTGAAAATCATTTCAGATTGCGGATTCAATGGCACCATCCAGTCCCAAATTACCAAAGCTGGCCTTGCTGAAACAGTTCATTACTTATCGTGTACGTTATGCCTGGATGAGGCGGAAGAGAAGTCTGTTTCGTCAAAGGATGAATACGTTCAGCTTCTGAAAGCTGGATATAGAAGTGACGGTAGTTACTCGAAAGTGTCTGGCAAAAACGTAAGGAGCCTGAGCGTGTATTGCCCCAAGGCAATAGCAAGTATTGATCCGCTGGGCGATGAAGCATTGGACAGCAGGACACTGACTATCAACACGTTCGCTAAACCTCAGGGCATCAGTCTTATGAACTGGGATATGAATGTAGGAGATACCGCGAAAGAAGTTACCCTCATTAGGAGAGGGTGCTATACGTTTGGCCTATGGCATCACAAGGCGATAGAGCGTCTATACAGAAAGATACCGTCCAGCATTCAGCTGCCCTCCGGTATGATTCTGGAAAACAGAAAACGCCAGATAGTGGCTCCTCTACTCGCGGTAGCTCAGCTCATTGATACGAATGGACTCAGCGATGCAGAAGACTCGCTTTTGAAAGCACTGGATACTATTTGGAACCCTGACTATAAAGAGGTTGAAAAGAGTACGGAGCTACTATTTGAGCAGCTATCTGAGTGGGGGCAGGAACCATCTTTTACAGCTTACGACGTTAAAGTTGACATGTTGTATATGCCAAATGAACTATGGAATGGCACCCCTCTGGAAAAGGATCTTGGAGGCAAGAATAAGACCCTGGAATGGTTCAATTCCTTGCAAGGGGTAAGTAAAGAGGCTGTGCATATACCCGGAACAGGGACCAAAAGCTGCACTGGTTTTCCGATGGATCTAAATGTTCATAAAAAGACCGTTCGGGAGATATTTAGCTCAAAAAAGGGGGTTAAATAGAGTTCGGAGAGGATTCTAAAAAACTAACCCTTCTAAAGGCATATGCCTTAAATCGATAATAGGGAGATCGGCCTGTTTACAATAATGTATGCAGGGCGTTTCCCCCATTTTAATTTAGGGGCTTTAGACATTTAGATTATGGAAAAATAAACGCCTGAGTACTTTGTAGGAGGATCACAACATAAAAGGGAGTTCTGGGGATTATTTATGCGGTTTAGAATTGACAACCATTCATCGAGTTAATAGATTATATGTGAACAAAGGTGCGATGGCACCTATAAAACTAAAACTAAAATTAAACATTGATTAGATATGATTTGAAACCAACTACAAACAGCACTGCAAGTTAAACACCAGCGGGTGTTTTACAACGCAGACAGATACCCTCTCCAGCCTTACGGCCAGTCAGCCAAGGCCAACGGTCTAAGAACCACCTGAAGCTCCTCCCAGGACGTTTATAAGGCTCTACTCAAATACAACTCAGAACAATCTACCGGCATAGGATACGTCCATCCCGGGTCAGGTCACGTTATGGAATGAAACCATCATACCTGGGCTCGCCCCATAGCATATGTTGAAAACGGACAGCTCCCGACAGACGGCGAAAAGAAATCATCAATTACTAACCCTCAAAAAAGGAGGAAACATGACAAATAAAAAGAAAAAGCGGGATACCAGCTTCTCTAAAACCTGACAGGTGATAGACAAGCATGGCCTGGAAACAATAAAAACGACGTGGGAAGAGCATGGTATTTATAAAGCAGGTGAGCTGCTTGAAACTAGCCCCTGAGTCGTCCGCTATATCGTTCATCGAGAAGGATGAACCCGTAAGGCCGAGAAGGTCCCACACTTGGTTAAGGCCGTCCAGAATGGACACGCCAAAGCCTCAGATTACAAAACACTGGACTTTTCAAATGTCCAGACTAACTTAAAATCTTCAAATGGAGAAAATAATGAGCAAAATTAAAGATGAAACAGAATTCCTAACATTTATAAAAACATTCAGAGGCAGTTACACGGATTTTAACAGTATCAGGATCTGAATAGAAAGCACGCCAAGACTCAAAAAGTGTGCTACTGTAGATGAGCTAAAAAAGGGAATGAAGAAAGACTCTTATTTCGAGAAACGGCACTTCAACAAGCTTGAAGTTGCTGAGGCGTTTTATTTTGCCAAAAAACACCTGTTCGTCTAAAGCGACAGGTGAAGATTTCAACTAACGACAAAGCCATGGGCACTGCGCTCATGGCTTTAATATTAACTAAAAAAGGATACAATGAATAATGAATTTCAAATTTACAGCCAACATCCAGACATATAGTTCAAAGCCCACCAAAAAAGAAGCGGCAAAAATCAGCACCGACATGCACACCGTCTACGTTGATAGTATCAAGGGGTTTATCGAAGACACCGAGCAAGGGATTCCCTGAAGCCCGTCTATATTTAACGGATCTCGTTCGAATATAAATTGGGTTGGACAACAGATGATGGCTCTTGATTTTGATGACGGACTTTCTCCTAAAGAAGCCGTTGAACGAATACAGGCCTACGATATCACGCCCAACGGATGGTACCCAACCTTCAGCGATACTCCTGAGAAGCGAAAGTTTCGCCTCGTCTTTTTTCTCGATACCCTTATTACAAATATGGATGCCCGCAATTACCTGATGGATTCGCTTTTTGAAATGTATCCAGAAGCTGACGCGGCATGTAAAAATCCGGCGCATTTCTTTTACGGGACCAACAAGCGCGGCGCAGTTCTAAACACCGATGTAATTTCGTTGGATATGCTGTTCTCAGTCTTGGAATCAGATAAAGTTAAAAATAGCGGCAGGCTTAGAAAAATAGCGCCTGAAACGTCAGGAGTAGCGTTTTTTCGAAAAGATGGTTTTTCACGTTCTTCTTATAATAATATCGTAGGAGCAACGTCAAAAGCCACCGATGAGCATAAAGTCGAATACTATGATAAGCTTAAGAGAAACAAGGACAGTAAGGAGATTGATTGAGATAAGTTGCAAACCAGAGTTCGTCTGTTTTTTGACTTTATGAATGGCCAGCAGCGCCTATCATATGCACAGCTTTTGGGACTTGCTCAGAACATGGCTTGGTTAAAAGGCGGCCAAAAAATTTATCAATATCGACTAAAAGAATTCAATGATACTCATACCGGTAACAACCCCTATCCCAGAGACGGGCGATTTGAGCTAATAAGAACGATAAATAAATACAATAAGCGCATTGAAACCGCGTATTTTCCACAGCGCCTTGAAAACTTCTCGCCGTACCGCGAAGACCATAAATATCGCAATCTGATTACCGCCGAACGTGATTTAATAGATGGTATTGAGCATCCAGATCCCATAAATCGAATACCTCGTACAAAGGCAGTGCAGCTATTAGAGTACAAATTCACACAGGCTCTCGACAGTATGACCGATGACATTTTCATCTTCAGATTGCCCACAGGGATTGGCAAGACGTGGAGAGTAAAAGATTTGGATGGCATTACCCTAGCATTCCCGACAAATGATCTTAAAAAGCAGGTGTTCGAAGAGCGGAAGCGACCGGATACCGCCATTATGACTCCTGAATTCCCACTATTTACCGATGACAAGCTTAATGAAAACATAAACAGACTCTTCAGCGCCGGGTTCATAAAACAAGTTCACCGGATTCTCTGGGATCTTAAAAAAGGCGGCATATGTAATGCGGAGGATCAGGCCATTGCACAAAAATACCTTGATGAGAATAAAGCGGTTCAAAATTCGGTGGGAAGTATTTTCACGACTCACAGCCGGGCGTTACATTCATCGTTTTACCATGACACAATCATCTTCGACGAAGATCCCCTGTCGCTACTGCTTAATGTAGAGACCTTAAAAATAGCTGACCTGAAGAAGATTAAAAAAGGAGGACTAGCGGAGCTGTTCGGTTACGACAAGACGTGATTTTATACTCTTCAGCGATACCTTGAAGGCATAGAAGAGGGAGAATTTCTGACGCTGCCCGATGTGTTCAAAGTGGATATTACCGATCAATGGCTTCATATCATGAAGGCTGAAGGTATTGACAGCAATATTATTAAATTTTTGGACTGCACCTATTTTTACAAGGATGAATCGGACCGCGACAGAATTCACTTTATCAACCGGGAAGATCTTCCTGACGATAAAAAAATCATCATTATGAGCGCCACTATTCCCGTTCAGATCTATAAAGAGCTTTATGGAGAGCGGGTCCGAATCATTGATATAAGCGACGTAGAGCACACAGGCACAATCACGCAGCATAACAAGTACTCGTACTCCCGAAACTCTCTCAAAAAGCATTTAAAGGAGGCGAACTCAAAGCTGGCCGACCGGCCAACGATCACGTTCAAGTCCTTTAACCACCAGATAGATAATGCGGCCCCTGATATATGGTTTGGCAACTGCTCGGGGTATAATCAGTATACCGGGGAATCAATCAATGTTCTTGGGACTCCACACAAGAACAATGCCCTGTACCTGCTACTTGGCAAGGTATTAGGTGTCAATGTCGACAAATTTAACAGAGAATTTAAGATGCAGACGGTCGAATGAGGCGGTTTCCGGTTTAACTTCAATACGTTCGATAATAAAAGGTTACAAAATATTCAGCTGAGTCTCATCGAAAGTGAGCTTATTCAGGCTGCGGGACGTGCTCGGGCGCTAAGAACTGACGCAGAGGTGGATATTTATGCGAATCTTCCGCTTCGAATTACACAGGATTTTGTGGATGATTAGCAGGTGTAACGGTATTGTTCTGGTTAGAGGCAGCTCCCATACCGGGAGTGGCCTTTTTAATTTTAAAAAGGGTTTAAACTTGCCTTAGAAGATACTTTACAAGAAAATTCTCATAAAATTGTATAGAGATTATTCAGTGACCAAAAAAAACTCCCCTGCTTTTTAACAGGGGAGTTTTAATACCAGTTTATGCTATCCTGGACGTAACTCTAACTAATAGACATCAAATGGCTTCGGAAGCTTCGTATTATCTCCCTGGTCGATGAGATTATATTCCCATCCTGATACATCGTTGCGGATGAGTTTTGCATTATTGGTCCCAAAAACCCATAAACCGAAACCGGTGTCAGTATTGGATGTGATGGAATTCTGACGAACGCCACTATTTTTTCCTGGATTCACAAAGACTCCGTAAATCCCGTCTACATCAACTTCAGAGTACGTAATCTCTACAGTGTTATGGTTTACGTTTACCCTATCACCAGACACTAAAACTCCCAGATCATTATTCCGAACCGTATTTTTTTGCACGTTTATGTTATCCGAATAAACGCCAATTCCGGTTGAAACAAAATTGTCCAGATTCCAGAAATGTCCTTCTACAAGATTGTTTTTTATGACCCCGGAAGCCTCTGAATCAACCTGTATACCATTTTGAGCCCATCCGGTTGATTTCGGGCCAATTCCGATTATATCGTTACCGTCAACATTTACGTCTGTACCTACACCGCGTAAGACGATACCAGCACGATGCGCGCCTGTTAACTCATTATTTTTTATGGTGCCGATAGCCCCATCAATGTACATGACAGGAAAAAACCGATTTGGATAATCAGCAGCAGAATTTACAAATGAATCTGTGAGTTTTACGGCAGCTCCATTTACGTATACACCATATTGCCGTGATTTTGCTCCGGCAACAGTCGCATTTAACTGAACTCCATCTATTTCACCATCTTCATCAAAGTAAACCCCCACGTCACATGTGATGTCTAAAGAGCTGGTGGGCATTTCGTTTATATAGTGAGCCGTTAGGTCGGCCCCTGAATCAAGGTCAACACCAGTATCGTGGCATCCGGTATGGCTATTTGCAGTGCTGTTGATTTCAGCAGTCGTGAGTTCGTCTCCCCCTGTAATGCTGTTGGTAGAATTCTCACATCCCATCATTATAAAGACTCCAAGTAGTAGTGCTCCAAGCAGATTGATTTTTTTATTCATCGTGTTCTCTTTTATTAATTATTGTTTAAACCCATTAAGTGTCAATGCCTTACCTAAATAACACTTTAAATAAAATATATCAGATTATAATGGACTAATATTTGTTAAGGTAATTTGGGGGGTTGCTGGTTTATGCTGTATGATCCTTAAAAGGGTGCATTTTCAAATGCAGGTTATACCACTCATTCTGGTGATTTTGCTTTTCACTCACGCAGAACCCTTCGGAAAAAATTAAGTCATGCCAACTTATATGTCACAACTTTTCAATAAATAAGAAGGTTAATCGCACTCTTACCAAAAATGGGACTCGTTCTACTTCCCACCAACGAGTATTTTCAGGAGCGATTTGTTGAAGCTGGTATTAAGCTCCCGACAAGCGAAGTAGATTGATAGGCTAATTTAACGCTTGGCCAGCTTGCCCAGTATGGTCGCTTGAAGCCATGAGGTATCATGCCTCGGGGCTTTTTTAATTAAAAAAGGTAATTAAACTCATTCTCGCCTGGATTCTATATAACCCCCCCCTTTTTTTTAAAAGGGACCAGGAAGAGCCCGGTTAAACTTTACATCTCAGAATACCCTCATTCTCCGCCAAAACCGGATTCTGATATTTTTTTACCCAAAATTTTTAGCCTTCCTCCCCGCGTTGAGCTTAAAAAAAGAGAGCAGCGCCCTCTTTTTGTATTGTTAGATCAGCCCTTTGTTTCGAAAGGAGGTGTATCCGCCCCGGTACAGAATGATATGGTCAACCACGGTGATCCCTAGTAATTCACCGGCTTTCAAAATTCGCTTCGTCAGCTTAATATCAGCGGCTGAGGCAACTGGGTTGCCAGAAGGATGGGAGTGGGAGAGGATCAGCGAATGGCCATTGCCCAGCAAAGCTGCCTGAAATATAGCAGCAATATCAACGATGGTGGCGGTTGCACCACCGGAGGAGATCAAGTGCCATCCAAGGACCTGTTTTTGATTGTTGAGCAGGACAACAATGAACTGCTCTCTCAGCTCCAACAGGTCATCGTCCCAGATCGAGCTCAGGTAGCTTGCCGCGTCCTCCGGGCTGGTAATGCGTGGTAGTTCGCTGATGGGTTTGGCGGGCTTGTACGAGAGGGTTATTTCTGCAACTGTAGGCATAGTGGTATGGATTGGGTTTCGGTTAGCAAAGGCATTAAAGGCCTTCACTGTTCTTATACCCTATTCCTCGTCAAAATAATCTGAATCCAATCTTTTCAGTGAATATGATGCCTGAGTAGAGACACCTAAATTGTATTCTATCATCAAATCCGTGAGACGTTCTCCGTCAATTAATACGACTTTTGTTTCATTTCTGGGTGCGAACTCCTTAGCATTTCTTGAAAATTTTGCCGTAGTAATAAAAATGCCTTTTTTAGCTCCCTCACCTGCAAGAGCGCCAATAAATTTTTGAATTTCTGGTCTTCCAACTTTTCCATCTTGATCCCACCGCTTTGCTTGAATATATATTTCATCGAGTCCCAGTTTGTCCTCCTTAATTATTCCATCAATGCCGCCATCGTTACTTTGCTTTGTTGCTCTACCGGCATCCTTTCGTGACCCTCCGTATCCCATCTTAACGATCAAATCGACAACCAATCGCTCAAAAAATACAGGTGATAGATCCATAATTTTATTTAGAAGCTCATCTGATAGAGACGCCTTTATTGCTAAATACGCTCTTTCAATGCTTTCTTCAGGAGTTGAGTCCTCCTCGCTGTTTTTTAATTCCTGTGTGTTTTCAGAATCATCCTGATTTTTTACTGTTTGAAATTTCTCAAATTCATCGAATTGCATCAGATAATCACGGTCAATGCGATCAACGTTGTTTTTAAGAACTTCTTTGCCTCTTTCAGTGATTTTGACGCGAGCTCTTTTTGGGTAAATAAGCAATCCAGCTTTCTTTAAGTAGGTTTTGGCCCAACCAATTCTGTTGTCAACAATGGCTTGCTGGCCGCTGGGAAGTAATTCTGTTTTTTCCTCTTCGGTTAACTCAAATTTCTCTGACAGTATTTCAATTAAATCTCTGAATTTGTATTCATTACCATCACTAATCGCTTCAAGTAAGGGGTACATGAATTCGTCATATGTAGGAATAGCCATTTAAGATCTTCTATGATGTAGGATTGAGTTCATCTAATCACAATAAACTAATAAACCCCTTCACTTGCCATTATGAAATCGGCAACTAATATGATTTTCATACCCTGCACTAAATAAACTGATAACCTGCAAATTATATTTGTGGATGTGTTCATGGAGGGTCCCCTAAGGCTTAAAGTCTCAATTTACTCCCGAAATTTGACTTCTAAAGCCCACAACGCAAGATCTTCTGAAAAATCGGGTATAAGAAGTATGTAAGGAATTACCCTTATAAAATTCTTAACCACATACCTATGAAAACTCAACTCTTAACTCAGTGCGGTTCGCAGCGCTGTTCTATCGAACAGTTACTTGCAATTCCCGAACCGGAAAAAACGGAGTCGTATACTCCTCTCAATCATTATGCTCTTGCTGTCAATACGCTAAGCATTGCCTCGGATATCTTAAAAGGGTACCGATTTGACGGCGATAGCTATGCTCTCAGCTCCGACGGGCAAAAAATGTTTGGTGTTATCACGTTTCGAAAGATCAATAGTACCTCAGAGGAGGACATAAAGGTCGCCATCGGAATCAGGAACAGCTACGATAAATCTATGTCAGCTGGCCTGGTGGTCGGCAGCTCCGTGATTGTTTGTGACAATCTCATGTTTGCCGGGGACGTCAAGGTCATGCGAAAGCATCAGGGCGATGAGATGCACAACGAACTGAATGATCAAATTGTAACGGCTATCTATAAAAGCCAGCACCAGTTCACCAGAATTGGAGAAGATGTGAAGCGGATGAAGAGCATTGCCATGACCCAAAAGCAGAAGTATGAATTTCTCGGGGTTCTTACCGGTAATGGGATTCTATCCCCAACTCAATCGACGGCTGCCTACAAAGAACTCTGGAAGCCTTCTTATGAAGAGTTTACTCCTGAGACGCTTTGGTCTGGATATAACTGTGCAACAGAAGCTTTAAAAAGCTCACCTGTTCACCAGATCATTCAACGGCACGGCAAGCTGCATCAGCTAACCCATAATCTCTACCTGAATTAGCCATGAATCTACCCGTAAAATTGATCATAAAAATAATCATAATCATAATCGGAAACAGAAAGCGATGAAAGAGCTAATCGAATCGATTGGAAATTTAGTGACAAGCATTCTCAGTGTGATTTTCTTAGGTGATAAGCCGGATGATCCACGCCCAGAAACAAATAAGGCCTCTAAGTGAGGCCTTATTTGTTTCTACAAACCCATAAAAACAAAGCATTATGAAAACTACCAACACCAACACATTCAGCTCTGAAATCCCTTCCCAAGATTGGGTCGAAGAGCGCAAAAATTACATTGGAGGCTCCGACGTGGCAGCCATCCTTGAAAAAAGCTCGTACAGCACTCCGCTGCAGGTCTGGATGAGAAAGAAAGGCCTCATCGATCCGGTGGATGCCACGCCAATCATGGAATTCGGCAATGTCTTCGAGCCTGTTATGGCGGAATACTTCTCCCATACAACCGGGCTAAAGACCCGCCGGGTGAATCAATCGTTCACCCATAGCGAGCACGAGTTTCTTCGGGCTAACATTGACCGCCAGATCCTCAATGGAGACGGTGTAGATGGCACGGGCGTTCTTGAGTTGAAGACGACGACCTCTCACCACTTAAAATCCCTTGATGGTGAATACCCGATTGAGTGGGACTATCAGATCATGCAATACCTTAGCCTGACAGACTATAACTACGCGTATCTGTTCATCTACGAGCGCGATACCTGCAAGTACTATGAGCCGATTTTGATTCAAAGAGACGAAAGATGGATCGCAGAAACCCAGGAGAAACTAATCCGCTGGTGGCAGAAGCACATGGTAGAAGGAATTCGACCCGATCCCATCAATGGAGAGGACGCTCTGCTGTTATACCCCGATGCCGATGACGGTTCAGTCGTGGAAGCTTCCGCAGAAGACCGAGCCTACTGGGAGGAACTCATAAAAGTACGGCAGAAGCTTAATGACCTACAGCTGGAAAAAGATTTGCTGGAGGCCTTTCTAAAGAACTCAATCGGTGAGGGAGAAAGGTTAGTCGCTGGAGGTAGAGATCTACTCACCTGGAAGAACCAAGAGACAAACAGGCTGGATTCCAAAGCTCTGAAGCAGCGCTATCCAGCGCTCTGTAAGAAGTTCGTCAAACAAACCAAAACCCGGCGATTCGTCGTCAAATAAAGGAGGCCATACTATGTCAGATTTAATTATAACCGAAGACAAATCCAATTATCCTGTCCCAGAGGAAGGGTTGCACTCAGCAGTGTTAGTTGACGCTGTAAATTTAGGGACCCTTGAAAGTCCCTGGGGGCCTAAGGAAAAGGTGTCGTTAATATTCGAGCTGCAATCCACAGACGATAATGGCAGGCACTTCATAGTCGGCAAGCGGTTTACACGCAGCTTAAATGAGAAGGCTTCGCTGCGAAAATTCCTTGAGAAGTGGCGTGGGATAAAGTATACCCCTTCAGAATTACAGAAGGGAATCGACCTGGAAAACCTGATAGGGATGAGCTCTACCTTATTCGTAGTGCTGAACGAGAAGGAAGAGCGAACATACGCGAATATTGAAAGTATCCTGCCGTACAAAAATAAGCACGGCGATATCGATCATTTCGCATTGCAACCATCAGGCGAGTATATTCGCGTGATCAACCGAGAGGGATACAAAGAACCGGAAGAATATGCCGAGTCCGTAAACGGTCAGCAGGACTGACAGGGATCTTTGGGAGAGAAGGGTTGAGCACCTTCTCTTTTTAGTGTGAGAAGTTTTTGGTATTCTTGTCAACTACGTCACTGCCAGTGAGATAGTGAGATAAATTCACTAAAGTCTTTAGGCATAAAGTTTTTCAATCGAAGTGTAACGGTTTGGAGTTTGTGCTGACCGCCAGAGTATAGGAATTGGACGACGATTATTTCAACTAAAGACAATCTTGAATGAACCGAGAATTGCTTCTACAATTAGACAACGTTATCCAATTACCGACTCTTTTAACGAGAGTTTCTTTTTTTTAAAATCCATTACCACCCCTTCATCAACTGCTCTTTCTTATCATCTTCAAAAAGTACTCGTTCACAGGTTTCCCAGTCGATGTTTTCAATTTGATGATATCGCATTTCGAAGGGGTGTTCTACCGGAACCTGGTTGATGATCTTTTCTGCTTGTTCTTTTTCTCCAATGGCTACCTCAATCCATACGTCTTCGAGTACATCGGGGAGCTGTCCGAAGAGGTCGTAGATCCCCTCCAGTCTGTCTGAGAGAAGTTCATGGACGCGGTCTTCCACTGAGTCTTTGTACCGCATGTTGTAAACATCTACAACATCACGAGTCTGACCAATTCGCTGAATTCTTCCCTTTCTCTGTTCCAGTCTCGTAGGGTTCCAGGGCAAATCAAGATTGATGAGAGTTCCCAGCCGCTGTAGGTTTAATCCTTCACTGGCTGAATCGGTACCAAAAAGAAGTTTCAGTTCCCCTCGTTGTACGCGTGCTTTGATTGTTTCTTTCTTTTCCGGCTTAAACTCTCCATTCTTAATGAGGCCCGATTTATTTCCCCCGGCATAGATCGCAATTTCAAGATCCGGATACTCTATCGAGAGTTGATCAGCCATGTACCGGATGGTATCATGATACTGAGAGAATACAATACAACCGAGATGAAGCCAGTTTTTTTGAAACAGATACTCTTTCAATGAAGCATACTTAGGATCCTTATCTTTGTGAGATTCCAGTTGATTAATAAGCCGAATCAGGATTTCTTTCTCTTTATCGGTCATTTCACTGGTAATGATTGATTGATTTTCGTCCTGGGGTTGCTCATCAATGCTTTTCCGATCATTATTTACTTCTACATAATCCTCTTCTTCCTCTGCTAATTCACTGTATTGATTTCCAAGCAATTTCATTGCGGTATTTTTACCGGCTAAAATCGAGCTACCCATTCTTCGAAGTAACATCGTCCGCATAAATCCAGCTGCCCTCATGCGTTCACCAAGAGCATCGCAGAACTCCTCAGCACTTTGGTAAGCGTCCCGAAGATATCCCGGAAGTGTAACAGCTTCGTGATCAGATTCTCCATGAAGGCGAACCTGTACCGGTTTCAGATAGGGTTCGTTGGTCTCAGGATCAATTTTCTCTTCCAGAAACTTTCGTTCTCTACGTACAATGTGCCGGATAAACGGATTGTGATCGGCAAAAAAGGAGTCTGAATTACTTTTAAGACGTCGTTTGTCTGCCGGATTTAAGTATTCAAATTCCGGACCTGTGGCCACAGCATCCGTTGGTTGTTTATGTAACCTGCGCCTGATCAAGCCAAATAGCTGTTCGTTTTCTGTTGAAGGAGGGAGCGGGTTCCGAACCCAGTCCCAAATCTCGTTTACATCATCCGGGGCAGACTGTTTTTCCTGTATTAAATCGAGAGTATGAGCTTTATCGCGCTTCCAGATTGAAAGTTTATCTCCAAGTACATGTTCTGATCCACGGTTTAAAATGGTCAATAGATCAAACGCCTCGATAGGATACAGCTGTACCGGAGTTGCCGTTGCCAGTAGCATACTTTTTGTTCTTGGCGACATCTTCAGGAGAAAGTCCATCATGTTATTTGGCTGAATCGGCTCATTTTCTCCATCCTTTTTCAGATTCTTTCGACGGGCACGGTGGCACTCATCTACAATCACACACTCATACTCCTGGCTTAACAGATGATCTGTAATTTCCCCGGCACGCACGATTAATCCCTGGCTTAAAATCCCAACTCGTCTTGGGCATTTTGTAACGCATTCGCGGCCCGTTGACGGGTATTTAATTCCATTTTCATCCACCCACTGTTTTCCATCCCATACCGCTGAGGGCATGTTTAACAGATTTTTCATCTCTTCCTGCCACTGCCAGATCAATGTCTTGGGTGCAATGACAAGAATCGGTTTCTCCGTTTTCATAGCAATCAATAATGCGGTTAATGCGAGCTGAACCGTTTTTCCCAAACCTACCTGGTCGGCCAGTACAAATCGTGCACCGCGCCCCGACCGAAATTCATCCCAGGCTACTTTTACAAAATATTTTTGATGGGGCCACAATCCATACTCTTTCCGGTAAACAGGCGTTTCCACCACGGCACCGGCCGGGTCATCATCCTTTTCCCACTCTTCTTTTCGTATAACTTTCCTTTTGGAAATCCTTCCGATATCCTCAATCACAAATTCGGACAGCGGCACCGCACTTGGATGATTCCACAATCCGTTAAACTCTTTCTTCACCCATTCGATGGCTTCCTCCGAACTGTCTTCCCATAACATCTCGTAATTCAGTTTCCAAGCGGAATAGGTTTCGTTGGTGCTGCCCATAAAAGCAAGCTGTGAGTCGTCTTTAAGCGTTATTAATCCTGCCTTACCATGGATTAATCCAAACTGTTCGGATGGCAGTACTCTTACCTCCATTTTGCCGCTTTTTAACAGCTGGTAAAGTCGTCTAAGCCTTGGCGTAGCCTTTTCCAGCTTTTCCAACTCAATTTTTGACGTCCACTCTTTGCGAACAGCCATCTCTGCCGCTTTGGCGGTGTTCACATCTTGTAGCTGCAGATCGGAATTACAGATGATGCGTACTTTGCCAGGGATGTTTTCAATCGCCTCTCCGGCAACCTCCAAAATGGAAGAGCTGAAATAACCGGCAATTCTATCATACGATTTCGCATTCCGAAGTTTCTCGTTCAGAAACGATTCGTCAATTTTGTGAGATCTGGAAGAGTATCGTTTAATCATGGTTAAACCGTATCATTTTCAAGATAACCCCGTAATATGCGAATCGCTTTGATATCTTTCTCCCAATGGGGAATTTCAGTACAACGAAGCAGCATGTAGTCCAGAATGTGAATGATCTGCTTGCGCTGGCCCCAGTAATCCGGAAGTTCGTTCTTCAGCCAATTGCGCCCGGCAACCGGGAAGTCTTCTTTATACGCTTCCCGAATGGCAAACAGAACATGGCGGACCAGGCTATTTCCAAATCCCTCCCTGTTCAGCTCTTTGCGGTCAAATTCGATGGGTGTCATCAGGCGGGTTTCATTGGCACGGCCAGATTTCAGATATTCGCTGTAACTTTTAAGTCCATATCCGCGGGCCATTTCCTGGTACACGCCAGTCCGGTATTCACCGTGCCCCTGAATCTCCAGACCTTTGATGTAGAACCTCTCTTCCGGCGTGAGTTTCCTCCACTGTACGGAATCGAAACCGATGGGCACGAGGTGATCCATCGCTACACCTACTGCGCTTTCGATGATCTTTTCAATTTCGGAGGGTTCTCCTTTCTTTCGCTCTTTAGAGAGCTCGTACTCCACGTCGATATCCTCGATGGAGTTGTATTGGGTGAGTACCCGTAGTGCTGCCGCATAAGCTGCAAGCTGGTAATCGGCATCACCAAAGTTGGGGTCCTCTTCATCATCCAGGGCAGTCATATAGTCTAGCTGTTTCACTACTTCATACTCCACATCTGCCTGGATATCGCTCAGGAAGCCGACCTCATCTCCGGTGCGTTTGCGCAGGACCATGATGACCGTTCCCTGCACGTAGTTTCCTTTTTTGATGCCCGCCGAATCGGTTTCGGTCTGGATAGTCCAGGCAGCGGTTACCTGCAGGCCGGACGCCCACAGAATCAGTGCCAAGTCGGCCCACACGCTACTGTCCTGATGTGTGAACATTACCACCTGCGCACCATTATCCGGCATGTGATGAGTGAAGTTTTTGTAACACTCTACCATGCTTTGTTTGAAGGATTCACCCTCCCCCTTAACTGCTAATGCACTTTTAGAATCTGAGTACCATAAACTGAATGCCTTTTCAATATGCTTTTCGTACCATGCCACAAAAAAGTCTCCCAATTCATGGTAATTTACAGCATCAGCATATGGTGGGTCAGTTATCCAATAATCTGAAAATTTCTCTATTGATCGCGCATCAGATGTGAGTACAATATTGTTTGAAACATGCTTGTTTTCAGCTGTAATATCAAAAATATAAAAATTACTTAAACCTGCTATAGTACGGCAACCATATATTATTTGTGTATTTAGAGCTTGGTTAAAATAGACATTCCTTGTAGTTCCTGGTCCTTTTGATTTATGTGGATTCCAACCGCACAACCTCGATGCATTATCCACTGCTGCACCAACTGACAAACAAGCTGCAGCGTACATTTCAGGTTCAAGTTGATTAGAATTACCTAAAAATGATTCTAAGAATAATCCGTGAGTTAACAGCTGCCTTGGATTAAATAAATGGTGCCAATATGACCAGCCTCTTTCCCGAATGGGTTGCTCCGTATTATAACCCCTTTCAATTTTTTTTGATGGGATATAACCACTTGATTGCCACTTGTCAAACCGCTCTTTTAAAAGCTCCAATACTAAAGCTTCTCTTTGCAAATCCTTCTCATCCGGAGCCGCAAAATGTCTGCGTGTATCCTCTTTCATCACTCCTGTTTCCAGCAGCTCCTCAAGATTTGACAGGCCAAGCGTTTCATCTTTTGTAATGATATCTCCCTTTTTCACCTTGCAACGAAAGTTGCCATTTTCATCCATCAGCTCCCCTTTCTTTTTGGCCACGTAGATCTCCTCAATATAGCGTATACAGTAGAGCCGCTCCTGGAACACATCGTCCGGCCGGGGGACAAGATCCTCGTTCTCCCACATCCGCAGGCCATACACCCGTTCGCCATCCACCTTATTATCTCCCCGAATGGTGGAAATATCGAAACGGTCACCGGTTTCGGGGCAGATCAGTTCACTGTTCTGAACCGTTCCCTTGCGGGCTTTGGCCATTGTGGCTTTATCTGCTCCGGTAACCACTTCAAAATTGTATCGCTTGTTTTCATGGTTCGGATTTAACACAGCGCATACCTTGTACTTTTCGCTGATTACCCAGCTTGGAGCCAGTGGTACCCAATACCATGTAGCCGGGCTTTTGGCCTCTACACAGTAGAGGTAAGCATCGGCACGCCACCCCTTTTCATTGTGCTCAATGCCCCATTCGGTAATTTGACGGTCAGCCTCATCAAAAGCTTCTTCTTGGGCTTCATGCACCCGTTTTTTTACCTCTTCACCGCCGCCAATAATATTCAGTGACGCCCAGGTGAGCAGGGCAGCCGCTGGATTCAAGTCGCTTCCATGCGCTTCACACCCCATGCGCGCCGCTTCAAAGGGAATGGACCCACCGCCACAGAACGCATCACCTACTCGTGGAATCCGGCCAAACTGCTTTTCGCCTAACTCTTGCACCAGTTCCTGCAAGCTACTTGCAGATGTTCCGAGGTGAGCATTAATCTCTGTCCAAGCCTCTTCCGAAGGGCCATCAATCTGCTCCGGGCGGTCGCAGAAGGTCAGCTTTTCATCGTATCCCAGCAGGTCGAACAAGATGTCATTTAACCGTGATCTTGTGTCCCGGTCCAGCAGGGTTTTCAGCTCGTCAAAATCCTCAACATCCTGCCCGAGCAGATCCCGAAAAATCTCCTGGTTTCCGTACTTGAAAAGTTGTTTTGATGACATATTTTTGGAACGTCTTCTTCTGAGCCCGTCCTCATCCATGGTCATAATCATCAGAAAGATCTCCAGGTCTTTTTTGGGATCACCGCTTGCCGGCATCAGCAGGCCGATAATGGTGGCGCGAACCAGCACAAGCGGTTTACGCCCCCACCATTTTCCCAGTCCGGTCAGCGTTTGGCTCGCACCAGCTTTCCGTTCCTTATAGCTCTCCTTTGAAATTTTGGATACCGGAAATTGTGCTTCTATAAATGATGGTGTGTAGCTCATAATTACTTCGTCAATTTTTCAAGTTGCAGCCATTCATACCAGGCTTCGGTATATCCCTTTTTCAGGGGCTTATTCAGCGCGTTGTATGTTGGATGCTTCAGATTCATGTGTTTCAATTCCTTCAAATCGGCATCTTTCCAGTCTATCCGTTCATATTCTACGCCGTTCCTGAACGACAAAGCCAAACGGGCTATTCTTACGGAAGCGGTAATTGCATCGGGCAGCCTGAATGGTTCATTCAGCAGGTAGTTATTCAGTCCGTCCATTCCCAGTTTCATTTCTCTGAAATGGTTCTTCTCTGTCCTGCCCTGCATGCCAAGTATCATTGCCGTTTCTACCACATCATCAATCACCTCATTGGATGAAACCTGCTTTCCATAATACCCTGCAACCGTTGCTGTAGTCTTATGAAAAGCCGTCGCAACATCCTCCCAATTTTCACAATAACCGGTAAGCTGATGAAGATCAAACAACTGCTTCATGATTTCTACCGACTTATTCTTGCCAAACGGAATACCCAGGGTCTGCGGAGCAAAGGCGGTAAGTTTATTTCCGGTGATCCCTTCAACCGTTGGAAGAGAGATTTCCGGATAGGGCTCTTCGGTATTTAGAATGGTATGTTGAATGGAACGTTCTTGCACAGATGGATACGAAGACTCCCCGTAAAGAATATCCAGCAGAATTGGTTCCTCTTCAAAGCGTCCGGGACGGCTCAGAGTATAGTAGAATTTAAAATGCTCCTTGGGTACATCAAATTCAGGTTCTCTGGGGCTTTCTTCCCACCGGGTGAATGGACTGTTGTCAACCAGTTGATCAAAAAACTGCTCAAGGTTTTCCGGGCGATGTTCCATTAAAATATCTATGTCTTTCGAGAAACGATGCAGGGTTGGCATCAGCAAAGCGAGGGAGGTACCGCCTTTAAAAATAAACCGAAGCTTATGCTGGGCCAGTTGTTCGAGCAAAGTGAACGCATAAATCATCTTCTCTGCGAGGCCATAATTAGTGCTTCTGTAATCAGACAGTACCTGCTCAATCCACTCTTCTGAATAGCTCTGGTCTGTGATCATAGATCCTCCAGGAGTTCAGGTTTTACCAATTCGTGTTTCAGAATGTACTCTTTAAAAAATGACTTCCGGTTTCTACGTGAAGCGTACCGCATCAAAATACTCAGGTTTACGGTTGTCACCTCAAAAACCTCTTTCATGATCCGGTCCCTCTCCCCGAGCCATGGTTGGAAATAGAGTTCATCCGCAAACAGATCCACCAATACCTTTTCAATAGCCGGTACCGGAATGCCGTCATTTTTCTCTACCGGGCTTTCCGATATCAGAGTTTTAATGATCAAAGGTTTGTCGGCTTTTGTAACATAGTTCGACCAGATCTCTTTATCCGGTTTCAAAAATAGATTTTCCGAATAATGCTCTTGCAACAAGTAAAATGCGGATTCTTCGCTTCCATTTTCCATTTCCAGAAAAAAATACTCTTTAACAGACTGAAAGGAGGCAAACCGGTCAAACAACGAACTGCTCCAAATAACCCATTCCGAAAATGGAAATTCAGATTCTATATGGGTAGAAATTTTTTTTTCTTCAACGCCTAAAGGCAGAATAAATCGTTTTTCAGGTTCGATTTTGTACCATCCTCGCTTTACCGGTGTAATCACACCCTTTTTTTTCATACGGTGCAAGGTTACCCGAAATGTTGCATCACTCACAGAATTACCACTCCACTCTTCATGACAGGTTTTTAGATCCCGAAAAGAGAGAACATTTCCCAGCCCGAAAGCCTCAATAGCGTATGCTTTAAATTCTTTTTCTGTGGAGGTCATAGTGTGTAATATTTGGCAAAATGTAATGCTATTTGCCAAATATTACAACTTTATTATAGTTACGAAAATCTCTTCACGGAATCGCCTTCATCAAAAAGGGGGAGTACTTCGCGCTGTTGATTTAAATAGGTATCCAGTCCGCTGCTGCTGACCGGATTTTCCGTTAGAGCAAATCGGAGTGCTTTTCGCCAACCCTTATTGCGATCCCTGATAGCATGACCGGTTGCGGCATTCGTCATGGTAAAAAGCCACCATCGTTCTTCAGGTCGAAGCCCTATCCAATTTTCAATTGCTAAAGAAATGGTACCGGGATCGGCATCTTCAATGGCCCAGGCCAAAACAAGAAGCTCTTTTCCAAACAAACGGTGAAGGTAATTCTTTCCCTTTTTCCATTTGGCCGTTTTATACTCCAGACCTTTCAACCGGCGGTTAAATTCGGCCCTTAATTCACTCTCAATAAGCTGCCACTTTTTAGTACTCAACAGAATTTTCGCCGTCGATCCAGAGCCAGTGACTTGGTGTTGTAGTGCATTGATAGTCATTTGTTCATCGTAATCAAACTGCTCAAAAATAATTACATCCTGTTCCTTTCTTTTTGGAACTAATACCAGAAAATGATGGAATGACTCATCAGGCTTAAACCCAAAATCGATGATATGTGATTTATCGCTGCTCAATTTCATCTGCTTTATATTCAACCTTTTCCTCTTCTACATAATCAATCAGCTGTTGCCCTGTATCAAAGTGCAATCGGCCGGCCTCGATGGTTACTTCCCCATCGTCCAGTAAATTCGTTTGAATGAACTCCAATGTTTTTTCAATTTTACCATAGTCCAAAATCAAACTTTCATCAAAATCCAATGAAACCCAATGCTGACCGTTTACAGAAATATGTATTTCTGAAAGTTTGATATTGTGTTTTCGAATCGACTTCAGCCATTTAAAGGTATCCGCAGTAGAATCACTTTTGAATCTTTTTTTCCAGATCGTTGCTTTATCCTTATCAATTTCTACACTGGAGGGGTCATCCGGTACTGGTATCGTAAGTTTCTCTGACTGTAATCCTTTTTTCTCCGCTATGGCAAGTACATATTTCACCTTATCGGGTACTGATATCGGGCCTTCATAAATTCCGCCGTGATTCAATGGATCTGAACCATCCGTTGTATATTTAATTGTGGCGTCCGGAGCGACTTGAAGTTCCATCCTTTTATCATTTCCGGCTCCAAAAAACTGGTATTTCAAGGTTATATTATTTTTCCACGGTACAGGTTCACCTGTCTCATGCTCGCCAGTTGAGTCCACGCAAAGAAAAGACAATTTTAGCTCTTTGATTTTAAACGGCTGGCTGGTGTCCAATTTTGAGGAAGCCTCCGTTGCCTTTGAATCAATTTCGTAATGAACGGTATCACCGTGCAGAGGTGTGATTTTTAGTGTCACTTCCCCGGTGTCATCATTGCGGGCAATCTGTTTTACATTTACGCTCGTCGGTGGCGCAGGAAATGGTCCCTTCAAAACCCAGCTCCCTTCCTCTCTCCACTGGTCTTTTCGAACCATCTCTTCCTTGAGCTGTTCAAGGGCATCCGGCTTGTGCCAGGGCCAATCCGGCCGGGTAGCTGAACGTTTCAATATCTCTGACCATGGAGTTTTCTGATCACCGAAAAACAATTTTGATTCTGCCTGCCGTACAAAACTGTCTGAAGTAATATCCGTAGTAAACTTCCGCTTTTCTTCCAGAGTCGTTTTAATCTGCTCTTCGCCATTGTAATTATTTCCCTGGAACTGCATCTGAAAGTTTGCACTCATCAACCCGTTTTTAGTAGGATAAAAGAGCTTTACAAAGGTTTCACGAACAGAACTTCTGAACCGGTGGTCAAAGCTTTCCTGTAATTTCTCGGCCTCTACAAACTGTGGGTCACCTGTAGCCATCTTTTCACGTTTAAACTCTTCAATAATTGCTGCAGCAGCTTTTAAATTAGCAGCATTATTAAATATAGACCCTAACGAATGGCTGTCACCGGTCAGGAACAGCATCCTGTTTTGATACTGGTTATCCTCATACAGTTTTTGAAGATCAGGATGAAGATCTCCACCGGGATGAGGGCGATAGATAATCAATGAAACCTTCTGTTGAGCAATCTCAATTTCGTCTATAGAAGGCAATACATATACATTTTGGTAACAATCTTTCAATTGCGGCTGAAATAAATCCTCCAATTGCCACTTGATCTCCAGCCGTATACTCTCTTCATTGTAGCCTTTCACATAGTCATTCAGTTTGGCCACTACATTCTGTACATTTTTATAGAGGAATTTACCGGTATTATCCATATGTAGATACCAGGAATTTGTCTTCAACTCCTCCAGTACTTCTGTCTTAATTTTGGAGATATCCGTTTCCGGTCTACATAAATTTCGAATAATCTCGGCGTCTGCCAATCCTCTAACTGCGTTTTGAACGGTTGCTAATGAGGACATTAAAATAAGATTGGCTGTTCGTGTAGAAAGATTGTGGCCAAATTTTGCATCTAATTTCTCAGCAAGTGCCTTTCCATGATCCGCTATATCTTTTGATATTGCATTGTTCAATTTTGAATTAATGCTATTGATCTCGGTTAGTGTATCCGGGTCATTCAGATCGATATCGTCGGGTGCAATCAGATACCTTTTGTCAGCCCATCCATTATCTTCATTAAACATTTGTGCGGCAATGGTTCTCATCAAGCGAATAAGCCCACGCGTCTGCATAAACCCCTGATTCTCTTTAAATCTGGCATATAAATCACGTATTGCCGGGTGAAAAGGGAATGAGTCAATCACGGCAGACTTGAACTTCTCCGGTGTTTCAGTACTGATATCCATCTGCTTGGCTTCTCGGATAGCATCCGCATAGGCATCAGCAATCTCTTCAACTTCATTTTCATCAAACTCATTCTTAAAAAGTCTTTTTCTAAGAATGTGATAGATCTCGTCACTGTTTTGCTGAACAGGGGTAAAATTCTTTGCCAGTCTGTTGGTTTCAGATTCAAAATTGTCCATTACTTGCCGAATCATTTCTGAGCCTTCAGAGTAAGCGGCACTCAGATCAGAAATAACAAGTGACACATTCGAAAGCTCTTTTTTACCAATGGCGACTAAAAGATTTGAAAGTGCCTGAGTAGTAATGTCTGCAAGGTTACCGTCGCCAATCTGTTTTGCCTGTGCTGCCTGAAAGTATGGTGGAAGCTCATCAAGTAGAATAACAATCGACTCACCTTTTAGCAGATTAATCCATGCACTTTGTCCGGGTGCTTCAAGTGGATCATAGTACTCCTTGAATTGATCCTTCTTTCCAAGCTGCTCTGCTATATATCCCCAAATACCGTACTTCGGATTTTCACGGCCAGTAAAACCGATTACTTTGGCAGCACCTTTGAAAGAAGTATTGTACACGTGCCCCATTACTTTTTCCCGGTACTCAGGGTACTTGGCTAATAGCCCGACAGCAATCATGCTATGAGTTTTACCTCCGCCCATAGCCTGAGTTAATTTAAAGATGCCATCATCAGAATTCCCTTCCAATCGTTTAAACACAGCGCTGTATAGGCTCTTCATCCCGTCTGTGATGAAATTCTCAGCAAAAAACTGATCCGCGTCAATATCATCATCAATGAGGTCAGATATATCGAGAGTGACGTCTCTTCTTGATTTGTCGAATACGGATTGTCGAACTTCGCAGAGTTGCTGTAGATTTTTCATATTCTTTTAAATGTTTCTGCAACCAAATAGTTTATATTTTCTTTCTCTATAAGTTGTTATAGAGCGGTTATTTAATATTTTATCAAAAATCTCCACCTTTTAGTAAGGCCAAATTAGCTTTATTGAATTAAAAAGAACTTTACCCCTTTTCTGTATTTCACTCTCATTCCATTCTTCCTTACTCTGAAAATAAGAATTAACTACCAATGTTGATTGACGCGCAATTTCTTTCTTTTTAACTGGAAATGCTGAATTACTAATGCTCGGATTAAGAGAATTTGTTAGTATTGTCAGGTTTCCCATTGTGTGAAGAATTTTATTTCTCTTTTCAATCCTGTGAAATTTCCCATTTTTATCTTCTTCAAGCATTACTGCATGCTCTGATATTTTGAAATCTTCTTCAGTGACAAACTTATTATCCAAAGGCCAATTTTGAAACCAAGATCTTGGCAAAATATGTTCAATAGTGAGACCATCATTTAGAAATTGAACTTTTTCTTGTTTTTTCCCTCGATTAAAGCGTTCGATTTCCAATAAAATATTAGAAATACTTTTGCTTCTGTTTTTCTCTTCTCGATACAACGGCCGCTCGAGTATTTTATCTAACAACATATTATCTGTAGGCCAGAGATTTGTATCTGAAGTCTTCGAAATAAGAAGGTCCTTAAATTTTTGTGAGCACTTAGTTTTTTTAAAAAACTTAAGGTATTCCAAGAAAACGTTGTTGTAGTTCTTAGTTGTTAGACCGCACAAAAACCTTCTTGTAACATACGAATCAAGATATTTATAAATCCTTTCTTTATCAGAATTAGAGATTTTAATATCACCTTCCACATATAATAATAGTGGGTAAATAGTTGTGATACCCATATCAATAAGTCGTTTTGATAAACGGCCAAATAAAGAATTATCCACAGGATGTGTTAGTCTTTTAAAAATTTTACTATATCTGTTTAACTCTTTTAATTCTACTTCAATGCTTTCAAAATTGGACTGGTTAATTACAAACAGTTTATAATAATAGAATACTTGATCGTATCTAATCTCACTTTGAAGTTTCAAAGTGAGATAGTCAATCACAAAGAATTGTAAACGACTTTCAAAATATCTACCCCTGCTCGTTTTTTTGTGCCATTTATATTCTGATAATGGATCATCAAATTCGTCCCAGTAATCCTCATAAATCTCATCAAGGCTCTCTTGTTTAGTATTAGCCCTCATGAAAATATAATTCCTGATAAGATCAGTTTCAGTCAAAGAAGCACCCCTACCATTCATTGTCTCAAAAATCATTTGAGGATCATCATCTTGGGTCAACCCTATCTCAACAAATTGAAAATCTCTTTTTAGAACAAGAAGGAAATTTGTAATCAGCTCTGTTAAATCCATTTCAGCACTTTCAATAAAGTCATTTAATTGATCATAAAAGAATATATAAGCTCCTAATATCTTGTATCTTTCTTTAGCTTTATCTCTATAAGTTTTGTGGCCTATACCATATTCTGAAAGGACCGGTTTTATGTATAGTTCATCTACTTTTTCATAAGTGTTTGATACAATATCTTTGAATATCTCATTATTAAACTTAGTTGGCTCCAGCTTAAATTTTTGTTTTTCATAGTCTTTATCTCCAAAAGACTTATCATTAAAAAGAAATTTATCCAGCTCTTTTGTTAAATTCTCATCTCCCAAATGATTTCTGCTAACTTCTCTAAATGCTGCAATAAAAAGTTGGAATGTAGTCAAACGTTGTTGCCCATCAATCACGCTATAAGTAGAAAGGGTATTTGTAGACGTATTTTCATGGAATAGAACAATTGAGCCTGTATAGTGTGGATGAATTTTTTGTTCGTTAGTTCTTTCCTTGAACTTATTTATAAAGTCATCCCAAAGAGGTCGTAATTGTTCTTTTTCATTCCAAACATAATGCCTCTGAAAGACAGGTACTCTAAATCTTATTTGTTTATTGTATAACTCTTCTAATACAGGTTTACCAAGATTCATTCTCGAGCTTTTTATTTTAATTACATTATGGGGTATAAACGGAACAGATAATAACCCAAATGGGCTACTTGTCCAAAATAAGGACTGTGGCTATGAAATTGACCCAATAATTACCATTCAGTCATGAGTGGCTGGCTAATCATTATTGTAAAAATCTGTCATCTCCTTCGCCAGTTCATACTCACTGTCAAACGGCATCTGAAGTTGAGGCAACATCTCCGGCATGGCAATGGCCCAGCTCACATAATAATAGGCGAGTGTTTTATACCCGGAAAAGCTACTGCCTTCAATGGATGGAATGTGGTATCCGTCATTTTTGGGATCAATTCCGGTGATGCCAACCTGTGCAATTTCTGTCGCAATTTTCTTCACGTCTTCTTTTGGCATGCCGGAAAAATACTGCAGGGCACTCACCATATACATGGCCACAGATTGGTTCACATCTTTATCCGCGTGGTGCTCCAGAAACTGTTTCATCTTCCGTTCAGCGACCGGATCTTCCTTTTCCAGCCCATACGGATCTTTTTCTATATTATCGAGAATAGAATCAGCGGTTTGCTGCTTTGATGACGTTTCATCTACCAGCTCAAAATATGAGCTGAGGTTCAAGTCATCGGCCCAGAACTGGATTAGTTCATACTCTTCGGCCGGTTTTTTATCCTGGCGATACTCCTGGAATTCCTTGTAGAACTTCAGTGCATTATCTATTTCGGATTTCTTGGGGTTGTGGTGCTTAACCAGATCCACCCCGTAAAGGTCCTTAAGATGGAGGGCATTCACCAAACTGTACACAATTGAGTTTGAGAGAATCTTCGATGGTGCGTTATTAATCAGGTTACCCCGTACACACGGGGATAGACCCGCGCCGAAGGTGCTCACAATGCTTTCTGATCCGGTTACCCCGTACACACGGGGATAGACCCCTAATACTGTGGGTGAATATGCATTCTGTGAAGGTTACCCCGTACACACGGGGATAGACCCGAAGATTTGGCAATGGACATGAACTGTTCACCGGTTGTCCCCGCATGCGTGGGGATAGATACTTACCATTCACATATTAATAGGAAATCAATAAATTTGAATGGTGATAATATTAATTTTGGTTGCTGGTCATTTCAGGCAGATAGCTGAAGCTAATTACAGCCATAGTTTTGAAGGGGCCGTCGACTTCATTATAAGCACGACTTTAATAGATAAGTAAGCCTTTACATTTAAACTGGTTTATTAGTTCTAAATTTTATTGATTATATGTCTCACAAAAATACTTATGAAGAAATACTCTTTCGTTCAGATGAATATCTCCAGGAAATTGCAGATGAATTGAGAAATAAACGTCCACAAAAATATGCACTCAACCAGCTGCAAGATTCGCTATTCAATGAGGTGAAAGGACAAAAAAAAGCGGAGCTTACCAAAAGAAAATACAGGGTAATTTATGGATTGCTTGAAATTTTAGATGAGACACCACAACGTGAAATTCTATATACGCTTCTGGATCAAATTTACCGAATGACGGAAACATCATACGATCCAGATTTACATTTCGAACATATACGAAGCTATGAAAAAATCGGAAAATCATTCGATCAAAATTTAATTACATCACTAATCTCTAAACTTGGGCATCATGTAAAGAAAGAGGTGAAGTTTCTTCAAATGAAAGACACGGATTACCTAAATAATGAAGTATGTGAGTTTGCCATTGGCTCAATTCAAAATCTAACCGCTTCACACGATAAGCCCTCCAAGCAGCAGACATATGAAATAGTGTTGCTCTACGAAATTTTCAACTACAGGCTTTCTACACTAAATGATGAGCAGGTATGGGATTTTATGGCCCAATCAATAATGGAAGAATCTAAGCCGACATAACTTTCGTAACCCAAGCTCGACTCACACCAAACTTCCTGGCAATAGCCGCTTTGTTTTTAATCTTCCCAGAGTCCAGTAATTTACGGTAGAGTTTGGCTTGCTCAGCAGGGGAGAGCTTCTTCTTTTTTGTTGGTTTTTCGTTAACAGATTTGGCTGGTTTACAAAAGTTCGCACCTTCCAGAAATGGGTAGATTTTTACCATTTTGGGCCAGTCTATTTGCAGAGAAATTCCATTCGGACCTCCATTTTTGACCCTGACGGCCCATTTTACACGATAAAAAGTTCGCATATCCGCGACTGTCGGGGAGCTTTTAAAGAAGGACAAATTGCTTATTGTAATTTGTCCTTTTTTTATGGCTATGAGTTACTATTTCTATATCCTTCGATCAGAGCTGAAAGAGATCTATTATTATGGATCATCTGATGACCCGGACCGTCGACTTGAGTATCACAATGGTGAGCAGAAAGGCTTCACCCAACGCTATCGACCCTGGAAAATCGTATTTCGTCATAAGTTCAGAACCAGAGCCGAAGCCGAGGCAGCTGAACGTCTTGTGAAAGGGTGGAAGAGTAAGAAAATGACACGACTGTTGATCGACGGCATGATCCACCTGGAGGATTATTTATAAGCCGTGGC
>Ga0306912_1000247_pt1 | contig 33849 bp, 41 predicted proteins | sample AntRauFillE10628_FD_190443 | JGI IMG/M metagenome (GOLD analysis project Ga0306912, IMG submission 190443) | Saline lake microbial communities from Rauer Islands, Antarctica - Metagenome Filla E10 #628 (v2) (version 2) | ecosystem: Environmental > Aquatic > Non-marine Saline and Alkaline >...
TATTTGCTTGTTTCATTTTAATTAAAGACTTAATTTTAGAAACTAAATATAGTCTATATGTTGTATCTAACCTATGATGGCGATAGCTATTAATTAACTCAACATCAAAATCTGGGGTATATAAAGAAGTAATATTTCCTGCATTATCACGAGAAACCAAAATCCAAAAATATAACATATAGCCACCTAATTAGTTAATCTTTTTTTATAACAAATTGTTTTATGCGGACCGAATTTAAATTCAGAAATTTTTTTATACCCAAGTTTTAGATATAACCATGGTGCTTGAAATGAGGCCGTTGAGACTCTAGAAAAATAACAATCATTTTTTCTAGCATGAATTTCAGATTCTTCAATTAATTTTCTTGAGATGTTTTTCCCTCTAATTGATTCATGTAGCCACAATGTATTAATATTTAGACTTTCATTTTTAATTTCGCATAATATTCCTCCTAAAATAGCTTTATTATTCCTTCTAACCATTATACAAAATTCTTCAATGTTTTCTTCTATAATAGTATTTTTGCTAGCAAGAATTGAAGATTTAAACAAACAAACAATCTTCCCTAGATAAAATTTTTAATGAATAATGATCATAGTTCATAAAATATTTATGATAATTTTTATTAAATTTTTCAAAGCTTATTTTGGCATTAATATGATTACAAATGGAGCTTTCTTCTAAAAAAAATCCTAAACTTGAAAGCAAGTTAATAATTAAATTATCATATCTTAAGTTTGGAATATATATAAACTCCACGCATTCTTTTATATTTTTTAATAATTTCGATAATAATAAAAATAATTTTTTTTCTGAGTTTGTTTTTAATTTTAACTGCCCTATCATAATAGAGTTATCATAATGCAAACACCATAAACAGCCAATTAAAATATCCAATGATTCTAATGATGCAGCAATGCACGCAGAATTCAGGTCAAAAGAATCCATATATTTTTTATTATATTCTTCCAAGCCGTCTGTAATTAATTTACGATAATAAGCACACGGCTTATATGATATAAAAATATCATTTTCCAGATCATGTACATATAATGTTTCAAATCTATATGGATCTAATATTTGACATTCATAATGATGAATCTTAATAGAAATGTTTACTAAAAAATTATTTTTTATTGTAAACAAACAATTAATTAGCTTTTCATAAAAAAGCACCATTCATATTTCATCCTATATTTCATGTTTTTTACTTTGATACTTAGTTTTAACTAAATAAACAATTAATGTTGAACAAATTAAATTAGGGATCCAAACGTCTAAACTTCGCAAAATCATAATTAAGAAAGGCTTATCTGCTCCTACTTGCTTGTGCATTAGCCAATTCATAAAGGGCTCTCTTATTAAAGATTGATTAAGCTCAAGTTTAATAAGTGATAAAGCCATGCTTTTAATTAATTTATTTTTAATTCTTAGTAAGTGACCGCAATGATAATATATAAACATATAAACAGAAAATGATATTATCGCGGTTAAATAAACAAAAAACAAAAAAACTATACTATACTCATCTGCTCCTGGATATTGTAGCCCATTTTCTAAAGCGGCTAATTTTGGGCCAACTAATGATTGTAAATATATATGAAAACTCAAAGGTACTGTAGTTATTGTAACTATCTTTAAAAATAATCTAGTAAATTTACCCAGAAGTACTTGCATAGTTGTCATCCTTATACAAAGAAAGTTTTATTTCTTCCAACAATGGGGCAAGACCACAACATGATTTGAAGGCGGTAGGTTGAATACGTTCATTAAGTCTTCTATCATGCGGGCAAGAACCGCGGCATATTTTATACCAGCTGCATTTCTTATTTTTTTCATTCCCCAAAAGTAATTCCTTTTTAGCTTTTTTTAAATTTGTTGAGTTGGCTAATAATTCCGACATTAAGTTATAATTAAATATGTTTCCAAACAAATATTCTTTATCGCCAACATATTTATCACAAGCATTTACATCACCATTAGGCTCAACAGTCAAATATTGCCCCATACAATTCCCAGCAAAATAACATAAAGCTGGCGACAAATCATCTTTAACACTTTTAACCAAAGAAGATATTTCTCTTATATCAATCTTATGTTTATATTTATCCCACCATAGCTTAAACATTTCTCTTAAAAATTCAACATAATTTTCCCAAGGTAAATATGTACCAGAAATATTTTCTCCGATTGGTGTGTTTTCAGGTATTGCATTTAATAGTGCCAAAGCCTGGACGCCTATTTCATCTAAATATTCTAATATTCGTCTTGCACCAACTTTTATGACTTCATTGTCTATTACCATTAGGACGCCAAATTTAATATTAGCTTTTTGAAATTTTAGTATTCCCTTCCTTATTAAGTGTGAAGTTGGTTTATTAGACTTGTCTAATCTCGACTTATCATTAATCTCTGGAGGACCATCTAAGCTAACACCTACTGATATTTCATATTTTTTAATAAAATTAACCCATTCATCGCTTATTGATGTTGCATTAGTTTGCATACTATTTTCAATTTTTTGGCCGCATTGCCTAAATTGTTCTTGCAGCCATATTATTTTTTCGTAGTACCTTGTTGACAATAAAGTAGGCTCACCACCGTGCCAAACATAAGTTACATGTTTGAGCCCTGGAGATAGCTGCATATCTCTTATCAATTTTACCAAAGTCTCAAATGGCATAACCTGATTGGGGCCATCCCGCCAAGAATTACAATAAACACATCTCAAGTTGCAAAGCCTTGTAGTTTTCATAATAACAACAGCATGAGAAGAAATTTTGTATTTTAAATTTGGCACTTTATTATTATAAATTTTAAATATCTGCAGCTCTTTTTTGTTAAGAATGGTATTTGCTTCAATGCTTTTTAATATATCAAAATCATTTTCTGGTGTATTTTCAATTAATTTAGCAAAAGCAAGCTGCTCACTTGGATTTAATTTATTATAAAATGTAGACAATTTTTCATTAATAGAATATTTTTCGTATGATTCCATCTAAACCCTCATAAGACTATAAATATAAAACTCAAGCCTTGTAAAGTTTAAAATTTATATGTCCATTGCCAAGCAGCGGCAGCTTTCATATCATTTTTTTCTGGGCTATTGTCGATTAATTCTCTATTGACTATTCTAGCTAATTTAGCGACAGAATCTCCTTGATTCGTTGAATACGCAAACAATAAATTAGGTTTTTTTTCAATCATTTTAAGGTGATTTATAACTTTATCTATAGCTGAATTTTCCATATTTAATGAAGGCTCTCTTAAAAAAAGTTTTAGCTTATCTAAACAAGAGTCTAAATCTTTATTAGAAATTGTAGCGCTTGGTTGATTTTTGCTGTTTTTTGCTGCCATATAATCACCTTAAACTATTGTTTTTATAACACATTTTAAACATATACCACTTAATTAAAGATATAGTCAAGGGATAAACCCCCTCTTAAAAAGAGTGTTTTAAATTATACCTATATGTAAAATAATTTATGCCAATAATATAAATTCATGATAATTATGGTAAAACTATAAATGAAAAGAATAAACATAGGCTATATTTGTTAAGAATAAATATAGGCTATATTTGTTAAGAATATTATTTTTTTTTGGTAATAAAGACAACATGAACAAATGGTTCAAAAAATTATGTCATGGACAAAATACCAACTTAACCTTAACCTTAACCTTAACCTTATGTTTGAATAAAATTAAGCAATCTGTAAATAGTCTCATTTCATTATTTATTAATTAAAGTTATGATTATATATCAATAAATAATACTAATAATTATCTTTCTTGACTTTCTTTAGGTAGCTGATAGAATTTTAGTTAATTTGTAGAATAAAATATGCACGATTGTATTTTTTGTAAAATAGCTAACAAGGAAACTAACACCCCTATAATCTATGAAGATAATAATATTTTAGCTTTTAATGATTTACATCCAAAAGCACAAACTCATATATTGTTAATTCCTAAAACCCATATACCCTCCATTGCTGAGTTATCAGAAGAGCAGGCACCACTTTGTATGCAGCTGTTAACTGGCTTAAATACTGTTGCCTCTAAGCTTGGGATTAGTGGCTACCGCACGGTAATTAATACCGGTAAAGAAGGCGGACAAGAAATATTTCATCTACACTTACATTTACTTCATGGAAATTTACAAGGATTTTAATATGGGAATTGCAGGCGTTAGTCCAGGTTCATTGTTACTGGTTTTTTTAATTATATTAATGGTCTTTGGAACTAAGAGATTGCGTAGTATTGGCGAAGATTTAGGCGCTGCTGTGCGTAGCTTTCGTAAAGGTTTAGAGCAACATGATGATCAATAAATGCTAAATATTGGTTTAGGAGAATTGCTACTAATAGCAATTATATGTTTATTAGTTATAAAACCTGAAGATTTACCTAAAATAGCTCATAAATTAGGCGCATTCTCACAATACTCTCGTAGAATGTTAGATGCCTTATTTAAGGGGCTCCAATAATGGAGCATTTGCAAGAATTACGTCACCGCTTTATTCTTAGCTTAATAAGCTTTACTCTTATTTTTGTAGCCTGCTTTGTCTACAGCTCAAGCATATATGCGTATTTTGCCCAGCCTATGATGCAGCAAATAGGCAACCATGCCTTAATTGCCACTAATCTAACTGCTACTTTTTTAGTACCTTTAAAATTAACTTTAATTGTGGCTTTTTTACTTAACATGCCATTTACTATTTATCATTGCTGGGCATTTATAACTCCAGCCTTATATAAACATGAAAAAAATGAGTTATTACCTAACATTATATTAAGTTGCTTATTATTTTTTAGCGGAATTAGCTTTGGTTTTAAAGTTATTTGCCCTATGGCTATTCGCTTTTTTTATCACTATGCGCCCCAAGGCGTAACTGTGATGACTGATATTGCAAATTATTTAGATTTCTTATTTACCACCACTATTTCAGCAGGCCTAGCTTTTCAAATTCCTATTGTAATAAAATCTATTATTAAGTATGAAATTTTATCTAAACAAGATTTAAAACAAAATAGAGGCTACTTTGCTATCATAGCTTTTACTTTAGCAATGATTTTAACCCCCCCTGATGTAGTTTCCCAAATACTTCTAGCTTTGCCTATGCTTGCTTTATATGAATTAGGGCTGCTAATTTCAGATAATACTAAAGATTCAAAAAAATCTACCTTACCCTCTAATTAACTACTCTATCAGTCTCTTTACTGGCTTGCCTAATAACGCTTTTATCTAAAGAGCGGGTAGATTCTCTGCTTAATTTATCGATAGTTTTTAATCTAGATTTATAGCCTGAGTTATAACCAAAAAGATGCTGCCATCTTTCTTTAGTATATTTATGTTCTACCAAATCTTTTTTATTAATTACAGAAGGAGTTTGCATATTTACATCGACATAGGAGGCTTCGTAAGATTCTCTCCCTGTAGCTTCTTGGCAAAAATTACGCAAAATTTGTAATAACTCTTCATCATCTATATTATTCTCAATTTTTACCTTAATATTTTTAATAAAACTATACAAAAAATCGCGTTCTGCTTTTACATGCTCTTGTAAAGGTTCATTTAAAGCATCTTTAGCAATATGCTCTTTATATTTTAAATCATCAATCCTTGCTTGCAAGTATTTTAATAATGGCTCTAAAATTTTATTATATTTATTTTTTTTATCTGGATTTGACTCTAATGTTGCAGCTTGCTGCTTTAAAGGTGCCAAGTTTTCATCTGGAGATTCTGGATAAAATTTGGCAGCTATACCACTAATTACAGAATTGGCAAATCTTTTAGATGCACCTACAAACCATTCGCCACCTTTTATAATTAAACCTGCGGAAAAAAATCCTATACTTAACCCAAATAGACCAGATAATACAACTCCTGCAATTCCACCTAAACCTGCAATTCCTATAGGATTTGTAACTAGTAAGGCGCTCACGCCAATGGCGCCACCTAGCACAAACAAAGTCTTTAAACTTTGCTTTAAGCTCATCTCACCTTCTTCTAATAAATTATTGGTAGAATCTTCTACAACCTCTGAACCAATATCAAAGGGGTCGGTTTTTTTAACTTTGGAAAAAAATTTACTTAAATTTGAAGTCATAGCACCAAAAGCTGGAACCCATTCAATTAAAGATAAAACGTTTAATATTAAATTAGTAACGGTTTTCACTAAAAACAATATAAACCAGCTTAAAGGAAAAAACACCGAAGATACTAGGCCTTGAATAGAATTTTTCATTAGCCGTCGGCGATAATCTGAGCTAGTAAAAAATAATTTGCTGCGATGCCATAATTTTTCTCTAAATCCTGTATGTGCTGGAGAGCCTTTTACCGATTCAGTTAAATCATCTACAGTGTTAGATCTAGGCTTAGAATAGCTAATTTGGTTCCAGACTTCAGGTTCAAGAGTAACTATAATATCTCGTAACAATTTTTCTAAATCAGCTACATCTTCTTTGGCTTCATCCACATTTACATATTCTGCAGTATCCTCAATTTCAAGTATTTGTTCAGAACGCTCTTGAAATTGCTCTAAAGCATTTTCAGGTATTCTTTCTCCAAATACGCCCAACAATTTGTTAATCACTTTTTTATAATATTCAGGCTCATTTTTTTGGGGATGGTCTTCTTTAGGTAATAAGTTTGCTAAAGATTCAACTCGACCGTTACCTTCATCTGGCTTTTGGGAGCTTGCAACTGGGTTTAATTCTTGTGAAATTTTATTAAGTCCTTCATCAAAACTTTTCATCAGTAACACACGATATTCTAACTCTTTAGATTTAGATAATTTTAAAGATTTGAGTAAACATCCAACTAATTCCATGCGCGCATGCAGCATACTAAATAATAAGTTTTCAGCTTCTACTCTATCTGTGTCTTTTTTAGTTAAAAATTTATAAATTTTATGCATTAAAGTAGAATCAAATAAAGCTTCAGAACTAGTAGACGTAACTGTTTCAGCACTTAATCTATAATATTCTTTTGCATTTACATATAATAAATTAAAATTATCTAATATTTCTTTTAGCTCATATGCATTTTTCCCCACCAGATTTTCATAACTAGAATCAAAAATAAGCTTTAATTTTTTACTTAAATTAGTGGATTCTTGTGTAACTTTAGCAATCGTAGCACTTACTTTTTTGCGCTCTTTACCTATATTTTGATTTACTGTTTTAATTTCACGTTGCACGCGCTTTATTCTTGCTTCTATTTCCTTAACATGAGTTTTAGAGTTAGGTTCATCATGGAATCTATCTAAATCTGTACGAATTTGTTGTAATAGCAACAGTAACCCTTGTTGATCAGTTTTTAACTTGGTGATTTGTTGTAAAAATGCATCAAATTCACTAATAGGAGAACGGCTACCTTGTGCTGGGGCAGATGCAATTGCATGATTTGAAGAATAAAAGTTACTAGACATATAAAGTCCTAAATAAACCACATCGTTAACTAATTTTCCCACAATTTATTAGTTTATTCAATAACTTAAGTTAAGTATAGAAGATTAAATCAAAGACGCATTATTGGTAGCTTCAATTAATGCGTGTATAATCAAAGGCTCTTTTGCCGAGTGTCCCGCTAACCTTACTACATTTAACGTAGAATGTTTCCAAGCTTTATGCAATTCAAAAGAATTATCTACAGGACAAACCATATCATAGCGCCCATGAATTATAACCCCAGGAATATGACAAATTTTATGCATATTTTGTAAAATCTGATTATTTTGTAAAAAACAATTATGTTTAAAATAATGCGCCTCAAGAGTTGCACAGCCTATAGCTAAATGGGGATCGCGCCGTTGGTTTTCATTACAAAAATTCACCTCTAAGCTAGAACAAGCAGCTTCCCAACCAGCCCAAGCTCGCGCTACCGCCATGCGCAAAACTTCATCAGCAGATGTTGTTAGTAAATCATAACAATAATCAATAATGTTATTACGCTTATCCGCAGGGATTATAGAAATAAAATTATGATATTTTTCCGGAAAAATACGAGCGGCATATTCTGGCTCTAATAACCAGCTTATATCCTGGCTGCGCCCTAAAAAAACACCACGTAAAATCATATAGCTCACATGCTGAGCGTAGGCTTGCGCATATACCAAAGCCAAAGTTGCCCCCCAAGAGCCACCAAATAATATCCATTTATCAATTGCTAAATGCTTACGCAATAGTTCTATATCGGCAATTAAATCTTGAGTGCTATTATTTTGCGAGCAAGCATGCGGTATTGAACGCCCACTACCTCTTTGATCAAAAATAATAATACGATATGTATTAGGACAAAAAAAGCGTCTGGAACTTACATCGGCCCCAGAGCCTGGGCCACCGTGTAAAAATAAAATGGGTATACCAAATTTGTTACCACATTCTTCTACATATAGTTTATGCCCACCTGGAACATCCAAAAAAAAATTATTATATGGATAAATTATTGGGAATAAACCTAGCATTTAATAACTGCCTTTATAGTTGATATCCTACAATATAAAAGACTAACAGCCTACATACTACCAAACATTAGTTTGCCATACTGCAATAGTCAATCTTCAACCGAATTAAATTCGGTACTACCCGAGTCAAAGACTCGGGTTTTTTTATTATCGGTAATTAAATTTTTAAGACCTAGCCTTTGGCACCGCGCTCCACTCGCCGACGCTCGTTTTCCAAAAGTACTTTTTTGCGTAATCGAATATTTTTAGGTGTAGCTTCTACTAGCTCATCGTCATTAATAAATTCAATCGCATATTCTAAAGTAACTTTAATTGGCGGTATTAATACAATATTTTCATCCGTACCTGAGGCGCGCACATTAGTTAATTGTTTTTCTTTAATAACATTAACTACTAAATCGTTGTCTCGAGAATGAATACCAATTATCATACCCTCATATACTTCAGTTTGAGGGCCTATAAATAATTTACCACGAGCTTGTAAATTCCACAAAGCAAAACCTGAAGCTTTGCCTTTGGCATTAGAAATTAATACCCCATTTTTGCGCGAACCTGCAATATCTTGCTGCATATCACCATAGTGCGAAAATAAATGAGAAATAATTCCGGTACCAGAAGTCATAGAAACAAATTCACCATGAAACCCGATTAAGCCACGCGAAGGCACAATATATTCTAATTTTATTCTACCTTTACCATCTGGCTCCATATTTTGCATAATCCCACGGCGCTCACCAAGCTCTTGCATTATGCTACCTTGATGAGACTCCTCTATATCAATAACCAAAGTTTCATAAGGCTCTTGCTTAACACCATTGTGCTCGCGAATAATAACATTAGGTTGGGATACTGCAAGCTCAAAGCCTTCACGACGAATAGTTTCAATAAAAACACTTAACTGCAGCTCACCTCTACCTGATACTTTAAATTTATCTGGATCTTCAGTTTCTTCAATTTTCAAACCAATATTATAAATTTTTTCTTTTAATAAACGATCGCGAATTTGTCTACTAGTAACAAATTTACCTTCTTTACCAGCAAATGGCGATGTATTTACCTGAAAAGTCATACTAATTGTAGGCTCATCCACAGTAAGCGCTGGTAAATTGATAATTTTCCCTTGTGTACAAATAGTCTCAGAAATAGTTAAGTTCTCTATCCCCGAAATTGCCACAATGTCACCGGCAGTAACTGTATCTACGGATATACGCTCAAGTCCCATATGGGTATATAAATTAGCTATTTTAGCATTTCTAACATTGCCTTCACGGTCAACCACGCTAACTGGCATATTAATTTTGGCACTTCCAGAATATACTTTACCAACTCCTATTACACCAAGGTAGCTAGAATAATCTAAAAATACAGTTTGTAAGGCAAAATCACCTGCAGGCTCAACATTCGGCGCCGCCACTTTAGTTAAAATTAAATCTAATAATGGATGCATGTTTATATTTTCATCTTCAAGCTCAAGCTTGGCATACCCTTCTAAGGCAGAAGTATACACTACTGGAAAATCTAATTGCTCATCAGTGGCGCCAAGATTTACAAATAAATCAAAAACCTGATCAACTACCCAATCAGGACGCGCGCCTGGCCTATCTATTTTGTTTACCACTAAAATAGGTTTTAAGCCTTGGTTAAATGCTTTTTCGGTAACAAATCTAGTTTGAGGCATAGGACCATCTGCCGCATCTACTAACAATAGGACTGAGTCAACCATAGACATAATTCGCTCAACTTCACCACCAAAGTCAGCATGCCCTGGAGTATCGACAATATTAATTTTATAATCTTGCCATTTTATTGCCGTATTTTTAGCTAAAATGGTAATTCCTCGCTCTTTTTCAATATCGGTAGAGTCCATAACTCTATCTGTAACTTCATGGCGCTCATCAAAAGTGCCCGATTGCTGCAACAATTTATCCACTAATGTGGTTTTACCATGGTCAACATGCGCAATAATTGCAATGTTTCTTAATTTATCAATCATTCAATAAACCTTAATATTTGCCGATAGTTAAAAGTAATCCTATAAGTTAATTAGGGCTGGTTTTTTTTTGATATAAGCACAGGAGATTGTGCATATGCATAAGTTAGTTGTTCACCCTTATTCAACAGCTGCCTGGCAAGCAATTGTCAATGAGGCCAGCCAAGCACGTAGTATAACGTTATCTGAAAATATTGAAAGTTATTTAGTGCTTTTACTGAAGAAATTTGCTACAGCACCTGAAATTAGTGCAAAAATAATGGCTTTTGATTATATGGAAGCTGTGCAAGCAGCGGGAATAAAGCAACAACAATTAATGCAAAATGTTGGTGATCAATGCCTGCTATATTCTGGTTTGTTTCCAGGAATTGCCCGCAAACGCCGGGTAAGTATAAGTTACTTTGTAAATTTAGGCCGCAACGCTTATCTTAATAGATGTGAGCTAGAACAGCTACCAAGCTTAGCAAGTTTATATAAAGAACTAGGTGAGGAATTTATTGTATTAGTAGATGTGCTACATGCAATGCGCGAATTAAATCAAAGCTCCCCATCTTTAGACCCCCTGCAAGCTATAGAAGTTTGGCAAGATTTAAAATTAGATTCCGCAATTAAAAATTTAGCTAATATGGAAAATTTAGTAGATATAACAAACCGTACCCGGCATTAAAATTTAAATTATTTAGGCTGCAATGATATAGAAATAGGATCTTTACTTGAAGCAGGATAAGTATTCCCCATTTTATTAATTATTTTTCCAAAATCCCGCCCCGCATTTTTAAAAAAAATACCTACGCGCTTGCCATTTAAGCTTTTTTTAGGACTAGCAACAGGACTTGGGTTTTGTGTACTTGAAGATATATATTCAAAATTAGGCTCATTTACTTTAGGTTTTACTAAATTAATAAATCTGTGCAGCACATCACTTGCGTATTGATAAATCTTAACAAAAAAATTATATACTTTTAAAGTGCATAATTGTAATAATGTACTCATAAGTGATTGCTTGCCTGATAGATAATCCAGACTTAATTTTTTACTTAAATTTAATGATTTTGGTTGTTCTGATGAATAACCAGTAATTTCTTGACGCAGCCTTTCTATATTATCTAAGCTTGAGCCTAGGGTAACCCCTTCTCTTGTAGAATCTTGTCCTTCATGAATATGAACACTACTAATAAATTTAGGACTACAAAATGGCAAGAATTGTTCTAAAAATTCAACATATTTCTCTATTTGGGAAATATCATCATTGATCTTTTTCATGCTATCCCGCATTTTTCTTCCAAAAAATTTGCGTCCATCACCAGAGTCGCTACTTGAGTAAAATTGTAATTTTGCTAAAGCATTATTAGTATTGTGAGCTTGTAATAAAATACTATAATTTAATTCTAAAAATTCCAGCATCATTAAAGTAGATAAAGCATTAATTTTAGAACTCAAGCGTTTAAGCGTACATGCTTTTCCTAAATTTTTATCAAAAAAACCTATAAAGCTTTCTAATAGAGTTGCTCTAGTATCTTGTTGACTTATAATAGGTAGCTTATAATCTGTTGAATAACAAAATATTGCATAATTTGCTTGTCTTAAATTAATTAAATTTTCTAGTTTAAATAACTCAGAATGCTTTATTATTGTAACGGAAAAGTTATGAAGCTGGAAAAATTGTGTCAAGCGTGTGGCGAAATCTTGTGTCTCAGCAATCACAATTATATTTTGCGATAAATTTTGTAGGTTTTTAATATAAGCTTGTACTTTAGTTAACAAAGGCATACTACTCACCAAAACACTATACTTTCAAAAAGTATATTGAATTTACCATAAATAAACTAGTGATTTCATGCTATTTGTGGGTAATGAATAAAAACTACTAAGATATTATAGTTACTTGGCCACTATATATATCATATTTTAGCGTATTATCTTGATTATCAAGCTTAAAATCACATTGACATGGATTATTAAGATTAACTTTTGCATTAAGAATATGAGATGTTTGAAAATTAATTCCAGTTTTTGCCTCAAATAAAATTTTGCGTAAAATTGAATCACATTTCTTATCACTCATAATTCCTGAAATTACAAAAGACAAGTCATCATTTTTAAGTGAAAAGCTATTTATGGTAAAATTATTGCCTAACTTAGCTTTAGCTGGGAGTACCATTTCGGGCCATCCTTTAGAGCTTACCAAAATTTGATCATTTGCATTATTTGCTACAAATAATGCCGGCTGGCCGGCAGCTAACCATTTTTTATGATAAAAATTTATTTGTTGCGTAAAAGCTAAGCCTAAAGATTCAAACTCACGATGCAATAATGCTAAATTACGATTTAAATAAATTGGTAATGCAGTTAGCATTAAAATAGCAACTAGCATAATTAAAATTGACATTTCTAGTATTGAAAAACCCTTATTAGCATGAAGAGCACGCATAACCAGCCTTTGTTAGTTAGTAAACTTTTGATATTATAGGTGTTTTTTAATATAAAGCAACTTACAAATTATCTGAAATTATTGCACAGTAGTCTTTTATACTATGTCAGCTTTTAAGCCATAATATCTCAAGATTGTATGAAAATCACCGATAGCTGTTATTGAACATTAGGGTAATTTATGAAAAAAATTGTGACAGCAATTATTATTTGGAGTTTAGCTACCCCAACTTATGCCCTAACCTATACGATTAAAAAAGACTCAGATATAGTAGGTGAAGTACAAACAGCTACAGTTTTACCAGGCGAAAGCCTTGCAGATATAGGTCGCAAATTTGATGTTGGCATTTATGAAATGCTAGCGTCCAACCCTTCATTGCATCCTAAGCGCCCGCGCAGTGGCTCAAAAGTAGTCGTCCCATCCCAATTTATTTTGCCTACAGCGCAACGCCAAGAGCTTGTAATAAACCTTGCAGAGATGCGTCTATATTATTTTCATAAAGATGGAAACATGGTTAGCACTCACCCTATAGGTATCGGACGTGAAGAATGGGAGACGCCTGTAGGACAAGGGACTATTATCCAAAAAACTAAAGACCCAACATGGCGCCCGCCAGCATCAATTCGTCATTGGTATGAAGAGCATGAAATGTACTTGCCTGAAATTGTCCCGCCTGGCCCGAAAAATCCTTTGGGTAAATATGCAATGCGCTTATCAATCCCAGGTTACCTTATTCACGGGACTAATCGCCCAAGTGGTATAGGTTTGCGCACAAGTAGTGGCTGCATTCGAATGTACCCAGAAGATATAGAATCTTTATATTATAAAATTCCATTAGGCACTTCGGTGCGCATTGTGAATAAGCCCTATAAAATAGGCAAGCATTATGGAAAACTTTATCTAGAAGCGCATCAGCTACTAACTGGAGGCTCCTATGAGCAGCTATCCAGCCAAGAACTACTAGAAATGGCAATGATTGAAGCGGGTGCACCTTTAACTAAAGCAGGCGCTGAATCTATCGGAAATGCTATCCGCCAATCTAGAGGCTACCCTATACTGATGGAAAATTAACAAGCTAGATACATACTACTATTTACAACTAGCTTGTTAATTTATTTGTTAATTTATTATTCAGCGCCGTAAGTTGTACCTAACTTATCATAAGGCTCTGAAGAGCACCCAGTTAAAACTAATAAAGGAGCTGCTAACGCTGTTAATAAAAGTACATTTACCACTTGTTTCATGCTAATATCTCCGTCTGAATTCATTAAACCATACCAGTTTTCATCATAGTAAATTTTATTCATGTTTCATATAGTTTTATACGAACCCGAAATACCGCCAAATACTGGTAACATTATGCGTCTGTGTGCTAATGCTAACTTTGTTTTGCATTTAATTAAGCCATTGGGATTTACTTTAAATGCTAAAACCTTGCGCCGTGCCAAAATGGATTATATAAACTTAGAACAAATTAATCAGTATGAAAATTTTAATGATTTTTTAATTAATCATCAAACTTGTAGAATTTTTTACGCCACTACCAAAACCAAAATTCTCTACACTGATAATCAATATTTAGCAAATGATTGTTTTGTTTTTGGCCCAGAGACTCGTGGCTTGCCAGCACAAATTTTAAATCTTAATCCAACTAATAATATTACAATACCAATGAGCCCTGCTAGTCGCAGCCTTAACTTAGCCAATAGTGTAAGTATTATTACTTTTGAAGCATGGCGTCAAAATAAATTTAAATTATAAGCTTAAACTGTAAAATTATTCTTTTTGCCGGGGCTTGCGCTGCATTAAATTATGCACTGCCTCTTCAATTGTTTTTGAACCATCTAAAACGCTTAAAATTTCTTGAGTAATAGGCATATCTACTGCATGCTGAGCAGCCAAACGATTAATTTCTACACAATTATATAAAGCCTCTACTACTTGGCCTATTTCTTGTTGAGCTAAAGCTTTACTTTTATTATTAGCTAAAGCTAAACCATATCTGCGATTGCGTGACTGATTGTCTGTGCAAGTTAAAATTAAATCACCTACCCCTGATAAACCCATGATAGTCTCAGCACGAGCCCCAATTTTATGCCCCAAACGCAACATTTCTGCAATTGCTCGAGTTATTAATGCAGCTCGAGCATTGGCCCCATAGCCCAGGCCATCAGAAATTCCAGCAGCAACTGCAAAGATATTTTTCATAACCCCACCAAGTTGAACCCCCAACAAGTCATCACTTAAATATACTCTAAAGTTTTCATTAATAAATTCTTGCTGAACATATTTGGCGAACTCCGGGCAACTGCTTGCAACAACCACAGCTGTTGGCATGTTATTTGCCACTTCTTTGGCAAAGCTTGGCCCGGATAACATTGCAAAAGTAAAGTCTTTACCCATGATTTGGGTTACCACTTCACTTAAAAAACAAGCGCTACCATATTCTAGTCCTTTGGTAACCCATATTAAACGCTGGCCCTTAATTAAATATTGCTTAATTTCTAGCAATACTGTGGGGAAAGAACTCGAAGGGACTGACAATAAAATATCTTTGCTTGCAAGCACAACTTCTTGTAAATTATTCGAAGCTTTAAGATTTAAGGGCAAAACAATGTCGGGCAAATATTTATTATTTGCATGATTTGAGTTGATGTCATCCACAACATTTGTATCACGACCATAAATAAATTGTTGCTGCGATGAATTTCGCGCCAGTACACTAGCTAATGCACTGCCCCAAGAACCTGCGCCAATTACTCCTATCACTGAATTAAAGTTTCCTCTTTATTTTCAGCAGCTGCAGCTTGTTGCTGAGCTAAGTGTTGTTGATACATAGACTCAAAATTTATAGGAGGCAACACTAATTGAGGGAATCCACCTTTTAATACTAAATTAGTAACCGCCTCTCTAGCGTAGGGAAATAAAATATTAGGTGCCGCTGTTGCTAATACATAATCAATTTGCTCAGATGAGATAGCTCCATCTAACCGAAACACCCCGGCTTGCTTTATCTCAATTATAAAAGCTGTTTCACCACTAATAGTTTTATCTTGAGCCGCTTCTTTGTTTGGTAAAATATTTACTTTAACACTAATGCCAAGTATTACTTCGTACATACCCTCTTCTAGTTTATTACGTGACATTTCAACATCAAAATCCATCTTAGGGATCCAATCACTTTTAAATACCTGAGGGGTATTAGGAGCCTCGAAAGATATATCTTTTACAAAGATGTTATGTACATTAAAATTAATTCCTGGCGATTTTTGTTCTTGATTTAAATTTTCTGCGCTCATAATTTATTATCTCCTATAAAAGTTACCTACTAACCTAACAGCTCATCTAGCTTGCCTTGAGAGTTTAGCGCATTCAAATCATCAAAACCACCAATATGCTTATTACCTATAAATATTTGAGGAACGGACTTGGCGCCATTGCTTTTTTGAAGCATCTGCTCAAGACCATTATTATTTTCATCAATCCGTATTTCTTTATACAAAGCCCCTTTAGCTTCTAAAAGGTTTTTGGCATTAATGCAATATGGACAAGTTAACGTGGTGTAAATGAGAATTTCCATCATTTATTTTTCCTTTCTAGGTTAGTTACTGGGTTGCCATCAATTTTCCATTTATTCAGCCCACCGGCCAAAATATAGACATGCTCAAATCCTGCAGTGCGCAGCTTGAGGGCAAAATTTGCAGCACTGAGACCGCGCTTACAAATAATTATTATATGCTTATCTTTATATTTAGTTAAAGACTTAGGCTCTTGTGCTGGATCAATTAATTTTGAATTTATAATATGCTCATGCTCAAATGCTTCTTTATCTCGTATATCCATAAGTAAAGCACCTTGATGGTTTACCAAATCTAACAATTGTTCAGCGCTAATATGTTGCATTGTCTTTTTCCTGGCAATAATTTCAAATATTCCATATCCTGCCAATAGGAGTAATAACGCAGAGCTCCATAAGCTGTTAGCTAGTAAAAATTCAAATAATTGGTTCATAGACTATCTAAATAAAAAATTAACAAGCTACATCTTAGCAATACTATGGGGATATTTACAACCAATTTTTTTGAAATTAAACTAACACCTGATATTTTATATTTAGCAACCTCTGGAGGCTGTGATAAACTTTAGGTTATGCAAACAAAAAACACTGTATTATTAATTTTAGATGGCTGGGGCCATAATGAAGATGCGACGCACAATGCTATTGCTCATGCTGCTACCCCTGTATTTGATAACTTAATTCAAACTTGTCCCCACACTTATATAAAAGCAAGTGGTACAGCTGTTGGCTTGCCAGCTGGGCAAATGGGTAATTCAGAAGTTGGACACACAACCATTGGCGCTGGGCGCACAATAGAGCAAGACCTAAGTGCAATAAATAAAGCCATAGCTTGTGGCAAGCTTGAAACTAATAGCACAATACAAGCAGCTCTTAATTATGCCAATCAAAATAAGGTAAATATACACTTAATTGGTTTAGTTTCAGCAGGTGGCGTCCATGCTCACGAAGAGCATATTTTAGCATTAAGTACTTTACTTAAAAATAATACCAAACAAAAATTGAATCTGCATGCAATTCTTGATGGTAGAGACACAGCACCTAAAAGCGCTCTATTAAGTTTAAATAAATTTTCCCATATAGAGATTGCCAGTATATGTGGCAGGTTCTATGCTATGGATAGAGATAAACGCCAAGAACGCACTGACGCCGCATTTATGTTAATGACTGCAGGACAAGGACGGCAAGCTAGTTCTGCTCAAAAAGCTCTAAATCAAGCTTATGCATTAGATGAAACTGATGAATTTGTAAGTCCCACTAAAATAATAAATACGCCAAACATTCAAGCTAATGATGTCCTCATTTTTATGAATTTTCGTGCCGATAGGGCGCGTCAATTATCATATAAGCTTACTAATTATATACAAGGTTACTTTGCAAGTTTAATGCAATATGCACCAGATTTAATTAATCCAGTAATTTTTGTAAAGCCTAATTTAGAAAACACTTTAGGGGAATATTTAGCTAAATTAAATTATCATCAATTACGCATTGCTGAAACTGAAAAATATGCCCATGTAACTTATTTTTTTAATGGTGGCAAAGATATCCAATTTGCTAATGAGCATAGATTATTAATCCCCTCAGCTAAAGTTAATACTTATGATGAAAAGCCTGACATGAGTGCCCGAGAAATTACGAAAGAATTAATTAAAGCTATTAAAACCAAAAAGCATAAATTAATTGTTTGTAATTTTGCGAATGCAGATATGGTAGGGCATACTGGTATAAATCAAGCAGCCCAAGCTGCAGTTAGCACTATTGACAATTGCTTACAAGAAATATGTACAGTAGTTGCCAAAACTGGAGATAATTTAATAATAACATCTGATCATGGCAATGCAGATTTGATGTGGGATGAGCTAAATCAGCAACCACATACACGCCATACCAATAATTTGGTACCTTTTATTTACTATGGTAATGCTAAATTTAAAATCAAAGCTGGCAATTTTAGCTTACAAGATGTAGCTCCAAGTATATTAACCATTTTAAATATAAAAATACCGCTACAAATGCAAGGAACGAGTATTCTTGAAAGTTATTAGAGTATTTCTTCTAGTTATATCCTGTACTAGTGTAGGAGTTTATGCCAACACTAATGATAAAGTATTACAAAGCATAGAAGAAAAAATAAGCACCAAGGCTGCGCAAATTTATACTAATCAAGAGCAACTGCTTGAATTAAATTCAGATATAACCCAATTAACTGAAAAAATTAAACTTGAAAATCTAGAGTTAGCTAAAATCAAAGATGATATGAGCACCCAAGTTCAATTAGAGTATTCATTAAAAAATTTAAATCCTATGAAAATTTTACTAAATAGTAAAAATCTATCACAAGTGCAACGCCAAATTTTCTATTTGCATAAATTACAAAATTTAAGCGCGCTAGATTTTGCTAATAAACAAGAAATTTTAAAAAATATACAACAACTTAAACAAAAAAAAAGCAAGCAGCAAAGCAAAGCGCATGCCTACCAGCTAGAGTTAAATGAGCATGTCAAACAATTGAAACAACAATATTATGCACGCAAAAATTTTTTGCATAAAAATAAATTAGATACTTCAAAAAATGACAATGATATTAAACATAAAGTGCCAAGTAAACCAGCAACAAAATTACAAACTATAAAAAAATTTACAGCCCCACTGCCAAATATTAAAATAAGCCAACTACATTATATTCAAGAAAATAGGGTTTTAATCCCAGCTGAAGAGGGTACTAAAGTGCATGCAGTAAATCATGGCAGTGTATTGTTTTCTGGGTGGCTGCGCGGTTATGGCATGATTATTATTCTAGACCATGGCAATAACATTATGAGCCTCTATGGTCACAACCAAACTCTTTTAAAGCGAGCTGGAGAGGTAGTAAAAAAAGGCGAAACTATTTCTTTAGTAGGAAAAAGCGGCGGACAAGCTAAAGGCGGTTTATACTTTGAGATAAGACAAAATGGCCAACCTAGTAAAATTGATAAGTGGATAACCCTATGAGCAATAATATTATAAATAAAGCTTTAATTTTAAGTTTATTAACTATAACTTCTTTAAGCTTTGCTGATTCGCGTAAATCTAAGGTACCACTAAGCGACCTACAAAGGTTTACAACTGTAGTCGAACATATTCGCAATTATTATGTTGACTCTACTGAGGACAGCAAATTATTTGAAAATGCTATACGGGGCATGCTTCTTGGCCTAGATCCCCATTCAGCCTACTTAGATAAGGAAGAATTTGAAGATTTACGCGCTGATACCTCAGGAAAGTTTGGCGGCTTAGGTATAGAAGTTACTCTAGAAGATGGTTTTATCAAAGTAATTTCTCCAATAGATGGTACTCCAGCATTTGAGGCGGGAATTAAGCCTGGAGATTTAATCATAAGAATAGATGAAACTCCAGTTAGGGATTTATCCTTAAAAGAGGCTGTAGATCTTATGCGTGGTAAAGCTGGGCAAGCTATTAATTTAACTATTATGCGGCCCGGAGAAGCAGAGCCAATACAAAAATCTATTAAACGCGCAATCATTATTACTCAAAGCGTACGTAGCAAAATACTTGAAGAGAATTATGCTTATTTTAGAGTTTCTGGGTTTAAAAATGATACTGGAAGAGAATTTGTAAAAGAATGGAAAAAAATCAAAAAGAAAACACCTAATATTAAAGGCATAGTTTTAGATTTACGTAATAATCCAGGCGGAATTTTAGATGCCTCCGTAGAACTTGCAGATGCTTTTTTAGATAAAAGCTCTATGCAATTTGAAAAAGTAATAGTTTATACTAAGGGCAGGCTTGCAAGCTCACAAATTAAAGAAAAAGCATTAACCAAAGATATTACTAATAATACTCCAGTGGTGGTGCTAGTAAATGGCGGTTCAGCTTCGGCATCAGAAATTGTCGCTGGTGCGTTACAAGATCATAAACGTGGTGTAATCATGGGAACCCCAACTTTTGGGAAAGGCTCAGTGCAAACCATATTGCCACTTAAAGATAACAGAGGTCTTAAATTAACAACTGCACTTTATTATACTCCAGCCGGGCGTTCTATTCAGGCTACCGGCATTAAACCAGACATTACTGTGGAGAATATTAATTTGCCTAATCCAGACAAAAAGGGTTTTAAAGCTGATGATTTACTTATTAAAGAGGCCAATTTACAAGGCCATTTAAAGAACTTAAATAATGAAATTAAGAACGAAGATAAAAATTTAGCAAATGCAGATTTACTATATTCTGACTATCAATTGCAACAAGCTCTTAATTTATTAAAAGGGATTATGGCGATAGATAATAATATTAAGAGCGAAGAAGCAACTTAGGTAAAATTTTGGCAAAAAATCCCCTGTTTTTCCAGTTAGGCAAAGAAAAGCTGCCAGAATAAATACCTGTGCTAGCTACTCTTTTATTAATAACGGAGATACTAGGATAAGCCCGAATAGTATTAGCAAGACTTTTTATACTCATAGAATTTTGCATAGCTACACACCACTCAGAAATTAGCTCGCTTGCTCTATAGCCAAAAATAGACACCCCTATTATAATTGCTTCATGTAAAATAACCTTAATTAAACCTTCAGTATTTTCAAAAATAATTCCGCTATCGGTATCAGAAAAATTAAATTTAAGAATTTTAATTGCTTGACCATATTTTTTAATAGCTTGATGCTCAGTTAATCCTATTTGGGCAAACTCCGGCGTAGTGTACATAACAATTGGGATCATTGTATTATTTATACATTTAGAGGACTTGTTTATTAAATTTCTTAAAATAACATTGGCGTGATGCTCAGCAATATGAGTAAAATTTTCAGATAAATTATTTACATCGCCAATAGCAAAAATATTTTTATTGCTAGTTCTAAGTTTTTTATCTACAACTATTCCACGTTCAAAAAATTTTACTGCGGCATTTTCTAAACCTAAAGCTTCAATATTGGGTCGTTGACCTAAATTAATTAAAACTTCTTCTGCTTGCAAAGAATGCTTAGCGCCCTGATTATCTATACATTCAAGCATTTTATTTTCTTTAATAGGGTAACAGTCTATTATTTTATAGCCTGTAAGAATAGTTACACCCATTTTAATTAAGCTTACATATATCTTCCAAGATAATTCTTGATCCATTTTTTCTAAAATAAAGTTATTGTGCTCGATAACCGTAACTTTTACACCAAAATTAGTAAATGCTTGAGCAAACTCTAGCGAGCTCATAGTGGCTCCAACAATTAGCAAAGTTTCAGGCATTTTATCTAAATCAAAAATTTTTTCATGTGTTATAAAGTTAATTTTATCCAAGTTTTTATAATCAGGTATTATAGGTCTAGAGCCCGTAGCTATGACTGCTTGTTTAAATTTAATTTTTTCATTATTTATTACTGCAATATTAGGTTCAATAAAGCTACATTTGCCAAAAATCACCTTAACTCCCTTAGAAGTTAAAGTTTGAATTTGGGTGCTATTTTTAATTTTATCCGTAATTTTAAAAATTTTGCTGTTTATTTTTTGTAAATTAGTCTTCAGTTTGCTTTTAATAATTCCTGATTGCCGTAATTTATTAGCGCAGTTTATTTGTTCACTAATAGCCATCATGGTTTTTGAAGGTACACAGCCACTAGAAACTGATAAACCACCTAAGGAGTGACTTTTTTCAGTAAGAATAACTTTAAGACCTGCTTGAGATGCGCCACTTGCGACCATATAGCCACTAGTGCCACCCCCGATTACTAATAAATCTATAACTTGCATTTTTTAAATCACAATAATTAGTGCATAAAAAATATAATTAAGCTTTGAACTCTCATTAAGTTTCACTTATAACTTCCTTAACATTAGAAATTATTTTCCAAATCATGATATCATTGTAACCCTATTTTAAGGTAATTTACATAGATGGTTAATAGTCGATACCCTGCAACTAGAATGCGAAGAACACGTCAACATGATTTTTCGCGCGCCTTAGTTCAAGAAACAAAGTTGCACAGTGATGATTTAATTTTGCCGTTATTTGTATGTGAAGGCAAAAATATTAAAGAAACTATTACTACGCTTCCAGGAGTTTATCGTTATAGTATTGATAATATATTACAAGTTGCCGCTTTGGCACATTCATTAAATATTCGCGCTCTGGCACTATTTCCTATAATAGATTCTAATAAAAAAAGCGCCATGGCTGAAGAAGCATTAAATCCCAATGGTTTAATTCAATCCAGTATAAAAGCTATCAAAGATAAATTACCTGATATGGGAATAATAACGGATGTGGCTTTAGACCCATATACCCTCTCAGGTCATGATGGCATTGTTGATACTAATAATTATTGCTTAAATGATGAAACTGTCGCCATACTGGCACAACAAGCTTTATCGCATGCCCAAGCAGGGGCAGATATTGTAGCACCTTCTGATATGATGGATGGCAGAGTAGCTCAAATTCGACAAACTCTAGAAGACGCATCTTATTCTAATACTTTAATTTTAGCCTATGCAGCTAAATATGCTTCTTGTATGTATGGGCCTTTCAGAGATGCACTAGCCACAACAGGCCAGCTTGGCAGTAGCAATAAAGGCCAATACCAAATGGATTTTGCTAATCAAAATGAAGCTATTCATGAAGTATTGCTAGACCTTCAAGAAGGTGCCGATATAGTTATGGTAAAGCCTGGATTACCTTATCTTGATGTGATTTACCGAATTAATCAAGAATGTAAAATTCCAGTTTTTGCCTATCAAGTAAGTGGTGAATATGCAATGTTACAATTTGCCGCACAAAATGGCTGCTTTGCGTTAGAAGATGCTATGCTTGAATCACTGGTTTGTTTAAAAAGAGCGGGCGCTAGGGCTATATTTAGCTATTTTGCCCTTGATGCGGCAAAAATCCTTCTCAAATAAGTCATCTGCTTAAATGCATTTATCTTCTAGCTAATTTTTGCTTAAATAAATTATTGACAATTTCAAGCTAGGAACTTAATATTAACCAAGGTTTTTTAAGCCACAACTCCATATTTAATAAACACCAAAAAAATAAGGGTTTTTATGAGCGAAGTAGTCGTTGTGACCGATAGTTCATTTGATACTGAAGTGTTACAAGCCAACACCCCAGTTTTAGTGGATTTTTGGGCACCATGGTGTGGACCTTGTCGGCAACTTGCGCCAATAGTTGAACAATTAGCCCAAGAATATGCTGGCAAAGTAAAATTTGCAAAGCTAGATGTACAAGAAAATAGTGCTATTGCTGCCAAATTAAATATTATGAATATTCCAGCATTATTTTTGTTTAATGAAGGAAATACCTTAGCAACCCAAACTGGATTAGTTGCAAAATCAGCATTGTCTAATTTTATTGACAGCAATATATAACCGCGCCCTTAACTTGGCAAACTTTATTAAGATGGTCTAGACTACCGATAAAAGAGAGCAGTTACAGCCCCCGTATCTGCATTTATAAACAACCTTTTTACAAGCTAATTAACATGAACTTATCTGAATTAAAATTAAAAAACATTGATGAATTAAAAACCATTACCCAAGAGCTCGAAGTAGATTTTTCTGGGCGTGACACTATCCAAGATATTATTTACTCTATTTTAAAAGCTAAAGCTAAAAAAGATGAAGATATTTATGGTGATGGTGTGCTTGAAGTATTAGAGGGTGGTTATGGCTTTTTGCGTTCAGCCAACAACTCTTTTAGAGCTGGTGCTGATGATATTTATGTATCTCCTAGTCAAATTAAAAAATTATGCTTACGCACTGGACATACTATTTATGGTAAAATTCGGCCACCAAAAACTGGCGAAAGATATTTTGCCATATTAAAAATACAAACTGTAAATGGCGACTCCCCAGAGCTTACAAGACAAAATACCAATTTTGAAAATTTAACTCCCCTTCATCCAACATCTCGCATTAATCTTGAACAAGGTAATGGCAGCTCTGAAGATATTACCGCGCGAGTTATTGATTTAATAGCCCCTGTTGGAAAGGGTCAGCGCGCTTTAATTGTTTCTCCACCTAAAGCTGGTAAAACTGTAATGTTGCAAAATATCGCTCATTCTTTAGCTGCAAATCACCCAGAGTGTGTCCTAATTGTATTATTAATTGACGAGCGCCCAGAAGAAGTTACAGAAATGCGACGCTCAGTTCGCGGAGAAGTCGTAGCTAGCACCTTTGATGAACCAGCCTCAAGACACGTACAGGTAGCAGAAATGGTTATAGAGCGTGCCAAGCGTTTAGTAGAACATAAAAAAGATGTAGTTATCTTATTGGACTCTATTACGCGTCTAGCCCGTGCTTATAATACTGTAATTCCATCTTCAGGTAAGGTTTTAACTGGAGGTGTTGATGCCCACGCACTACATAAACCTAAACGTTTTTTTGGCGCGGCCCGCAATGTAGAGCAAGGTGGCAGTTTAACAATAATTGCAACCGCACTTGTTGATACCGGCTCTAAAATGGATGAGGTCATTTACGAAGAGTTTAAAGGAACAGGCAACTCAGAATTACATCTTGATAGAAAAATTGCTCAAAAACGCGTATACCCTAGCATTAATATTGCTCCATCTGGCACTCGTCGTGAAGAGCTGCTAGTTAAATCAGATGAATTAGAAAAAATGTGGATTTTACGTAAATTGTTGCACCCGATGGAAGATCTCGCAGCAATAGAATTTTTAATAGGGCATTTAAAAGATACTAAGTCTAATAGTGACTTTTTTGACTCTATGCGTCGCGGCGCTGGCAAATAAGATAGTTAACCTCTGGCTTAGAGGTTTTCTTCTAGCAACCTATGCTTGCCAGTTTCATCTCCAAGAGCTGTAAATAGCTTTGCGGCTTCTGCTAGAGCCTCTAAAGTTGGCTTGATTCTAATGCTAGCTCTAAAGTAATCCTTAGCTTGCCCCCAAAGCTCTAAGCGTACACAAATACGGGCTAAAGCTAAATTAATCAGCTGTTTATCTTGTACCAAATTAACTATGCTCTCCAAAAGAGCTAATTGCTTAGCAGGATTTTTACTAGGCGTTTGCCCATAAAGTTCTATAGCCTGTAAATTTAATTGAGATTTAATTAATTCATTAAGTAACTTTTCTACTTGTTCGTATTGTGCAAACTCATATAATAATTTGACATAAACTAAAATTAAGGCAACATTATTACGTAAATTTCTAGAAAGTGATTTCCAAGTGTTATTTAATGCAATTAGAGAGTCTTGAGCGCTAAGCTTTAATTGCTCACTATAAATATTAACTTGTAGTTGTTGTAATTGTTCCGCGTCTAAAGCCCTATATTTTATAATTTTGGGTAATAAATCGTGTAACTCTTGTTTATTATCTATTTTATCTAAAACCTTTGCTTGTAAACGAAAAAAATCTTGAACATTTACTAGCTTTAATTTTTGCGAATCCATAACACTTAAGATTTTAGCCGCTTCGCTATAATTTTCTATAGAATACAATAGCTTAGCGTATTCAAAACTAATCAACTCTGAATTTTGTGGGAATTTCTTAAAGCATTTTTGAATATAATGATCACGGGCTGCATGTTTATTTTGCTTTTGTGCACATTTAGCCGCATATAAATAGCACAGCATTTGATCATCAGCAGCATTAAAAGCTTTCATGAAAAATTTTTCTGCACGAGCATAATTGGAAGCATTCATTAAACGTAATGCCGTTAAAAATAAGCTACGCGCATGTTCAGGCTCACGCCCTAAAAGGCGTAAATATAAGTATTTTGCTAAATTTATAATATTTTCTACAAATTTAATTAAAAACATAACGCCAACAACTAAAGCTCCAACGCATGTTATTGCCAAAGTCATTGACATGTTGATGCTATAGCCCATAAACACCATTTCTAATAAATTAGGATTTGGATATAGACTCTGATAACCTATGCCAATCATAAGTATAAGCAAGAATAAAACAAAATAAATTCGCACTAGAGCACCTTCTTATAGTTTTTCCCATAAAATAGCTTGAGCTGGCTCCAAATTAATGTGTTGTGCTAGAAAGTCTATCCTATCTAGCTTCTCCACCTCAGCCACTAACCGTTCATCAAAATTATTTTGAGCTAAAGATTTTAATTTAGTAACATTAAATTTAAAAGCTACAATTTCATTTTCTGATATAGCACTATGAATTTTGTTAAGTAATGTTTGAATCTTGTTTTTATCCGATACCTTGTTTACTTTGATGTAAGGCTTTAAATACTTGGTTTTAATAATATTATCATTATCATGCTCTTTGGCTAGATTTTCTATATTATTTAAAATGTTACATACTGCTGCTTTAGGCTTGGCATTAACATATTGCTGCAACACGCTTTTAATTTTAACTAATTCTTGCACTAATTCATCGTTAGCATTTTTCTTTGCTAGAGAGATAGCATTTTCTAACTTTATATGAGCTTGGGCGTAATCATTTAAGATATTTGCATAATAATCTATACTATCTAGCAATAAATTTAAGTTAGCTCTAATTAATAACTCAACATCTTGCTCATTACTTAATTTAAGTATGATTTCTTTTAATTCAATAATCTCTTCTTGTTGCTTTGCTAATTTAAGTTCTAAATCAAGCATGTCATTACGTACTTTAGTGCGCTGTAGGTACATACTGCCACCAATTAACATTATGCTTAAAAGAAAACAGCCAAGTATTGCTAGTAATTTGAAGATTGCAGTAGCTCTGCTAGTTGTTTTTTCAAGCTCACTCATACGCAAAGACCTTGTTCAATAAATTGAATAAATTGATTAACTTCATGCCTTGGATTAACTTTTACATTTGTATAGCCCATCTCTTCTGCCGCTTGTGCTATGCGTGTACTGTTAACCAACAAGCATATTTGTTTGGCTGTTTTAGCATGCTTAACAACTATTTTATTTAGCTCAATTAATGCTTTTTTACAAGAAAGATAAATTATGCTTCCATCGCGCAATAATTTATTCTCGTCCTTATAATCTAAAATTAGACCTTCTCGAGTATAAACGGCAACTGCACTAAATTCTACATTAGCATTTACAAACACTGAATCCATTTCTCTAAGACCACAAGCGCCACGCAAAATTAAAAAACTTTCTTTATGTTTTACTGCCAAACATTCAGCTAATCGAGCCGCACTATAAGGCGCCTCTTTTAAAAAACTTACAACTTGGACGCCATTTTCTTGTAAATAAGAAGCCACGGTACTACTTATGCAATGTACCGCGCGAGTGAGATTGTTGTCTATATAAAACTTAGCTGCAGCTCTGCTTAATATAACAATATTGTCATATGATTTTAATTTTAAATCATTAATTGATACTAGAGTATATTTAATAGCATACAAGGGAATAATATCGCTTGGAATTTTGGCTTTAACTAAAGCATTATGAAGCGTTACGCTATATTCACTGCCACTAGTTAATAATACTTGCATCTACTTCCCGCTGAATTAAATTACGTATATCATGTTTAATTAAAATTTTAGCAAATTGTTGGAAAATTTCTTCTTGATTAATTGAATTATATTGTTCTTGAATATATAAGTTTTCAGTTACCAAATTTTTAGAGGCAAACAAATTTATAGCTGTGGTTTCATTTAATAAATCCACTCCAACTTTAACGCCCAAAGGCGCCTGACAATTTGCTCCTAAATATTTAACTATCATTCTCTCCAAAGTAAGCTCATGCCAAGTGCGCTGGCAACTTATAGAGTGTAAAATATCTAATAAAACTTTGTCTATAGTTCTACACTCTACAGCAAGCGTTCCTTGTCCAGCTGCAGGGACCATTTGTTCTGAGCTAAACTCATGAATGATATACTCATTTAGCCCAAGCCGTTGCAGACCTGCCTGGGCTAAAATTATTGCATCGAACTCACCTGCTAGCATTTTTTTAATACGCGTATCTACATTGCCTCTTATAAATTTAATGTTAGCCTTTGGAAATAGCTGCTGAGCTTGCAAGGCTCTGCGTAAACTTGAAGTTCCAAGAGTAAAATTTAAGTCTTGAAGCTCATCTAAAGATTGGTGTTTTTTGCTCAATAATACATCTTGTGCATTAGTTCGCTCCAATACTGCCCCTATTTGTAATAGCGGCTTAGTTGTGGCCGGTAAATCTTTAGCAGAATGCACCGCTATATCTGCTCTTCGTTGAATTAAATAATCCTCAAGCTCACTTACAAAAAGACCTTTGCCACCTAATTTACTTAAGCTTTGCATTAGCTCTTTATCGCCTCGCGTTTTTATGGCGATAACTTCTGTGTCTAAATCTATTTTAGAATGCAATAACTCAGTCACTATTTGAGTTTGTCTAATCGCAAGCTTACTTTGACGCGAAACTATTTTTAACTTAGACATTTTAAAAATTTCCGAACTTGTGGTAATTGCCGCCTGCTTACTATAAGGGGTTGCTCAATATTTTCTAATAACACTACAAACTGCTCTTGTTGCTTTTTCAAAGCATAAATTTTCTTTTTGTTAACTAAATATTTGCGGTGTATTCGTAAAAAATTAGCACTGTATTTTTCTTCTAAATTATTTAAGGTCTCATCTATTAGCATTTGTTTGTTAGCAGAATTTACTAGGACATATTTTTGCTCAGCACTAAAAAAATCTACCTGATTTATGTGTAATTTGTAACATTCATTTTTAGATTTTAGTGTTAAATAATTATCAAGGGCTAGTTCTTTTTTATAATTTTCTAATAGCTCTAATAATGCAGCTGGAGTTATACAAAAATTATATCTAGTATTGTTGATGTCTTCAGGAGTTATTTTATCTATTGTTAATAAATTAACAATAGAGGCGCTGGCAGGCACTTTATATCTGTTTAAATCTTGAGGCTTTGTATCTATAATTACAATTTTATCCATGGCAACTACCAGCTATAGTATTACAAAATATAAGTTTAGCTTTTAGCAACATATTAATCACCAGCAATTTTAGATAAAATTGAAAATTTTTATTAGTTTTTTTATCCATATACTTTAAGATGCCGCTTCCTTTGAATAATAAAGTAGTAAAAATTAATTTTAAAGTTAAGATTAACTCCATTCATTTTTAATGAATGCTAACAACTATAGTTTTAATGTAAAACTTTTGCTTTTATAGATAAATAAAAAACTAATGATTTTAATAAATATTTATCTTATATAATCGCTTTTTAGTGTAGCAAGCTGTGTCACTAAAACTTAACCAATATTAATATAATTTTTCTAATTGCTCTAACTTAACATTCATGTATAATTGCTTTTAGTTTACCTGAAAATCACCTATTATAATACTCTACCTAACCTGCTAAATTATTGGCTGGGTTTGTAGTTGGCTTACACAAGGATTCTCTAATGAGTAATATATTTTTAAAGTTAATCTTTTTAGGCTGTTGCCTATGCATTAATAGTGCCTGTGGCCAGCGCGGCCCCTTATCTTTACCTCTTAAAAATTTGTCGCATTATGATTTGTAATTTTGCCAAAATGCATGGTCTAGGTAATGATTTTGTTATTTTAGATTTAATCCGGGAGCAAATTAAGCTCACCCCTAAACTAATTCAGAGCATAACAGCGCGAGCAACTGGTGTTGGTTGCGATCAATTACTAACAATTGAGGCGCCGCACTCTAAAGATGCCGAATTTTTCTTTAGAATTTATAATAATGATGGCTCAGAAGCCGAACAATGTGGCAATGCCGCCCGCTGCTTAGCAAAATTTGCCAATATTACTAGCTTAACTTATAAAACTAAATTTATAGCCGAATGTCTAGCAGGCAAAGTAAATATGCATGTTATTAATTTACATAAAATAAGTGCAAGCCTACCTTTTAACCCACAACATGAAATTGAAACTATAGAGCATCCTCAACTTGGAATTATTTATCTAGTAAACTTAGGAAATCCTCATGCTATTTGCTTTGTGGAAAAACTAAATAAATTACCTTTATATAAATTAGGCGCAAAATTAAGTAAAAGCTTAGTAGCAAACAGCTTATTAAACGTAAGCTTTGTAGAAATAATGTCTAAAGATGAGGCTAAAATTCGAGTATTTGAACGAGGCGCTGGTTTAACTTTAAGTTGTGGCTCTGGAGCTGGGGCCACTTTATTAGCTGCTAAACCACTTAACAAACTTAATAATCCTTGTAATTTAAAATTTCCTCAAGGTAGTTTAGAGGTTGAAGTGTTGGAAAATAGCGTAAAACTTACTGGTCCGGCAAAAATAGTCTTTCACGGAAAATTTAAAATTTGAGATTAGTTACTAAAATTAATATACTGTAGCTTGTTGTTAAGGAGAAATAGTCATGCAAAATAATCGCAAAAAATCGCAACTTTTTCCAAAAATAGGAGCTATAGCTTTATGTTTAAGTACGATTAATACACCAGCATTTGCCAACACCCGTAATGATGGCCTGCAAACTAAAAATGGTTATTATTCATTGCAATTAGATGGGGTATTAAAAATTGATCAAAGAGAATTTTTTGGTGATAAAGACCTCCCTATTGCTGCTATCAATGAAAATTCTAGCTTTGGCCAATACTACAGTGGTGGCTATATTCGTGATTTAGGTTTGACTTTATCCGGCGATGCAGGCGCTAATTTAACATACAATATTGGTTTAGCAATTGATGCCAGCTCATCTTCTATTAATGTAGATGATGCTTATTTAACTTATGCTGGGCGCATGCCAAAATATGCAGGGGCACCAAGTTTGAGCATTTCTGTTGGCCAAGTGAACCCAGGGTTTTGCTTAGAAAGTGCCCAATCTAGTAAGTGGACAGCTTTTATGGAACGCAGCCTAGACACTAATGTTTTTGGCCCTTGCCCAGGACTAGGTGTAAGCTTTAATACTTACAATAACTGGTACTCCCTAACTGCTGCATTTACTCAACCTAAAGCTAGCGCAAGCATTAAAGACACTGCCGGCAATGATTTAGCACGCAATGATAGATGGCAATCCTCTGCACGGGTTACTTTCGTGCCTTATATGCAAAATGATACAACCTTACAATTTGGTTTATCAGGACATTATGATAAACATGGAGATGCTAGCATTCGTTTTTCTACCGAGCCAGAAATGCGCTCACGCAACTATACGACTATGCTAGATACTAACACCATCAGTGGTACCCGTATTGCTGCTGACAGTCATTATACTTTTGATCTTGAGCTAAGTATGCAGCATGGGCCATTAACATTGATAGCAGAAGGCCAACGCACAAAAATACAACGCGGCTCAGTAGCCGGAATCTCTCAAGGAAAAAATTTACATTTTGATGGCTACCATGTAACCGCATCCTATGTTATGACAGGTGAAAAACGTGCACGCAAATTAAACAATGGTACATTTGGGCAAGTTATTTCTAATAACCCTAAACGCAGTGCCGTAGAGGCCTCTGTACGCTATAGCTTCCTTAACTTAAATGATCAAGATATTAATGGCGGTTCAGCGCATAATATGTCTTACAGCCTAAGCTGGTACCTAAATAAAAGTATTCGCGTTATAGCTGAATATGTAAACTCTAAACAAGAGCGCAACATAAATGATGTTTATTTAGATAGCCGCACAGTTGAAAGTTTAGGCACTAGGCTTCAAATAGTATTTTAATACTCTTAGGTATTAAATCTGAAGCTAACTAGTTATTAGTTAGCTTCAGGCTCCTTAAATAATACTTAAAATAACAGACCTGAGCTTAGTTAGCATTCTAATATCTGGTGTTTTTACTATTAGTGGTTTATGATTCAACATTATCCTTTCAAGGGGGCGATGTGATTAGTTGGCGCCAGTATTGTTTTATAGTAAGCATATTTTGCATAGCTTTAGCAGGCATTGCAGCAAAAATGCAAATTAATTTATCACTTAGCCCTTGCGTACTGTGCGAATTGCAGCGTGCCATATTTATTCAAATAGCGCTATTGCTAGCCCCTGGCATAATTATTAAATTCTCAAGCTTTGGTGCCAAATTACATAGTATATTCTTGCTATTGTTAAGTAGTTGTGGGGCTGCGCTGGCAGGACGCCAGGTATGGTTGCAAAGTTTACCTGCCGAACAAGTACCAAGTTGCCTTGGAAGCTTTGATGTTGTTTTACAAAATAATGGAATTTTAGAAGGTCTTAAAAAAATTATATTTAATAGCTCTGAGTGCGCCAAAATAGAATTTACTATTTTAAATGTGTCTCTTGCTCAATGGAGCTTAGTTTTATTTATTTTAATCCCAATTTTAGGATTGTATGTAGCTTTTGTGAAACGGGAGCGAAATATCTTTCGTTAATAAAGTCGCCATCCTTGGCAACTACTGCTCTCTTCCCTGAATAAATACAGCTTATCAAACCTATTTCAAACAGCAACTTTAAGGAAGCACAATAACAATAATTTTTTTATGCTGACTTTTTAGTTTAAAATCAATTGATTGCAATGAAAACCGCCAGCCCATGGCAAATATCTAAAGAACGTATAGCAAAAATCGCACAACATAAAGCTACTTTTAATTATGCTGACCAAGATTATCTAATGAAAGCCAGGGCTTTCACATTTTTCATACTTAACTTAAAGTAATAAGTAAGGAGAAAGTAACTATGGAATGGCGTAAGCTTCGCAAAGACTGTGAATGGACAGCACTAGATAACAAAATAGAGCTTTGGCTTAAAAAGCGCCAAGAGCTATTAGCGCTAATGTATAGAATATTACATTTATCTCCCTTTGAGGATGAAATCAATGCAAGCGACGATTCTGAATTATTAGTTGAGTTTCAAGCTAACTTGATAGAATATGTATCTCAAGAACAAGAAGAATTAATGCAATGGATGCATACATGCATTGCTGCAGAGTCTAACAATTTTCTGTTTAATGAAATATTAAGTTGGCGCGCAGCAATTATTAAATTTAATGCCCAGCTAACCTCAGAAATTAGTGAAGCAAATTTAATTCTCAAAATATCAGAACTAAGTGAAGCGCTTGCCACCAGGATGGACTTAGAAGATGAGCTAATTCATCTATATTTAGCAAATACCAATGTCTTGACTAGTCTTGTGTAATTATCGCTCTAAATACGCTAATTTCCCAGCAACATCTTTAAACTTATCAGCATCTGCTAATGGTTCTTTAGAAATTGTGATGTTAGGCCAAGACTTACTTAATTCCGCATTAATATCAATAAAATTAACTTCCTCTAATTCTAAGTCGTCATCTGCTTTAATAGCATTTGCTGGGCACTCTGGTTCGCATAAGGCACAGTCTATACATTCATCTGGATTAATTACCATGTAATTAGGTCCCTCATGGAAACAGTCAACCGGACATACTTCTACACAATCTGTATATTTACACTTAATACAGTTCTCGGTTACCACGAATGCCATTTAAGCTAACCCCCAAAATTATTCGCTCAATAAAACGTAAACTTAAGAAAAAACTCTCGCGTACTGG
>Ga0306912_1000248_pt1 | contig 33703 bp, 28 predicted proteins | sample AntRauFillE10628_FD_190443 | JGI IMG/M metagenome (GOLD analysis project Ga0306912, IMG submission 190443) | Saline lake microbial communities from Rauer Islands, Antarctica - Metagenome Filla E10 #628 (v2) (version 2) | ecosystem: Environmental > Aquatic > Non-marine Saline and Alkaline >...
CTGTTTTGTCTCAATCAGAAGTATGAAAAACCAATTTATCCAAACCAAAAACCTCATCGCTTCTCAAACCAATCAGAAATATCTCTATTTAACATCTAGTGCGACTTAATAAAATCAGCAAGCCCTAGCTAGGTAAAGCATTTCATGCGCTATTTCTTGGCAACGCTCATCGTAAATCCTGTGTTCCTGAGGACTATCATCCGCAATTTTCGGATCCTTATAGCTAAGGTTAAAGCGCTTACTGGCTCCATTAACCACAGGGCAAGCTTCCGCTGCTTCATCACAGGTCATTATCGCAATAAAACTGCTTTGGGGATTGACGCTGTGCGAATAAACTTTAGAGAAAGCCTCGATTGGTAGAAGCTCAGAATGATAGCTGAGCTGGTATAAAGGGTTATCGCCCGAAGCAAGGGAAACCTTAAAACCAACCCTGCTTAAGGCCGCGGCGGTACGGGGGTTTAGAGCGGTAGCTTCGGTGCCGCCGGAAAATGTTTTGACTTTAGCTCCTAGACCCAAATATTCACAAGCTACTTGCATCCAAACCTGAGCGAAGTGGCTACGTCGGCTATTGTGGGTGCAAATAAATATTAGTTCTTTAGTAGTGGACTCTCTAATAATTTCGGCGAGGCTGTCTAATTGGGTTTTCCGTTCCGCCTTTATTCCTAAGCTGTTATCTTGAAGATCTTCGAGGTATTTTTGGATAGAATTATACATCGGGAAAAATATATATCTGTATTAATAATAAGCTCTCCGGGCGCGATTAATAATGTTGCCTAAGTCAAAATCGAGGACAAACCTAATATTGCTTAGGTAATTAGCCTCGCTGTAAAAGTTTCGACTTTGATTCTGGATAGGTAAATAAACCTCTATAAAGTCGGTGAGAAATGCTAAGCGCACACCATAATCCCAATATTGACCTTCTTCGGTTATACCGTAGTCACCAAAAACACCAAATAACCCATATAAAGGCAGGCTTATGCTAGTGCTTAACATATATTCATCAGAGAAGGCTTGACTTTCACTTTTGAAGCCACCGTCGCTGGTAAAAAACTGCCTGCTCCAAATACCAGTCTGATCACTGCGACCAATAAGGTAGTAGTCAAATAAGTAATCTGGACTACCGCTTAGTCCGAAGCTGTAGAAGTTATCCTTTAGGCCATCTGCTGCAAAGCGATTATATAAGAAGTAACCCGCAAAGCTACGCCATATTAACCAGCGCTTATTGGGAAGCATCCACCTTTGGTCTAGCTCCGTAAAGAGCTTTCCAAATTTATCGGCTGTTTCTAAATGGAAGCGAAAAATGAGGGGTTTGAGAATGTCAGTTTTCTCTAAACGATAATTAGCATTGAAGACGCTAAAACTCGCGCTGCTCAATTGGTTTAAATCACCATCGAAATCTGCGGCCAATTCGCGATCAACAATAACTCCGCGCAAGCGAATGGACTGAATATAAGGGCTTCTTGGACTAGGTTTGCGAATGCGAAAATTAAGAGTAGGGGAAATTCTGCTGTAAGCGAGATTGCGATCGTAGTGGTAATAACGGCTATAGAGGCCTAATTGGAATTGACGAAAAAAATTATTTTTGGGCAAGGTGTGATTGTAGCGAAATGAAGCCGAGCCAGTTAACTTAGATGTTCCCGTACTGTATTCGGGTATTAAGTTATACTCAAAAGGTTTTTGCACTAATAAGGAACGATTGGTAAAGGAAGCGCCAATTAAGAGTTTATCGTAAGCATTGTAATAAAGGCTTGGCATATAAAATACCTGAGTAGCCTCAGGCGCTTCAAAACTATTGTAAAATTGGAAGCTCAAGGGTTCCATACGTGGCAGTAACCACCGATTGTAATAAGTGTTATTCTTTTGATTAAACTCGGCGTGGCTCAGGTGAGCATTGATGACAATCTTATCGAAGTCATCGTGATACAATTGGACCTGGCGCAAACCTTCGTGACCATCAAACCATTCGGTAATAATTGCTTTACCATCTTTAAAGCCCGTAATAGAGTAGGGCACCACTAGGTCACCGGTATTATAAACGCTAGCAGTACTTACCGTGGCGCAATGATCATAATCTCGTACCTGATAATCGTAAATTTCAGCGCTCTTTACGGTCTTATCAAAAAACCAGTTTAAGTCACGTCCTTCAAAGTAGTTAAAAGCATTTTCTAGACTCTGCGCACCTGCGAGCGTATCTGCCGAAGAGCAATAAAGGGCGAAGGATCTTTTAAAGTTGAGATCGCCTGTATAGGCTTGTAAATGTGCTAAATTTAGATAGGTTTTGGCCTGCACTACTGCCTCGTAATTTAAACGCGAAAGCTCAGCCACTGTGCTGTTTGGTGCTTGGTCTAAGCCTTGTCTTTGTAGAAATAAGAAGAGAAAGCGGTTTTGATAAGCGTAGTCAAATTCATCGAGCGCAAAGAGATTGTCTAAAACGATATTGCTAAAGGGAACCCAGCGCTTTTGTGGATAGTATTGACGGATAAAATCATATTTAAAAAAATAGGGAACTCCGCGCGCTATCCAAGGCTCCTTAAAGCCATCGGTGCTATGATGGTAACGGAAAAAGGATTCTGCTTGCGCCTGTACTAAATCGCTAATTAATGAAAAAGGATCTTTTGGTATTTCCAGGCTGAGAAGCTCTTCGCTTTGATACTCTCCTTTTTTCTTTTTGAGATAAAATATCTTGCGGTAATAATTGAGACTATCGTTTAGCTCTGACTTATAATAGCGATTTGCCTGCTTGCTTAAAAGGCTAACATTATGAATCAGATTGGCATCTTCCTGCAGGGAGTAAAGTTTATGATTGGCGTCTAAATCGTATTGATAAAACTGAGGTGCCAAGTGAAGTTGCAGATTGCGACTACTGCCGCTAAACACGTAATTATTTCCGCTTTCTTCAATGCTATGTACCCGTTCTCTAAGGTTGGAGATGGCTTGCAAATAGGGGGGAGTACTTAGCTCCAAGTGAATTTTATCACGGCTTTGGCAGTGGTCAAAATGATAGGTGATAGGTCTTAATAACCATTTACCCGCTACGTAAGCCGCGGGGCGCGGAAGGAGATCAATAATGTGGATGGCATTTTCTGCTAGGCCGTTACCCGTAAACCCGGCGTCAGGCAAGCCCATTTCAATGTCAAAGCTAATATAAATGCTATCTGATTTTTGAGCGGGCAGCAGAAAAGAAAGGAATTCACCTTTACCATCTATATCAGCTTCGCTGCCATTAATTAGTAAATTACTAATCTTCAAAAATCCTTTTTTATCCTTACTGGCAAAATGCAGGTCCACATCTTGGTATTCCTTTAGTTGCTCATTTAAGAATGACTTTTTAGAAGTGTATGCGCGGCTAGGTAAGTGCAGGTAAAGACTGTCAGTACTTGGGCGAGCGAGCCTCATACGGCTAGATCCTTTTAAAACACCTTCTGCATAATCTAACTGGTAATTAAGCACTCGAGGTTGAGCTTTAATACCAATGCTGCAGAGAAGCAGTAAAAAAAGGAGAAAACGCTTGTGCATAAAGGAGCGAGCGGATATAAGTTTTTGCTGCCACAAAAATGCAGAGAAAAATGCAATAAAAGCGATTAAAGATAATTAGTCTTCTTAAATCTTTTTTTGAAATTAAATCACTGAAGTGTCTAAATAATAGGGGGTGAGTGCGCCTTAAAACAATAAATTAAAGCAATAAGCCATGATTTAAACGGGGGTGATTGTTGAAATATTTGTTTTTAATACTGATTTATGCTTATTTCGTCACAAATTAAAACTAGAAATGGGTAAAAAGTTAAACTTCATTGTACTCTGTGCCTTAGTGCTTATTTCCTTGGTCTTTACGGTAGACTACGACTTTACCGGGGTGGAGAATATTGATAAAGGCGATACGGCTTGGATGCTTGTTTCTAGCGCTTTTGTTTTGCTGATGACTCCTGGTCTAGCTTTTTTCTATGGCGGCATGGTCAATAAGCGCAATATTATCTCCACTATGTTACAAAGCTTTGTTGCTTTGGGAGTAGTAAGCATCTTATGGGTGATTGTTGGTTTTAGTCTTTGCTTCGGCGATAGCATCGGGGGGATAATCGGAAACCCATTAACGTATTTTAACTTTAAGGGAGTAGGCTTAGGGCCTAATCCGGACTTTAGCGACAGTATTCCCTTTTTACTTTTTGCCTTATTTCAGTTGAAATTTGCCATTATCACGCCTGCCTTAATAACGGGTTCTTTTGCCGAGCGCATTCGTTTTCGTTCCTACATACTTTTTATTGTTCTTTTTAGCCTCCTAATTTATGCGCCATTGGCCCACATGACTTGGCACCCTCAGGGTCTTTTCCGTAACTGGGGTGTATTAGATTTTGCGGGGGGCACGGTAGTGCATATGTCAGCTGGTTTTGCCGCTTTGGCGGGAGCAATTTATTTAGGGAAACGCAAAAAGAAAGAGCATGAGCCCGCTAATATTCCTTTTATCATTTTAGGGACTGGTCTACTTTGGTTTGGTTGGTTTGGCTTTAATGCGGGTTCTTCTTTAGGTGCTAATGCAGAGGCCGTTGCAGCTTTCGCTAATACAAACTTGGCTTCAGCGGCGGGTATGATTACCTGGATTTTTTACGATCGTTTTCAAAATAGAAAGATGTCGGCCTTAGGCGCTTGTATCGGAGCCATAGTAGGCCTGGTAGCCATTACGCCTGCGGCCGGATTTGTAACTATGTCGCAGTCTATTTTCATCGGTTTCGCTGCCGCGCTGATTAGCAATTTTGCCATTCGCTTTAAAAATAAGAGTGAGTTGGATGATACTTTGGATGTTTTCCCTAGCCACGGAGTAGGAGGTATAGTAGGTATGCTGCTAACCGCTATTTTCGCAAAAGATGTGGGTCTTTATTACGGCGAAACAGAGACTTTTATGTACCACTTATTGGCTTTGGTAATTACCGCCATATTTACCTTTGGAGGTAGCTGGTTGCTTTATAAGCTAGTAGATGCAATGATTACTTTAAGGGTTAGTCCCGAGCAGGAAGCACGTGGATTGGATGATAGCCAACACGGGGAGTACTTGCAAGACTGGCCATTTAAAAGCTATATTTGGGTTTTAGCATTTTAGATGGAGAAAAACCCTAGCTCGCAAGAGTTATATCAATCTTGGAAGGAGTTATTAGACTCGGGTGATCCCTTTTACCTTATTGTTTTGCTAATATTATTTACCGTGGTATTTATAATGCCACTGTACTACTTCTGGTCAGTTTACCGTCAATACTATCCGCATAGTCTCAAGGCTAAGTATCGCTTTTACCTTGGGCAAACATCTTATTATCAAAATTTAAGTTCGGTTGATAAGCTGCTCTTTGAAAAGCGCGTGCAGCTTTTTATCAATCATAAACAGTTTATCTCGCGTGGTAAGGGATTTGATTTGAGCGATGAGATGGTAGCCAGAATTGCTGCATCGGCGGTAGAAATTAGTTTCGGTTTCCCTAAGATGGGTTTTGAGCACTTTAATCGAATCTTAATTTACCCAGACGACTATTATAGCAATATAACCAAGAAGTTTCATGCGGGAGAAGTGAACGCTAGGGGCTTTATCGTTTTATCATGGAAATCCTTTCAAAATGGATACGAAAATGATACCGACGGAATCAACCTGGGTATTCACGAAATGGCTCACGCACTTAAGTTAGAGAACCGTATTCAAAATGGAGATTATAACTTTTTAAGCGCCAAATTGATGCAAAATTTTGCCACAGAGTTTGAGGCCTATAAAGCCGGCTATCACCAAGTGGATCCTACTATCTTAAGAAGCTATGCGGGCAGTAATATTCACGAATTCTTTGCGGTACTGTGCGAAAACTTCTTTGAGAGACCGGCACAACTAAGGGAAGAAAATAGTGCTTTATACCATTTAATGACCCAGCTATTACTGCAAGACCCCTTATCTAGGCATACCGCATCAGAAATTAATTTAGCGTCCCACATTAGTATAAAACCTGCTGGGCCAATAGAACGATATTGAAAATGGATTTACAGAAATTAGCCGAAAAAGCTCAGAGCAGCAAGTTCTACTTGTTTATGCTTAATTTTTTCCTTTCCCGCTTTGTGCCTTTTAATAAGGCCCATCGCTTTAAGGTGGTTTCCATTGGCGATTATAAGCTCTGGGTAAAGGCGCCTTATCGCAAGAGTAATTTTAATCACCTTAAAGGCGTCCACGCTTGTGCGCAAGCAACTATTGCAGAAATTAGCTCGGGCTTGTTATTGATTTCGCTGCTGAATCCGAAGAATTACCGCTTAATTTTACAGAAGCTAGAACTAGAATACTTGTATCAGGCTAAAACCGATATAGTGGCCAAATTTGAAATAGACGCACAATGGTTGCAAGAAAAGGTTTTGGCACCCTTAAACGAAAAAGATCGCTTGTTTATCGACTGTCCCATTTCCCTCTACGATACTGAAGGTAATAAAGTGGCCCAAGCTAGCGCCCGCTGGCAGATAAAGAACTGGAATGCCGTTAAAACCTCGGTTAATTAAAAGTTTTAAAAGTTTAAACAATTAGTAATAACGCATTGATCATTATTGTACTTTTATAAAAACAATTTGATGGTACCGCAATTTAAACAAGAAGACTTATTTGAGGCCTTAGAACAGTATGACGCTAAGGACTTCAATGATTTTGATTATGGCGTAGTAAGGATGGATCGCTCGGGTAAGATCAGAGCTTATAACAACTATAATTCCGAGCTAGCTGCAGATGCTAATAAAGATGTAATTGGTCAAAACTTCTTTACTCAAGTCGCTCCCTGTACCAATAACTTCATGGTAGCGGAGAAGTATAGTCAGTTTGAAAAAGAACTAGACGAAACCCTCGATTATATTTTAACTTACCGTGTTAAGCCAGCACCAGTAACATTAAGAATGCTGGCTAAAAGTTCTTCAGAAAATCAATATTTAATTATACGTTTGAAGAACTAGCTTAAATGAGTGCCAAAGAAGAATCGAATTACTCGGAGCTGGTAGAGTTTATTAATCAATGTCCCATCGGTATTATTAAGGCCGACGCTAGTGGCGAGATAGAGTTACTAAATGCCATTGGTGCTCAATTGCTTATCCCTTTAAGTCTTACTTCAAAAGTAGACATCAGTAATATTAATGAATTATTGAAATTTTTTGAACCTGAGTTGGTGGAGCAAGTAAAAAGCTACCAGCCAACTTTTGGGATAATTTGCGAAGATTATAGATTTCAAGTTCTTTGCGAAGGGGCTGCGGAAGCCCAGCATTTTAATGTTACTGTTAATCGGGTTTCTGAAAATGTATACCAGTATACGGTTAAAGATATAAGTGCAATTGTTGCGAAGGAAATTGAATTAAAACAACTTATTGAAGCCTCCGCTATGCAGGCAGGTAAGCTAGAAATGTCTACGGGCTTGCTGCATGATGTTGGTAATGCCGTTACCGCCTTTGGCACCGAAGTAGCTAAATTAAAGAATGCACTAGAATGGCGAGAACTTAAGGATTTAGAGAAAATACTGAACTTATTTACTACCAATGAAAGTGGTTTAGATCAAGCAATGGGAGCCGGTAAAGGCAAGGCTCTGATTAAGTTTATGCGAGCTGTTAAAAGTAGTCTTAGTCAAAAAAACGAGCTCCTACAAGAAGGCTCAACCAAACTTTACGAAAGTACTAGTCATATTCAAGATGTATTAAATATTCAAAGGCACTACGTAAAAGACAAAAATAAAGGTAAGCGAGAGTTAATATCCTTACTTGCTGTTCTTGAAGACGCTTTAGCAATTCAAGCCGGTATAATTACAAAAAGAGATATTCAACTAACCAAAAACTTTGATTCTAAAATACCCAAAATTGAGGGCGATCATACTCGCCTTATTCAGGTAGTGATTAATGGCCTTAAAAACTCAATTGAGGCCTTTGATGGTTTCACTCAAAGTGAGGAGCGTAATATTATGACTACCTTGAAAAACCTCGAGGAGGAAAAGCTGATTTTATTGGAAATAACGGATAATGCTGCTGGTTTTCCCCCAGAAATGGGCGCCAAACTTTTTGAAAGAGGCCGAACCACTAAAGAATCGGGCACCGGCTTTGGTTTATATAATTGCAAGCAAATAATTGAAAGTCACCACGGAGAAATATATATTACTAGCCCAGGTCCCAATAAAGGAGCTTGCTTAAGTATTAAATTACCTTATTAAATAAAGATATGTTGGTAAATAGAGTTCTAATAATTGATGATGAAGAAATAGTACGCGATAGTATTCGCGGCATTCTTAATCCTAGCAGTTTAGACGAAAGTGAGCTTGAAGATGCTGTTTCCGACCTTTTTGATGAGGAAGAACCGCTTAGTACTAAGAGCTCCAAGTTATTTGGCCCTACTTTCGATATTGAAGAAGCAAGCAACGGAGTTAACGGGCTAGAGAAAGTGAAAAATGCTCTCGCAGCGGGGAAACCTTTTCAAGTTATCTTCTTAGACATGCGCATGCCGGGCTGGGATGGTTTACGCACTTGCGTAGAGATTCGCAAGGTAGATCCTAAAGTGCAAATCTATTTTGTTACTGCTTATTCTGATCGTTCCATTGAAGAAATTGTGCAAGAAGCGGGTCATGATGTCGGATATATCTCCAAACCTTTTATAGCAGAGGAAATTCTGCAATTAGGAACCAAAGCGATATACGACTGGAATAAGTTAACTAACCTAGAACGTCTGTTGAAGATTATCGGGGAAATTGGCTTTGGAACAATAGAACTCAATACCTTATTAGTAAATATTCTTCACCAAATATCAGATTATATTAAATCTGATTTTGCCATTTTAGGTCGCTTTCAAAGGGATAACTCTTTAGAGGAAATAGCCAAAATTGGGGTGGGTGAAAAACGCATTAATATTGACGCTTTACGTGAAAAAGTTGATTTCCAAAATCTGGAAAAGATTACTCTTTTTGAAGGTATTCTCATCTGCCCCATGGAGCACTTTTGCATTTTAGCAATAACTTCAGATGCAGAGCATTTTAATCAAGAAAAATTATACCTAGTAGAATTATTTGTCGAAAATGCGGTTAGAGCGGTAAAGACTTCCGAGCTGCAAACGCAGTTAATACAGAATGAACGCTTATCGGCCGTAGGACAAGCAATTAGCATGGTGATGCACGATATCCGCACGCCCATTAGTCAAATTGAGGGCATAGCCCAGATGATAGAAAGTGACCCCGGTAATGAGGAAATGAATAAGGAGCTCAGTGGCTTTATGCGCTCAGCTACTAGTAATGCCTATGACATTATTCACGATGTTTTAGACTTTACTAAAGATGCTAAAGTCAACCTATCTTCAGTCTATGTGAACGAATTTCTCACTAAAAGGATTCTAAGTTCTGAGGAGTATATTCAAAAGAATTATGCTGGTAAAGTTGAAGTTATAAGCCAATTAGAAACGGCAGATGACTTCAAAGTTCAGCTCGATGCTAAGAAGATGGATCGGGTGATAATTAACCTGATTAACAATGCTATAGAGATTTTAGTATCAAAATCGATCCCTCAGGCTCAGGTGAAAGTGACGGCAGAAAAAGTCGATAATTTTCTCAAAATTAGCATTGCCGATAACGGCCCGGGTATTCCTGAGGAAATCAAAAACGATCTATTCAAGCCTTTCGTTACCCAAAATAAGGAGGATGGTACCGGTCTCGGTTTGGCGATTGTTCAACAGATAATTGACTCTCACAATGGTAAAATAATGGTAGAGTCTAGCGATAAAGGAGCTACTTTCATAATCCACTTACCGCATGCCTAAACTTATCTCCCCAGAGGCCTTAGAGCGCCTTTGGACAGAAAAGTTATTGCGCCTAGCCCCACGGTTAAAATATCACCAAGGAGATATTCTTAATCTTAATTTTAAAGAAGAGTTAAGATTGGACTCTCTCGAAATCTTGGAACTTTACTCGTCCTTTATGGACTTATTTGCTTTGCAGCTCAAGGCAGATGAGCAGACTTACCTATACCAGTTTAATAATGCGAATGACTGTATTCAGGCAATATTAAGTCATCTAAAAGAGGCAAAGTATTTACACTTTAAATCTTCCGGAAGCAGTTCTGACCCGCACGGACACTTACATAGTATAGAGCAATTAAAGGCTGAGCGCGACTTTTGGGCTAGCCTTTGGAATGAGACGGAGGCTGTATATTATAGTACCCATGCTATGCATATTTATGGCTTTATAATGAGCGTTTTACTGCCGAGTAAATTGGCGGTGCCGGCTCAGTATTTTCAAGCTAGTGATTGGGGCTCTTTGGCGGAAAAGATGCCAGAAAATAGTCTCATTGTTAGCTTCCCTGAGGCCTTGGAGCATCTGCCGAGCCATCTTCGCTTTCCCAAAAACTGTCGCCTAATTAGTTCCACCGCCCCCTTAGGTTCTCATCTGCAAAAGCAGATACTAGCTGCTGGACTTGAGCTTTATAAAGTATACGGCAGTACTGAAACCGCCGGCATTGCTTATGCCAAAAATGATAGTGATAGCTATCAGCTTTTACCATTTTGGTCTAAAACAGAATTGGGTTTAAAAAATACGCTTACCGATAAAGAGCAAAAATTACTTGATCATTTTCATTGGCAAGATGAGCGTCACTTTACTTTGGGTGGCCGCGTAGACGAACTTGTACAAATTGGTGGACATAATGTTTCTTTAGCCCAGGTCGCAGAGGCAATAAAACAAGCTTTCCCTAATGAAATTAAAGATCTCTGGTTACGACCCATGAAAGAACCGGAAGGACGAAGACTGAAGGCTTGGCTGCAAATGAAAGACTTTAAAAATCTGCAGGATAAACAAAAAGCGGCCATTTATAATTGGGTGGAGGAGAACCTTAGTCTCGAGGCTCGACCAAAACACTTAACTTTCAGCGCAGATAAAGCCTTAAATTCCCTAGGTAAATTAAATGATTGGTCGATAAATGATTGAGCTTAGGATCGATAGCACTAGCTATATAAATACCGCCACACTTTATAATTTAGTTAATAGCAAAAGTGCTTGTATTTTGCTTGCGCAAGATGCGCAGGAAAGAGTGCAAGCGGCTCACGCACTACTACTTGAAAAAATATCAGCCGGTGATTGGATTTACGGTTATAGTAGCGGCTTCGGCCCCTTAGCAGGAGAGTCAACCGAGCAAGGTGATAACTCCCTACATCAGAAAAACCTATTGTATCATCTGGCCACTGGACAGGGAGAATCCCTTTCAGCGAAAGAAGCAAAGGCTGTTTTGGTACTGCGTATCCGGCAGCTAGCTTTGGGCTATTCTGGCATAAGCCTAGACAGCCTCTTAGCTATAATTGAAATTTGTAACGCCGGCTTTAGTGCGGTCATTCCTTCATTGGGTTCGGTAGGTGCAAGTGGCGATTTAACTCCCCTTGCGCATCTCGCCTTGAGCTTAAGTGGTGAAGCTGAGGTTTTTGAAGGCGATAAGAGGATTAGGGCAGTGACTTGGTTTAAGCAAAAAGGTTTGAAACCCCTCCAATGGAAGGAGAGAGAAGCACTGGCTTTTGTAAATGGCACCGCCTGCATGACTGCTTTGGCCGCTCTCAATTTTGAGCAAGCTAAAAAGGCTTTTTCGCTCAGTTTAAAACAGACTTTTATTTACGGGGAAATGTTAGGTGCTTACCGCGAGGCTTGGCATCCACTCTTAGCTAAAGCAAGACCACATTCCGGACAAAAGTCTGTCTCAGAAACTTTATATAATTGGTCTTTAAACAGTGAGTACTTCATACCAGAAGAACAATTTAAAGGAGTGGGGGACTTTGCCGAAAAATGGCCTCAAGATCCTTATTCCATTCGCTGTGCCCCTCAGTTGCTAGGCGCGGTACAAGACGATTTTGAAGCATTGGAGAAGACTATTAATACTGAAATGAATAGCGCTAGTGATAATCCTACCATTTTCGCAGAGGAGCAGCGCATTATTCACGGGGGAAATTTTAATGGTCAACATATCGCTTTTGCCTCCGATAAACTCAATGAAAAGCTCGTGTACCTTTCGGTCTATGCCGAGAAACGCATTAGCAAAATTTGTAACCCTAAATATAGTCACTGCTTAAGCGCTTTTTTAAAAAGTGAGCCTAGCGGAATAAACTCAGGTTTTATGGGTGCACAAGTTACCGCCACCGCCCTTATGGTTGAGCTGAAATTGGCGGCAAAGTCGGTAAGTATAGAAACTATGTCTACCAATGGCGATAATCAGGATATGGTAAGTCTTGGTACCCTAAGTGCTTGGCGGGGTAGGGAGATGATGGGTAAAGTCTTTGCCATTCTCGCCATAGAGGCCATGGTTTTAACCGAAGCCATCGCTCAGAGGCAAAAGAAGAAAGAAAGAAAATTGTCATCTACTGGTTTAGACTTTTATAAAAATATGAGAACTGTTTTCCCCGCTCTGGAAAAAGATCGTCCGCTGGCGCAAGAAATTACTGATATAGCGCAGTATTTATCCTCTCAGTCTTAACTTTTAGTGAATGCCTTTTAGCAAATCATCTACGGCCTTAATTAGCTTGCACAGCAGTGCCTTGCTTTTTGGCATGGCGGGTTTATTTGCATACTGGCTGCCCTTTAACCCCTTGCTAATTGTTTTTGGTAGAGTGTTTTTTGCCAGCATAAGTCTGGCTCTTATTTTAAAAGTTAAAGTCCAAACCTTTACTTTTAATCAGTCTAAGGACAGACTGCGCTTTTTATTTTTAGGCTTTCTTTTGGCACTTCACTGGAGCGCCTTTTTTTATGCTATTCAACTAAGTACCATGGCTATTGCCTTATTTAGTTTTTCCACTTTCCCGCTTTTTACTTTTTTATTGGAGGCGATTTTTTTAAAAGTTCCCTTACGTCGACAGACTTTACTTTTAGTACTACTAAGCTTAACCGGCCTTTATTTTGTAGTTCCGGAAATCAATTGGTCAGATACAACTAATGAACTGCTCGGCTTAATATGGGGATTAGTATCTGCCTTGAGCTTTGCACTTTTGGCCATTGCTAACCGCGCTCTACGGGCCAATTACAGTGCCTGGCAGATAAGCTTTCACCAGGATTTTTGGGCCACTCTCTTTTTATTGCCGGCCTTATTCTTAATAGACTTTCAGATAAGTGCAGTAGACGTGGCTTTGTTGGTACTTTTAGGAACGGTTTTTACCGCCTTGGCCCATGGTCTCTATATTAGTAGCCTTAAGGAGATATCTCCGACTACTGCCAGCCTAGTTATTGCTTTAGAGCCAGTTTATGGACTCTTGGTAGCCTGGCTATTTTTTAGTGAAATACCTAGTATTAGAACCGTTTTGGGAGGATTCCTTATTATTATTACTAGCTTTTATGTTTCCGTTTGGAAGCGTTTAAGAAATAAAAGAGCATCATAAATCATCATGATTTTTTAAGACGAGGTTAAAACCCAGTTTCAGGTAATATTAGCGTTCTCCGTAATGATGGGACTAAGAAGAGTCTCGTATTAGGTTTAGGAGAAACCTTTGCAATTTTGATCCGTACTAATATTTCTTACACCAATCAAAATGCTCTTTTTGAATAGCTAGTTTTTCTTTACGGATATAATCTAAAAAAGCCTGACTCACTGGTGAAAGCTTTTTACCCTTAGTCCAAATTAAGCGCCACTCAGTACTAATGGGTAAGCCCGAGGAGGGCAGAATATGTAATTCACCGTTCTGCAATTCATTTCGAATCCCGATAAGGGGCATAATAGAATTGCCTAATCCCGCCACAACCGCTTGTTTAATAGCCTCGTTAGAGGTTAGCTCCATGCGCTTACGCTGTTTACTTTCTTTCGCTCTAAAATGTTTTTCCATGGCGGCGCGGGTAGCTGAGCCTTCTTCTCGGTAAATAAGAGCCTTATCCTTATAGTTTTTGGGCTTATTTCCTACTAAATATAGTTTGTTTTCTAGTAAAACCTCTTCTTCAATATTGAGTTTCTCGGGTAAGACCGAAACTAAAGAAAAATCAGCCTCATTATTTTTTAAACTCTCAATTACTTTAGCTCTATTGGTCACATCTAGCGATAGGTCAATACCGGTGTTCTGTGCTAAGAAACCCGTAAGAAAGTGGGGAATTACGTACTTTCCAGTAGATGCGGATGAGATACGTAGCCTCCCCGTCATAATACCTTGGTAAGCTTTGCTTTTGTAGTTGATGTTTTCTAATTCAAGAATTACACGCTCGGCAATTTCACCTATTTCTCTACCAAAATCCGTTACGTAAAGCTGACGACCGACCACTTCCGTAAGCGGAACATCAAATTGATCTTGAAAATTTTTGAGTTGAATAGAAACGGCAGGCTGGGTCATAAACAGTTCCTCCGAAGCCTTCGTTACGCTCCTGTTCTGGATTACCTTGAGAAATATCTGTAATTGGTGGATGGTATAATGCATAAAAAATATTTATGTATTCTATAATAAATATAAATGTAAATATATGGATTGAGTTTGTGAATTTTGCCTCGAATTAAAAAGTACTTAGCAGGGAAGGTCTAAGTACTGCCCTTAACAAGGCCTACAATTAATTCATAACATACCAAGCAACATTAAATCATGGAACTACATTCTATTTCACTCCTTGTTCTTCTCGCGCCTTTAGCTTTTGTTCTTACTGCCATCTATTCCTATTTTCAACCGGGCTTGCGGCCCAAGCTGACCAAGAATGTGGCTATGGCGGCGGCTCTAATCAGTATAGTAACCGCTGTAATCGGTAGTTTTTATGTTGTACAATACGGATTGCTCGAATCGGCTACAATAGGTATACAAGGTTTAGGCTTCAGTATTCGTCTCGATGCAGTGAGTATTATCATGTACGCAATGATTGCCATTATCGCATTTATTGTTTTACGGTACAGCTTAAACTATCTCGATGGCGATGATAGGCAGGGTCGTTTTATTGGCAGAATGGCAGCTACCATAGCTGCAGTGCAGTTACTAGTGCTGGCTGGTAACTTAGGCTTAATTTTAGTCTCTTGGATTTTGACCAGCGTTTCCCTGCACCGTCTCTTAGTCTTTTACCGCGAGCGTCCTGGCGCTATTTCTGCCGCACGCAAAAAATTTGTGGTTGCTCGCTTAGGTGATATTTTCCTTTCCGCAACGGTTGTTTTGTTATATACCCAATTTGGAACCGGTAATTTGGAGCTTATTTTTCAAGAGCTCAAGCTTAGTATTGCAAGTGGAGTCATTTCCACTAATGTTGAAGCGGCTGCCTTATTTCTCGTAATGGCGGCTATGTTAAAATCCGCCCAGTTTCCTAGTCACGCTTGGCTAATTGAAGTAATGGAAACCCCTACGCCTGTGTCGGCCCTTTTACATGCAGGGCTTTTAAATGCAGGCCCATTCTTAGTGCTACGACTTGCTTTTCTTATGGAAGCGAGTTCTTATGCTGCTATTTTAATTGTGGTAGTAGGGGGCTTCACTGCGCTCTTTGCATCCTTAGCCTTCCTAACCCAAACCTCTGTTAAAATAGCCCTTGGGTATTCCAGTGTAGCCCACATGGGTTTTAGTTTAATGGTCTGTGGCCTAGGAGTCTATCCGGCCGCCATGTTACACTTAGTCGCACATTCTTTTTACAAAGCGCATTCTTTTCTTTCTTCGGGAAGTGTGATTGATGTTTTACGTGCTTCAAAAGTTAAGAAGCTTACCAGAACAGGCAGTCCTTTGCGTATTATTTTAGGAATTGTTCTGGGCATACTCATATACGTAGGCTTTGCCTTTTTATACGGTATCAATTCCGCAGAGGAACTTTCCCTCTTAGCCATTGGGGCTATAATGATTATGGGCCTTTTTACCATTTTCACTACCGCTGTAGATTCTAATGGGAGCTTTGTTCTATTTCTACGTGCTAGTTTACTAGCCATGGTAGTAGCCGCCGCTTTTTTTGCCCTTGAGTCTATTATGCACTATTTACTGGGTGCACAAGTGCCCGCGCTAATGCAGCCCGACACGACGGAGTTAATTCTCATTGCCATTATCACCTTGACTTTTGGAACGGTCGCTTTTTTACAAATATTGGCACCGCTGCTAGCTTCTAAGCCGAAGTATCGTGCTTTAGCCATTCATATTAGAAATGGCTTCTATGCCAATACTTTGTTTGACCGGTTTATTGGCTCGCTCGAAATCATTAACCCAAAGGATTAGCCCTTTTAGTGATAAATAAAACCGACCACCCAGCAGTTACTATCAGATAGATAATAAAATAGAAAAAATGCCACAGTCCAATCAATCTACTCTCTCTCCTCAAAGCGAAGCAAAACGAGAATCTTTAGTCGCTCTCTTGCGTCAAGCGAGCAAGAAAATAGCACCACTTTGGCCGCTCGATAGTTTTGTGGCGGTAAACCCTTATCTCGGCCTCACGGCTAAAAGCTTTAACGATGTAGCCAAAGAGTTAAACTTAGCTGGCGATATTCAAATGACCTTGCCTGCTGAGTTTTATTTGCAGAAAATGGCCGAAGGAAGTTTAAAAGAAGAGCACCTTACTGAGGCTTTAAAAAAGAGAGAACAAGGGATTTCAGTGGAGGAATTCTTAAAGCAAATTGAAAATACTCAGACTCAGCCTTCCATAAAGTCAGAAATTTCAACTTTTGCTGATGTAGCAACCAAAACCTCGCAAAAGGATTGGAAGCGCTTTAAAACGAATAGAATCTCTAACTGGGCCGCGTCTTATTTTGATAATGGACAGGCTATTTGGACAGCAGCCAATCAAAATGTTAGTCCTTTTAATTCTTGGAAGGAAGAGGCACAAGTAAATCTAAGCCCAGAGGTTGCAGGCTTAAAAGGTTTCAGAAAAATCATCAAATCTTTGCCAGATAATCCACTAGAAGCGGCAGAGTTTGCGCTTGGTAAATTGGCTGTTCCTGAGGCTGGTTTAGAGTTGTACTTACACACTTTATTACTACGCTTAGGTGGTTGGGCAGCCTATGTTGCACGCCTGGACTGGGATAATGAACTTTATGGTGGCAAAGACGGTAAATTAATCGAATTCCTTGCGGTACTTATTTGTTGGGAGTACGCGCTCTTGCAATGCCTGAGCAATGCGCAATTGTTAAGTGAATGGGCTGATGCTACCAAAATGCTTACTAAGACTAATGGCCAAAGAGAACTTAATGCAGCCTTAGAACAGAAACTTATCCTTCAAGAGTCATTTGACTTAGCAGAACAAGAAAGCATAATACAGAAGTTTAAAGGTTCGGTAGTTCCCTCCAAGGTTAATAAGGGTCAGGCAAAAGCTCAGGCTATATTTTGCATTGATGTTCGTTCGGAGGTCTATCGTAGAAACCTAGAGCTGGCCGATGCAGAAATTGAAACCTTAGGTTTTGCCGGGTTTTTCGCTTTTCCTATTAAATATGTACCCTTAGGACATGAAGACGGTGAAGCCCAGTGCCCGGTATTATTACCTACGGGTCCTACTATTTTAGAAGAAATACCAGATAAAGGTCTCAATCAGCGGGCCCTGAAAAGTCGTCTTTTAAACCGCAGCCTCCAACAGGTTTGGAAATCATTTAAATCTGGAGCAGTAACCTGCTTTAGCTTTGTTAGCCCCATCGGACTCTCCTATCTCCCCAAACTTTTTAGTGACAGCTATGGCCTAACCAGGCCGGTACCACATCCCGATAAGGTAGGAATGAGCAAGGAATCTTATAAAAATAGACAAGTAAGTTTAGATAAGGCTCAGCATAACGATGAGACAGCAGGTATTCCTATGGATCAGCAACTGCTGATGGCTAAAAATGCCCTAAATGCCATGTCTTTAGCAGATGACTTTGCCAAGTTTGTTCTTATTGTTGGTCACGGTTCTACCATGGTTAATAATCCGCATGCCACTGGTTACGACTGTGGCGCCTGCGGCGGACATAGTGGAGAATCTAATGCCAAGGTAGCCGTGGCCGTTTTAAACAACCCCGTGGTGCGCAGTGGTCTGCAAAAAGAGGATATTCATATTCCGCTCAACACCGTTTTCTTAGCTTGTTTGCACGACACTACTACCGATGAAGTAAGCATTTACAATGAACACGAAGTACCAAGTGAGCGCAAAGGCGAATTAAAAGAGCTTAAGGATTCTTTACAACTAGCAGGGCAAACTGCCAGGATGGAACGCTCCCTTAGGCTTAACGCGGAAGAGTTTAGTGATATAGATAAATCAATTTTAATGCGCAGTAAAGACTGGTCTCAAACTAGACCAGAATGGGGCTTGGCCGGCTGCTCAGCTTTTGTAGTTGCTCCCCGCGAACGTAGTAAAGGTATCGACTTTGCAGGACGCTCATTTTTGCATTCTTACGATTGGAAAAAGGATACAGGCTTCGGGGTTTTAGAACTCATAATGACGGCACCCATGGTGGTAACTAGCTGGATTAGTCTGCAATATTTTGCCTCTACGGTAGATAATAAGGCACATGGCTCAGGTAATAAAACACTGCATAATGTAACCGCTGGCTTAGGGGTCTTAGAAGGCTTCTCGGGTGACCTTCGCGCTGGTTTGCCTTGGCAAGCGATTCACGACGGTGAGAACTACCAGCATGAACCAGTGAAATTAAACGTTATAATTGAAGCTCCTATTGAAGCGATGAATACCATTTTAGCCAAGCACCCTGGTGTAAAGGACTTATGTGATAATGGTTGGCTGCATTTATTAGCCATGGACGAAAGCGGTAAAGTTTCGCATCGCTATACCAAGAATCTTAAATGGGATAAAGTAGCGCAAGCAGCGGCCTAATAATCCTTATCAATTCATATAAATGAAGGTATTAAAGCCCTAGGCTTTTACCTTCATTTTCTGTTTTCTGGATCTATCTCTTATTTGTGAGGTGCCAATTCCCTTGCCTATTTTTCAGAACTATGCCGAATTGACGTAATGAGAAATATTTTGTCAGGTTACTGCTTTTTTAAACTGCATTGAGTTTAATTATTTGATAACCAAATTATTGTAGGTAAATATATCGGAATTAGATATCTCCAAAAGGAAATTAGTTCCTTAAAAAACCTGCTACTGCATCATGTTTGCGTTTGGGGTAGGTTAATCAGAAGATTGAATTTTAAAAAATCAGTATGCAAGTATTAGTAATCGGTGCGGGAAATATGGGTTTGGCTTACGCTAAGGCTCTGGTGAAATCAGAATATCTCAGTAAGTCGAAGTTGATGATTTCCGACACGGATCCCAACAAAGCAGAAGAATTAAAAAAAATTAGCGGTTTTGATGTTTACAGCAATCTTAAAGACTGTCTGCCAAAAGCAGATATCGTTTTTATAGCCGTTAAACCATATCATACCGAAGAGCTATTTAAGGAACTAAAGCCACTGACCAAAAAAGATCAGGTGATTGTATCTTTGATGGCCGGTGTAAACATAAAGAGCATCCAAAACGGATTAGGTATCGATAAGGTGGTGAGAGCCATGCCTAACTTACCCGCTCAAGTAGGGAAGGGTTTAACCTCTTTCACTACGTCGAAAGAAGTTTCTCGTTTAGAAACTTCAACCGTTCAGCAATTGTTGAATACTACGGGTAAATCAGTGCACTTAGATACGGAAAATGACATTGATGCTTCTACCGGAATTTCAGGTAGTGGTCCCGCCTATGTTTTCTACTTTATGCAGTCTATGATGGAAGCGGCGAAGAAAATGGGTTTCTCCGATCACGATTCAAAAGTATTGGTAATTCAAACCTTCGAAGGAGCGGTAGAATTATTTAACCAATCCGATCTCACCCCACTTAAATGGATGAACAAAGTAGCTTCTAAAGGAGGTACAACTAGAGCGGCGCTCGACTCCATGGATGAAAATAATATTACAGACTTAATTGAAGAAGCTGCTTATGCTGCATTTAACCGCGCAGTAGAGTTAGGTAAAGAAGAGAGTAGATAGTATGCAGTATAAAAAAAGAGTTGTAATAAAGGTGGGCACCAATGTTATGGTGAACAAAGACAATCGCATTGTTAGCCCAATTTTGAAAGGTTTAGTAGATCAAATTGCTCGTTTATACGAGGAAGACGTTATCACGGTTTTAATTTCTTCAGGTTCCGTAATTGCGGGCAAGGAAATTTTGGACAATAACAATATCGAGGATGATACCATTCGCAGACAGGTTTATTCAGCCGTAGGTCAACCAAGAATGATGCGTCACTATTACAGCATATTCCACGACTACGGTATGCGTTGTGCTCAAGTTTTAGCCACCAAGCGTGACTTTGACCCCGGTAAGCACCGTGAGAATATGATTAATTGCTACGAAGGACTACTCAGCCTAGGCATTATTCCTATTGCCAACGAAGACGACGCTGTTTCACTGTCTATGTCTATGTTTACGGATAATGATGAGCTAGCGAGTTTAGTGGCAGAATTGATTAAAGCCGATATGCTCATCTTGCTAACCGACACCGATGGTTTATACGATGGACATCCTGATGACGATAATTCCCGTCTGATTAAAACCGTTACCACCGATCAAAAGGTAGAGCAATTTATTCAGAGCTCTCAGAAGAAAGAAGGTGAAGGAAGAGGTGGAATGGCCTCCAAATTAAGTGTAGCCAAAAAAACCGCGGCAAAGAATATTCCCACTTTTATTGCCAATGGTAAAACAGAAGATAGCATTATAGATATCGTGCACGGTAAAGACGTGGGTACTAGAATATACCACGACGAGGCAAGCGAATCGTAATAAATACTAATATCAAAAAATTATAATATGAAACTTTTAAGTTCAACTAAAAAGAACGCAGTATTAGAATCAATGATTGAGCAACTGGATAAAAACAGAGCCGCAATTATTGCCGCTAATAAGAAGGATTTAGATGCCTTTTCTGGCGACGACCAAGCCTTATATGATCGACTAGTGGTTAATGAAGCCAAAGTGGACGATATGATAAGAGCAGTTAAGGAAGTTAAAGCTCAAGAAGATCCAGTAGGCAAGACTATTAGTTCTGATACCCTAGAGAATGGTTTAAGTATTACCAATAAAACCGCTCCCTTTGGCACTATCATGATTATTTACGAATCTCGTCCTGATGTAACCATTGAGGCGGCTGTATTAGCTTTTAAAGCCAACAATAAGATTTTATTGAAAGGTGGTAAAGAAGCACATGCTAGTAACGAGGAGTTGGTGAAATGCTGGCATCAAGCTTTGGCAGATAACGGCCTTGAGGAAAACTGGATTCAGTATATGAAAATGAATCGCGAAGCAACCCAAGAGTTTTTAAGAAACCCTGACCAACCGCTAGACTTAATTGTACCAAGAGGGGGCGAACGCTTGATTAATTTCGTAAAGGAGCACGCTAAGTGTGCCGTACTAGTAAGTGGTAGAGGTAATAACTTCGCCTATGTAGCGCCCGATGCTGACACCGATAAGGTAATACCAGTTATTGTAAATGCTAAGACAGATAAGATTTCTGGTTGCAATGCACTCGATAAAATCCTTATCGACACCAATCACCCGCATTTTAATGAAATCGCTCGAAAAATAGAGTCAGAATTGACCAAGCATGACATCCATATTATTGCTACGGACGATTTACGTGAAGTGCTAGAAACCAATGATGGAATTAGTGATACCAGCGTTTGGCACGAAGAGTTCTTAGCCAAAAAAGCGGCTATGGGAACTATTACTGGTTTAGATAATGCGATTGACTTTATTAATACCTATTCAGGAGGACACTCCAATATTATTTTAACCGAAAACACTGATGATGCGGCCACATTTATGGAGCAAATAGACAGTGCAGCCGTTTATCATAATGCCTCCACTCGTTTTACCGACGGTGGTCAAATGGGAGTAGGAGCAGAGTTGGCTATTAGTACCGACAAACTGCACCACAGAGGTCCCCTTGGCTTAAAACAACTAGTGACCAATAAATACCATGTATTAGGCAGCGGCCAAGTAAGGGTATAATCTTTTTTACAAAAAATAGAGAAGGCTCTGAGCAGAATGCTTAGGGCCTTTTTTTATGGGCAAAACTTCAGTAAACTGGCCTGTTCATATTAATCTGATTCCTCTTAAGTTTAAGAGAACTCTTATCTACCGAATTAGGTCTTTGGAAGAGTTATAAAAGAAATGAATGAGATTAAGCTGGACTATGCACCATGTAGATCAATACTATCCGCATCCGTTAAAGTCACCCAGCGCTTCATTTTCTTTTGGATTACCTTAAAATGATGCTGATCCTCTTCGCTAACGAATGAAATGGCATCACCGGGGTTTTCCGCGCGACCGGTTCTGCCAATACGGTGAATAAAGTCTTTAGGGGAGCGTGGTAGTTCGTAATTAACTACTTGCGGTAAAAAGGCGATATCGATGCCGCGTGAAAGCAAATCTGTGGCAACGAGAACACGTAAATTGCCGGCGATAAAATCACCTAAAGCATCGCGTCTGGCGCCCTGACTTTTCTTACTGTGAATGGCACGCGCGTCAATATTATTCTTGCCTAATTTATCCGTTACTAAATCGGCCTGATATACCGAAGAAGTAAAGACTAACACCTGCTTCCAGTCATTGCTTTTAATTAAATAACGCAGTAAAGGACCTTTTTTTTCAGGACTAACAAGATAAGCTGTTTGATGTATGAGCTCCACTTCTTCTTCCTTAGCTTCTACTTGTAATAAGCTAGGGTCTTTTAGTAAAACACTTTCTACCGCTTTTACTTCAGGACTTAAAGTGGCTGAAAACAAAAGGTTTTGACGTTTTTTAGGCAGTAGTTCAAAGATGCGATCCATCTCCTTTTTGAAGCCAAGGTTCAGCATTTTATCCGCCTCGTCGAGCACTAATGTTTGCAAATCATTAAAATGCATAGCATTAGATTCTACCAGCTCCAATAAGCGACCCGGTGTAGCCACCAAAACATTTACATGCTGCATTCCCATCATTTGTGGGTTGATAGAGACACCGCCAAAAACGGCCATCGATTTCAAGGGAAAGGGCAAGTCTTGGGAAAAGGAGCGAAATACTTCTTCAACTTGACCGGCTAATTCGCGGGTGGGCACTAAAACCAAAACATTTATATGCCTATTCTTGGTGCGTGTTTTGCCCTCTAAATTTTGAATGATGGGCAGCGCATAGGCCGCAGTTTTACCGGAGCCTGTGGGCGCCAAGCCTAAAACATCTTTACCCTCTAATATTACGGGAATAGCCATTTCCTGGATAGGAGTAGGGCTTTTATAATCTTGTTTACTAATGGACTTTAATAGATAAGGCGCTAGGCCTAAAGCTTCAAATTGCATCGAATAATTTTATTACGCTTGCAAAGGTAGCTTTTAAATGGCCATAGGAAGATTAGGCTTAGAGGGCTAAGAAAATGCTTTTCGATTTCGCGCTCAGCTTAAATTAGAACCTCAGGTTTTTATTTATTAAATTTGAGAGAATCAGAAAATTAACCAAGAATGAAGAATATACTAGTAGCAATTGATTTTGACGATAAGGAACAAAAGCTTATTGATCATGCGGTACAATTAGCAGAAGCTTTCAATTCTAAATTATGGCTAATGCATATTGCAGCACCAGATCCCGATTTTGTGGGCTATGAAGTGGGCCCACAATATATTCGCGACGAAAGAGCCTCTGAACTAAGGAAAGAGCACCGTCAGCTTCAGGCCTATAGCGATAAGTTAAAGGAAAGAGGCATTGAATCTGAGGGCCTTTTAGTACAAGGTGCCACCATTGAAATGATTATTGAGGAATCTGAAAAGCTAAATATCGATTTGATTATTGCCGGGCATCTCAAACAGGGCTTCTTTTACAATGCTTTTGTAGGCAGTACTTCTTCGGAAATAATTAAGAGATCCAATACCACGGTAATGATTGTGCCTTTAAATTAAGTGTCAAATTCCCTCATGCAGCTTTATCCCACAGAATTGAATTTAAAGGAAGTTCTTGGTGTATTTTAGCAAAAAAATAGGACCGATAAGAATATGACGAACAACGACATCTTTAGACGACTGCGTTACCTTTTTAACTTTAATGACCTGAAATTGATAGCGCTTTTCAGCTTAGTTGACCTCAAGTTAGAGGCAGGACAAGTGAAAGACTGGTTAAGAAAAGACGACAACCCCGAGTTTAAAGAAATCACCGATAAGGAATTAGCCTCTTTTTTAAATGCTCTAATTATTGAGAAGCGTGGTAGGAGAGAAGGACCTTTGCCAATTGCCGAAGATCCCCTCAGCAATAATATGATCTTGCGTAAGCTGAAAATTGCTTTTGATTATAAAACAGATGACATTTTAGACATTTTCGCTTTGATTGACAAAAAAATAAGCAAACATGAACTGAGTGCTTTTTTCCGTAACCCAGACCACAAATCGTATCGTCCTTGCATGGATCAATACTTACGTGCTTTTTTAATGGGATTGCAAACGAAATATAAGAACCCAAAAGGGGTATAGAACCTAGCGGCTATATCGAAGTGTCTTATCCCCTTTAAGACCGAAATTGCGGCCCACCATAACAAATAAATTAGCATCCTCAGTCTAAATCTGCATAAGGATAGACCGAGACATTAAGATAAAAGAATGATTGTAAGAGTTTTTGTGTTCCTAATTTTTAGCAGCGCTGGCCTTTTTGCCCAAGCAAATGAAAATCTGCTGAAAAGCGTAAAACTATATGCTGAAGCTAATCAGGATAAAGATTGGAAGAAGGTATTAGAACTAACTAGTCCTCGCCTAATAGAGTTTATTGGGGGCGAGGAGAAAATGCTTTTGGACATTAAAAGATCCGATATTAAGCTAAAAAATAGTGGACTGAAACTGGTGAGTTTTGAGCTATCGCAGCCTTTACAAGAATATAAAACCTCCGAGGGAGACATTTTCTGTGCCGTGCCCGCGAGACTTTGTTTTAAAGGCGAAGTAAGTAAGCTCTATTCCGAAGCACCTATTCTGGCTATTTCCAGCGATGATGGTCTTACTTGGAAATTTATTAGTGTGGCGGAAATAAACCGGATTGATTTGGTAAATATATTCCCAAAGTTTCCCAAAGAGATGAAACTGCCCATGCTGAGAGTTTACACAGACGAGTAAAGTTTCTAATTAGCATCTTAATCTGGTACCTCACAAGGCTAAGACCCCTTAAAGAAGGCCAAAAATTTGGCGCTCCCCTTTAAATTACTTTTTTTGTGCTTTACAGATATTTGAGGCTTAGCTAATACAAACACCGAATTGTGAAGCTAAAGCTCTACTTGTACACAAGAATAAAGTATTTTATATTCAGCCATTAGACCACCAGCCTTAAATGAAAGCAATAGTTTATTCAAAGAAGCAAGCTCAAAATAAATTTCAGTATTGCGATGTAGAGCCGCCCCTTCCTGGTGCAAAGCAGATATTGGTAAAAGTCTATTATTGCTCCATTAATGCCGCTGACACTCGTTCGCTCAAAATGGGGATTATACCAAAAAGTAGAATTTTTGGTTCTGCTCTTTCAGGCAGAGTAGAGGGGGTTGGTAAGCAAGTAAGCGGCTTTAAGGTAGGTGATGAGGTGGTGGCTGATTTATCAGATTTTGGTTTTGGGGCACTAGCGGAATATGCCTTAGCGCCCGAAAAAGCGCTCATCTTAAAACCATCTTCTCTATCTTTTGAAAGCGCTGCGGCCCTGCCAGTAGCGGCTACTACCGCCTTAAAAGCATTACGTAATAAAGCTAATATTAAAGAAGGTGATAAAGTACTAATTGTAGGAGCCTCAGGAGGTGTAGGAAGCTTTGCGATACAAATTGCCAAGTACTATGGTGCTTCAGTTAGTGCAGTATGCAGTACCAATAATGTGGCGCAAAGTAAAGCACTGGGAGCAAACCATGTTATTGATTATAACAAGGAAAACTTCTTAGAAACCAAGGAGCGCTTCGACCTTATTTTAGCAATTAATGGTAATTATCCCCTTTTGGCTTATCGGAGAATTCTGACTACCTCTGGTACTTTTGTAATGGTGGGGGGCGACTTAGCGCAAATATTTAAATCGCTTCTGTTTTCTAGGCTATTATCTTTTGGCTCAAAAAAAATGCGTTCGCTTACCGCTAAGGCAGATTCCAAAGACTTAGAACTAGTAGCAGATTGGGCATCGAAGTCTATCATTAAACCTAATATTATAAAGCAGTACCCACTGAAAAATAGCGCTACAGCGATAGACTATTTAAGCCAAGGCCATGCTTCAGGGAAAGTGATTATTAAAGTAGCCGAGAACGAGAAAAAATAAAACAAAACTAATTATAGGCTGTTGGCAGCCTGAAAAGTGAATAGAATATGCAAGAAGAGAAAGTGTTGACTTATATTGAAAAAGTACTAAAAAATATGCCTAGCGATTGGCTACAGCTTACCACGCATCGTTTGGATATTTATAATGAAGAATTCGCCAAGGTGCAGTTCTTAGATCAACTAGAAGCTTTGTATGAAGCTGATAATGCCAACACATCTGCCTTGAGCGAGCTGCCTACAGCTTTCGATTACATTCGCTTAGGTCATCCGCTTTCTTGCCTGCTAGAGTGGGCGCTAGCGAAGTTAAATGATACGCAGGCCGATAATGTCATCAGCTTTTCCTCACAAACTATCGCCGTTTTAGCGGTCCTTAGAACCAACCTATTCGCTCAAAAGAAAACGCGTATTATCTACTCCGGCGAATTGCCCGCTTGTTTTGACTTTGAGGCACTGGAGCAAGTATATTCTTATGATTTTGAATTGGTAAAGCTCAATAATTTAGCAGAGCTTCAGTCTTTTGAAGGCAGCCAAGTATTAATTTCTTCATCGGAAGAGATGGGAACTTTTCAATCTCATGCTAAGGTCGACTTCCTTATCAATACTTACCCGCAATTGGGTAGCATTTTATGGGTTACTGGGGCAGAGAACGACAGCTATGTTTCGGACATCCAACATGTGCGTAGAAGAGAAACTATTGCCATGACACCCGATGACAGCTTTTCTGCTTTAAAGCTATTAATCGGTCAGTCCCTTGAGCCTGCCAATCCTAGCAACCACGAGCAGAATAAGGCTAAAGTACTTGATTCAGTGAGGCAAATTACCGGTACTAAGGCCGATGCTTTATTAGGCTCTTGTGGCTTATCAGTGCAATATGCCATTATGATGGGCCTAATAGATGATGCCCTAGAAAAGCATCCGGGTAAGGATATTAAAATTATTGTTCCACCAAATTGCTACGGGGGTACTAATGATCAAGCAAGAAGGGTAGCGGCCAGCCTCAAAAAAGTTGAGGTGATGGATCTACCGGTAGACGGTGATAATGATATGGTACAAAGTATCGATATCGTTTTAAAGGCCGTGGCAGAGCAAGACGCGGTTCCTTATATAATTGCAGAAATACCTACTAACCCTCGCGTTGAGGTTCCCGATCTACAAAAACTAAAAGAAGTATTAAGTGAGGCCCGCCTTACTAGCCAAGGTGACAAGGCAGTGGACCCAGTTTTTATTCTTGATCAAACATTTTGCCCTAACGTGCAGTTCGCTGGTGCAGAAGGGATATTGGCTAACATTAGGACCATTTCTTACGTAAGTGGCTCTAAATTTCCGAGCGGTGGGAAATGTACTGCCGGCTATTGCGTGGCCAATGAAAAGGCAGAAAACTTATTGGCTAAAATTGACAAGCATTTAGTGCTTTGTGATAATGAAGCTACCAATCTGCAAGTAGCAATATTGGCGAAGCAATTGCCATCCATGTTGCAAAGAATTAAGGATGCCTATAAGAATACACGTGAATTTGTCAACTTTATAGAAACTCATCTTCCCCAAGCTAAAATCAACTTTGTATCGGAAGAATTAGCGCAAGAAGGCTTTACTCCCTCGGTATTTTCTTTAGACCTGCCCACTAAAGGGAATAGTCCAGAAGAAAGAGAGGCCTATAAGCGAAAGCTCAATCTCAAGCTGATTAATATGATGATTACTGAGATTCCCACCGAAAGCAAGTATTGCGTAAGTTACGGACAGTTAAAAGGCTGCTACTGGACTATTCCCGCCACATCTACCCAAGGTACCACCAAGGAAGATGATAAGGATTACATAGCACGGGTATCCATTTCGCCTGATTTAGATTTGGAGCATCACAAAAAAGTGTTTTTGGATTTTGTGGCATATATATAATGTTTAGGCAGCGAAGCACAAAAATGCGCTACCTTTCAATAATTATCTTCTAGACTTGCAATTTCAATGGTATAAAGGCTAAAGGCATTGCTGTGGCTTGGATTCCCCACGAATTTTGGCACAAGGATAAATTCTCACATTGTGGAATAGGTATTTTCCCTCTGCTGGCGGTATATGGTCACTAGAAAATTGCCAGCATCGCCTAGACGGTAGAAAAAGTAAGCTGTTTTTTTAGGGCTTAAAACTTGGGCTTAGCGACTAGCATCACTAGTTGCTTAATTAATTTAATGTCGCTCTGCTTGGATGTTGGCAGTAATTTTTATACTATATAAATACTGCCTAAACCTGATAATGAATCGCTAAAAAATACTAATAATGAGTACTACAAGAACAATAAACTTAAAGAATAGACCTAAGGGTAAGCCAGAAATGGCGGATTTTGACTTCACGACGGCAGAGCTGCCAAAGCTTCAAGACGAAGAACTTTTGTTGGCTCCTAAATACGTGTCGGTAGACCCCTACTTAAGAGGTAGAATGAGAGATACACCTTCTTACACGCCTCCTTTTAAACTTAATGAGCCTATAGTTTCGGGTATAATTGCTGAGGTGGTGGAGTCTAGAAACCCTAAATTTAGTAAAGGCGATTTTGTATCAGGTATGCTTCCTTGGCAAGAAATGCTAGTTGCTTCAGCAGAAGGACTTAGAAAGGTTGACCCTAATCAGGCTCCTCTTTCTGCTTATCTCGGCATTTTGGGAATGACAGGGCTTACTGCTTATCTTGGTTTAACCGAAATAGGAAAACCTGAAAAAGGCGAGACCTTGGTTGTTTCGGGAGCGGCTGGAGCGGTTGGTTCTGTAGTAGGACAAATAGCTAAGATTTTAGGCTTAAAAGTGATAGGCACCGCCGGGAGCGATGAAAAAGTTGAGCTCATAAAGTCTAAGTTCGGTTTTGATGCTGGCATTAATTATAAAAGTACCGATAATATGACTGAGGCAATTGCGGAACTCTGTCCCGATGGAGTAGATGTCTACTTTGACAATGTAGGCGGCGAAATTTCCGATGCAGTCCTCTACAATATCAATAAGTTTTCTCGCACGGTTAATTGCGGAGCGATATCCATGTACAATAATACCGAGGCCCCTAAGAGCTTGAGCGTACAGCCTTTTTTAGTGAAGAACAGCTCTTCAATGCAAGGTTTTATAATCGCTGATTTCGAAGATAAATTCCCACAAGCCATGCAAAAATTAGCAGGATGGTTACAAGAAGGTAAATTGGAATATTCTGAAACGGTGCGCCATGGTTTTGAAAATATACCCCAAGCCTTTCTCGACCTTTTTGAAGGTAAGAACAAAGGTAAAATGGTGGTGAAACTCGACTAAATATCAATAATTTGCACTCGCAAAATTTTAAAATAATTAAAGAGATGAAAAAAATAAAATTACTCCTTTTAGCATTAAGTGCCAGCACTTTAGTGGCTTGCCAATCTGTTGTCGAGCAAAAAGAGGATATTAAAGAGGATTCAGTGCAAGCTGAAAAAACACCGAAAAAAGTACTGTTTGTTTTAACCTCCCACTCAGAGTTGGGTAATACGGGCGAAAAAACTGGTTTGTGGTTAGAGGAGTTAGCGGCACCTTTCTACAGCTTGCTTAACGATAAGGTAGAAATCACCTTGGCTTCTCCTCAAGGAGGAAAGGCCCCTATTGATCCGCGCAGTATGGAAGAAAGTAATTTAAGTAATGCTGCTCAGCGCTTTAGAAGCGATATAACGGCGCAGCGCATGCTAAGCACTACCCAAAAGTTAGATCAAATAAATGCGGATGACTATGACGCGGTTTTTTACCCCGGTGGCCATGGTCCTCTTTGGGATCTTGCTGAAAATGAAACATCAATCGCCTTAATAGAAGCCTTTGTCGCGCAAGATAAACCCATGGCCTTTGTTTGTCATGCCCCCGCCGCTCTTAAAGGTGTTAAAAATAGCGCAGGAGAGCCCTACATTAAAGGCAAAAAAGTAACCGGCTTTACCAATGCCGAAGAAGAAGCGGTAGAGCTAAGCGCAGTGGTGCCCTTTCTATTAGAAGATATGCTTAAGGAGAAAGGCGCTAACTATGTTAAAGAAGATAACTGGAGAGTAAATGTGGTGACGGACGGAAACTTGATTACCGGTCAAAATCCCGCTTCGTCTCAACTAGCGGCTGAAACTTTATTTGAAAAGATGCAGTAATTAAAGCATTTTAAAAAGCAGGATAGCGACTCGAATTCATTTTTGAGTCGCTATTTTTTTATGTTTTTTTTTGGGCCTGCCCCTCCGGGTCGGGCTATTCGCTTCAAGTCCTCGTTCCTTCGTCACTGTGGGCTTTCCGCTACTATCCCTCAGGCGGGTTTTTCGTCAAAAACGCCCCTAATTTCAAGCTAGTTGCGCTTTCTCAAAAACTACGCTGGCCTAGTTTACAATCTCTTGGCTTAGAATTACTGTACAACCGTGGTCTAAAGATCTATTAACCTGTTTCGATGTAAAATTAGGCCTCAGACCTCTTATAAATAGTGGGTTATAAGCCGAAGCGGTGAAGCAATAGCGGGCTATTGTAAGCGGCTAAGGCGCCAAAAATCGCTTTTTAGAAGAGGCTAATACGTTTTTTCCAATAAAAGCAAAAATTCTACGTCTAGCTCATTTGTTGTAGCCCGCTAAAGCTGCACGATCCAGACTAGTCTTTTCCTTTTATTGAAAATCTGAGGCTATAATTTTAGGTCGAACTCAGGTTATGAACCAAGTCGCTTACATTCACGTTGATTTTGCAAGACCTTGGTAAACAATTTTATTATGACTAAAAATACAGCCGCAGCATTCCTTATCGAAAAGCTACTTTCCGAGGGCGCACGTACGAAAATTGAAAAAGTTATTCTTAAAATAGCCTTGGTGAGTTTCTTCATCCACCTAGCGGCAATCTATTTTCTGAAATTCAATTTTTTTGATTTATCCATCAGTTCCGAGCTGCTTAAGAACCCAATTTCGGCCATCTACACGCCTTTCTCATTTATTCTGATTTATGAGGTTTATCTATTAATCTACTATTTACCGCGCTCTTTTACCACCTACATTAATAAGCAGTATGAGATCATTACTCTCATAATTATCCGAAAATTATTTCAAGACTTATCGGCTTTGGAATTAACATCCGATTGGTTTGAAATAAAAGGAGACTTACAGTTTACCTACGATATACTCGCATCTTTGATTCTCTTCTATTTAATTTATCAGTTTCAAAGGCAAGCACAAATTAAAAAAGAGCTACAAAAAAATTCGTCAGAAAGGATAGATAAGTTCATAAAGACGAAAAGATTGATTGCGATAAGCTTGGTACCAATTTTTCTGGTGATGGCCATTTATACTTTAACAACGTGGTCTACAGGCACATCTTTTAACGCTCACACCGTTCCCTCTTTTGCCAGTATCAATAATCTCTTTTTCGATGAGTTCTTTACCGTCTTAATCTTAGTAGACGTAGTAATACTGCTAATCTCATTTTTCTACACCCACCATTTTCATAAGATAATTAGGAACTCGGGCTTTGTTATTTCCACCATTCTTATTCGCATCTCTTTTGGTGTGAGCGGTTATATAAGCACGATACTAATTGTTACGGCCGTGCTCTTCGGTTTAGGTATAATTGCCATTCAAAATAAGTATGAAAAGTTATTGGATTAGACAGTTAGGGTCTATTGGCAGTCATTGATATTTTAAGAGACCTGCTAGGCTTATCTTCAATGCTTTCGAAAGAAGAGCTGGGAACTTGGCGAAAAATCACAATTTGCTTTGGGTGCTTTAGTCGATACCGGCTCATGGGCTGGTATAGAACTAGAGGAGTTTTACCTTTTGCCTCTTTATCATTCGGGACCAGAACATCGAATATTGCTTTTAGCGGTGGCTATGGATCTTTTTGGGGAAGTGGCAGTAACGCGGGCAGAGCTGCTATGAGTGCGGCAGGAATGACAAAAGTTTCTCCTAAAATCAGTTTGGTCTTCGACTCCTTCATTTTACCACCTACAATTAATCGTTCTTCCTTTGCTTTAATAATCCCAGGTATTCGCTGGCATCAATCTGAAGGAAAGGCAATTCAGTTTGGTTTCGCAGGTTTTATTGCAGAAGGTGAAGCTTTCCCCTTACCTATTCCCATGGTACAGTGGTTTAGAAAACTGTAAGAAGGTGCTTCAGGTGGGCTCTAAGCCTACAAAATAAAGCAGGCTAAGTATTTGCGCATGCCCTTTTAAAATCTTGCCTCTGTCTTTCTTACCTCTGTTTTCTTTAGCTTTCTTAGGATTAAGAAACAGCAGCTAGAAATATCTTAAAAAAAGGATTATGGAAACAGATGGCCTTTCCGAACGAACTGCCAATGCTGTCTTTGAAGATCATCTAATTTGGCGGAAGAAAAGAAAGAGGAGGAAGACCTCACCTGAGACGAAGCACAGGAAGCCGTTCTATTGACTAATTAAGGCCACTTTTACTCCCATATTTTACCTGGAGATGAGTTTTTTGGAGGCCCATTTTTACCTTAGAGCGGGTTAGTTGCTGGTTATTCATTCTAATTTTATCGAGGAGATATTTCGATCAAGAGACTAAGCGGCAAATAGGAGTAATATTGTACTTTAAATTCCTCTTATATTTACTGACCAAGTTAAAACTAAGCGCTACTCAATTTTACTATGATGTACTTAAGATTAAAAATTTACTTATTTATTGCTTCCACGACGGTCTTATTGGTGGGCTGCAATAACTTGAATAACAAGCAAGAAGGCGGTGCTTGTGAATATGTAGATTTAGTAGAAGAGTACCGTATAGAAAAAGTCTACCCGATAAATGATACGAATTACAGAGTTCAATTCATTAATAATCAGAGTCCTGAAAAGACACTGGCATTAAATAGCAATCAATTAAAAGCAGACATCCCAGAGTTTAATGAAGAAATGATGGGAGATACAAGTCAGACCTATATTATAAGCCTTGATGTAATTATAAGCGGTTCCTGCAAGCCAGAAATCATCAGAGGGATCAAGCTTAAAACTGATTAGAGAGTAAGCTTTTAACTATACTAGCCTTATGCTCGTCTTAGCTTAAGTAATCACAAATTAGAAACCTAGATGGAGCTTACCGTAAACAGCGCCTTGCTGTACTTCCCTTCTCAAAATAGTCCGCTATTTTTTCCTTTTATTTAGTGCTAGCATATTGAGGAGGAACGCTCTGATTATTCTTATGCCAAATCTTAAGTTTTAAGAGTCGCCAAAGCAATTCTCTCCTATCGATAGATTAAGCATCGTTTTTATTAAGTTTGAGAAATCAATATTTCTTTAATAATTACTCGCTGCCTGAAACCTTGCTCTTGAATCCCTTATTTTTTTTTGGAATAGAATGCTTTGCGGCTTTGGAGTAGAGATAATGGCCCTGCATCGAGGATGTTTGGCTTAAGGTAGGCAGATGGTATAATAGGAAAGGTGCAATTAAGGATATACCCTCCGTACGAAGGGCTAATGATATGATTTTTGAGATTATTAATGAGTTGCAAGTAATTATCAGCATTGCGGAGATGGTCGTGTGTAACTAGGATTCTTAAAATCAAGCCGCTTATCGATTGTCTGAAAGGCTGGTAAAACTGAGCCAAAAGCAGCGTTTATTGAAAGATTAT